>JGI24021J15306_10009981_pt1 | contig 11749 bp, 7 predicted proteins | sample Ectturendosymbi1_FD_15306 | JGI IMG/M metagenome (IMG submission 15306)
CTCTGTGTAAAATCAGGGGTGAACATTATGGTAGTAACGAGGCAGTCGATTTAAGTCCGCCTTTTCCCGAGATGGTGTGGGTCCCTCTTTGAGAGTGTCTCACTTGCTTTAGTTTCTGTATTGTTTAGTTAGCTGCGATGAACCACTCTAGAGCTACATTTTATAAGCTCTGAAGCACGTCATATGCTTTTCAAAATAAAGCAAGGTTTATGTGCAAATGTGTTAAAGGGGGCCTCTCAAGGAAGTGTAGACAAAGAACAATTTGAAATAAAATCACTTCAAACAATTTGTAAGGTGAAATTACTTCCACTCAAAAACAAATTCCCAGACAAATAGAAAAAATCAGCTTGATTTCAGAAATAAAATTTCGTTATAGCATGTGAAAAATATAGGGAGGCTTATATTGATATAACGAATAGGGGCTAGGGCTTATTTGACCGCAAATTGTGCACATGAAATATCACAAATTGTGCAATGTTTTAAGCCCACTTTCTGAGATTTTGTCTCGGGCCCATAAATTCTAATATTCAACCCTGGTTGAGAGTCGAACATGTTCGAATTTCTGTGTTTGTTGATGCAAGATATCACACCTAGGATGTGGAGTCGCATTGTTACGCTTTCGGAACACTGAAACTATGCCCAAACAGCCATTGCAAATTGTAAAATGTATGCAAAGATGATGGGGTTTGGTTTACAGAAAATTTGATGCAAGCTGGAGTTTCACGTAAGCTATAGTGCGACGCCATCTACTGGAGGCTGGCAGAAATACTAGGAAACCGCTTAAAAAGAGCTTCTTACTCAAAAAGAGTGAAGAAAAACTTAGAAATGACAAAAAGCTTAAATATTGAACTGCAGAAGACTGGAAGAAAGTGCTGTTTTCAGATCAAAATCAATTTTGTTGCAGAGCTGTCAGGATCAAGAAGGGTGAGAACTCAGCAGTTACGTCCTGCCTATTTAATGCAGCAGCAAAGCACCCGCAAAATAAGATTTTCTGGATAAGTTTTCTGAAATAGATTGATTTTGGCCAACTGAGGGTATGATGAATTTATACAAATACATTAATGTAATTGAAAGAAAAGTCATTCTGGATATGTGAAGGACATTTCCTGATGGTGGAGAGAAATTCCAACAGGATTATTCCTCGTGTCTTTCATCTACAAAAGTGAAGACGGTTTTCAGGAAACAAAAATTGTACTGGATTGGCCTGGACACCCGCCGGATTTTAACACCATTCAGATATCTGTGATCAGTAACAAAATCTCGGTTACAAAAATCGTATTGCACGACCAAGCTGATAGAGCCCAGAGATGATGAGATCATAGGCGGATCCAGGAGGGGCTAAGGTGGCTGAAGGCTTGCTCTAAATGTTTTCAGATACGTTTTTTGATCGATGGTTCCACGACACAGAAACTTACATTGGGGTGATTTTTTGTATAGCCTTTAAATGAACCATTGATTGCACAGGCATAAAGACGAAAATATTGAATGCAAAGCTTCTTTTGCTTAATTTGGGCAGTCCGAATGTGTTTATTTCACTACAAATGAAACTTCCAATGAACAAGTTTTTATAAAAAATATCGTACCAATATTATATAAATACGTACGTGTTTACATAAAGTACGTTATATAAACCGCACGTACATAGGCGTAGCTTAGGGGGGCCAGAGGGCTATGGACCTCCAAATGTTTAGAATATCTTGTCATTTTGTGCTTTAAGAGGGAGTATCTCAAACAAAATACTGTTGCTCGCCAAAAAGCAAACACTTTGACACGCACATATTTTGAGTGCCACTACGCACGTAAGTATTTAAACTCTTTTTTCATTTGGGTACGATTGGGATTGCAGACAAAAGATGAATAAGCAGCAGACTCAGAACTGTCGCTAGAAAATTTTCAATAGAGGGGCTTAGCGTTTGTGCGGCGGGGCTTGATATTCTAAAACTAGACAAAAACTTCACTGATGTTTCAATTTGAGGGGCTTGGAGCTTTGCTTGGGGATCTAAGCCCACCAAAACCCCCCCGTGGCGACGGGACTGAGCAGAATGTGGACAAAAGTTGAATAAGCTGCAGATCATACTATTTATCTTTATGAATGAGTGCAGCTCATGTTAAGCAAATGCATTAAAATTACGCCACAACAAACTTACAACGCAATTAACTATAGACTAGGTTAGAGCGCTCAATGAGTCGGTAAATTCCAAAACAGCAATCTTTGCGTAAAACGTAGCATACATGTCAGGTAGGCTCAAAATGAAACGCACCAGATTAGCTGTAGGCTATGCTAAAGATGACTACTGATTAGCATCAGACCTGGCAGCTGGGGTGTAGTGAAGTGGGAACGGCGTTCCCACGCCTTTTTGCATTAGTAACGTTGCTTGAAGATTTACATTTTTCATTTCAATTTTTACTTTTAGCGCCTGGAGCAGCATAAATGAATAAATGGCAAATTATCTCGTGTAAAGCACCGTAGCACTAAAGTGAAGTAGGAAGTTCCAGTGTTGAAATTCTAGTAGACGGATCAGTCTTCCTTTATGTTTGGCGTGTGAACGGCGTTCCCACCAGGCCCGTAACCAGGGGAGGCTTCTCACAAAAATTTTCGCCAACCTGGAAACATGTGTTCGACATAGTTTAAAATTATTTGGCGTAGTATAAAAATTTGGTCCCCTCTCAGAAAATTATTCGTTCCCCCTTGATGTTGCAAGCTGCTTACGGGCCTGGTTCCCACACCCCTATTTTTAGCAATACACCCCTGCCTGACAGAAACAGTTTTTGGACAAACGTTTAGCTCAGCACGAAATCAGATGCTTCTTCACCGACCAATATTCTGCTGTCTGTAATAATTTTTTTCAACGTACTGTACAGTATATCTAAAATTGCGTTACTGCGATATAATCACCTTTCGTACAAAAAATGAAATGACTGAGAATTTGGTCATTGACTCACTGCAAACTTCACGTTTCCCGCCGTGAGGTGGAAAAACATTGTCTGACCATTTTCAATGCCCTAGTGATGCAGCAAAGACCTATAAGGGCAAAGTGCCAGAATAATTATTGTTTTTGAGTATTTGGTATGTTTGCTTCTACGCGTACCCCAAGCAATTTTTTTGTGGGGAAGGAAAGTTGTGCTTGTTTTCGAAATACACTAATATACCTTTTTTCGACCTTCAAGTTGTTTTATATGTTCAAATGACTTCGATAATCAACAGCATTTTGTTTTAAATAATTTGTGATTGATGGTTTGCTACTGATGGGCAAGTATTTTTGTAAAAAAATTTGGCCATATTGGCTACACAGTCGTGATGTGCAAGGGCGTAACGAGGCTAGATGGCGCCTGGGTCAAGAAATATGTTTGGCGCTCCCATGTTCGAACCTGGGGTCTATTGGAAGCACATGTACTGTTTAGGAAAAGTCCCTATGACATTGTTGTAACTTTTTGGGCTTCCGCAGTGATTTGGCGTCCGGGGAATTGAGTCCCCTTTCCCCCTCGTTACGTCTCTGGTGTTATGCAACAAGAATCGGAAAAATTTCCGTAAATTGGAAAATTTTATATTCCATGAACATCTGCAATTTTCGAACACAATGCGGCATGAATCTTGCACAGACTGCCAACAAAGGTTACTGGCGGTATTTCAGGTGTTTTCGTGTCACTTCTATGCCTGACGACGCGTCTTTTCGGCTTGGACCTGTGTTTGTTTTGCTAATAAGAACACTTTTCTGACATTCAACAAGTTACTTTTTCAAGGTTAGATAAGTTTGAGAATAATTTATGAATTGTTTTGAAGGCCGCTTCTGCTCTGGAAACGTCACAGTAAGCCTGGGTTATGGTGAGAATGCGATTTTGCCAAAATGTGTATTGTTATTAACGGTGTTTGTAAAAAAACGTTACCTGAGCAATTGGGTCTTCACTTCTATACAGTCATTGCCCATCCGGATGAACTCGTCCTTGAGACGTCTATAAAAAAATCCTGGATGCCCCTATGGAGACAGTGTGTTTTTTACTACCCAATCTTATCCTGTTTTTAAAAATGACATTCATATCCGATTATTGTTGTAGGTTCAAATCGTACTGTCTTTGTCGGAAAACCTGTCCAAAGGTGTGTCTTTAATAATACGTAGATAGACACGGAATGGAACAAAAACTGAAAATATGCCTCCGAAGATAATAAACAAATGATTGAGCAATGTGCAACTTTTTCCAACAGGTCAAAAGTGACCAAAAATTTATTTCACAGCCTGAATCCTCAAAATATCGAATGAAACGTTTCAGATCACATATCCTTATCCGCATTCGGTTCCTGAAAAAAACAGTTTTCGGACACCCGTATCGGTTGAAAACTTACTGTCCTACCGGATATCCCACGGCAAACCGGATAGTGATCGTCTTTGACAGAAACCATTATTCCAACGTGGTATCGGGACAGTAAATCAAAGAATAACTATCAAAAACTGGTAGAATCCATGCCAAAGCGAGTAACTCAATTCTTGTCCTTCTTTTACCGTATTAGGTTTATAGAATTTTTAAATTTGCATAGCTAGTGATAATTACTATAGCCTACAAGTAATGTTAAATTCAATGCATATTTGTAAAATTTGCAAAGCAACTGTGTTATGTGGATTCTTTGAGATCAGCCTGTGACAATTCAAACTGTTAACCAATAACATTGGTAAATGTTTATATTGTACAATTTTGAATCAAGCATATCATTTTCCTGTCACAGTATTAGAAAAGTAATGAAGCTCCTAATCAGTTATGATTAGAACAACCAATTTTTTGACCTTAAAACTTAAATTTTTGACTTTATAATTTATAGATTTTGTCGTTATTTTGACCTAACAAATTTCTGCGTTTGCCACTAAAATGCGTAATACAAAGCATGCTAGAAATCAAACCGATAGGTTAAAAACATTATTCTGTTACAATGAAACAAAAATCAAAAGTGTGAAAGATCCAATGAAACTAGAGTCTAACAAACCGTAGACGAAAATCAATCCGAAAGCGCCAGGGACATATCCAGTGTCAGCAAATATCCTGAAGTCACTGAGAATGTTCTGCATTGTTATACTTCAATATCAAGTACTACTTCACATTATTGCCCGTATGCGCATAATGGATTTTGCATTTACCAAACCAAACACTGTAGGACTTCGTTGCTTGCCTTAGCCTGCCACACCTAGCCAGTTTAATATTCGATCATCCAATAGTGGCCAATGGCCAAGAAAAAATTATTACGTCAGAAGTCGCAACAAATGCATTAATAGGTCACAATTGCAACTAGACTTGCAAAAGCGCATCAATATCTGTTGTTGTGGCTTTAATAGAATATCGATGAAGAGAAAAAAACTATGCTGCAAGACAATTTTAACCTAACGATAAATTTTGACTTTTTTGACCTAATAACTTTTGAGTCGCTCATGGTATCAGTGTGAAATTTCGTTCGTGGACATTTCACACACATTAAAAACAGCAGAAGAATTTTGACTTTATTGACTTTTGGTTGCCCCAGTTATTATTTATAGAGGGGTCCTAAAGGTCTTGCACCAGCACATTTTTTCCTCTCAATGGCCCTGTAGTAGCTATATTACTTGACGTCAGTGTTGGCACAATACATAGCAAGCAAATATCCGTTCATTATTATTCGAAATCTAAGAATTGGATTAAGCCCGAAGAGCCCGAGTGCCAGATTCGCCACTGACTTAGCATGGCACATATGGGCGTCGGATGGATATTCCAGGGGGGCACTGGGGGATTTTAGAAAAATTTTATAGGGGGTAAGGCCCTCCTGCCCTCTCCTTCGTACGCCCATGATGGAACATAGAATAACAAATCATTAGAAGCATACCAAAACGTAACAAAACTACATAAAACAATTTCGTTTCGGCTTATTGGTGTTTGTGTTACGATATTTAGTAACATTTAGCGCTAAATGGTATGTTTCGGTGGCCCAAGTGCAATGACCTATCAAGGTCCTCACGGATCAAACCCACATGGCTCCACATCTGAAAGTAAACTTTATAGTATATAGATTGTCTGTAGAAAATTTCATTCTTATATCACAGTTTGCACAATTCTTCAATTTTGCAGAGCTTAACTGCTATGCTATAAAATCAAATTGAAATTTTAAGATAGTTGGGTGCACAAAAATTGGTGCACATCATGTAACTCAGCGTAGTAGAGTGCCCCAATTTTCTAGCTTAATGCTGTCAAGGATATAATTGTAAAATCACTCTGGCACCATTCCATTTGTCTCTGAAAATCAAGCTAAGTCATTGAAACACAGGTTATTAACATTTTCCTAAGTATCTAAAATCATCATAAAAACAAGCCCCTGGGGAGTGGACTACCCAATTATTCTAACCGTGGTTTCTACAGCAGATCAAAAGTTTAACAACGTTTCGCGAATAGCATTATCTAACATCCTAATAAAATCTTGAAGTTTGTAAAAGTTTTCAGCAATGCCACGAACATCCGAAAGAAAACATACAAAGCTTCTTGTTATTTTAATAGGCACTCTGACATCAGATGTGCCGAAATGTGGGCATCTTCGACGATCTGAAGCACTAGTTTGGCGGAAAGCAAACTTGCAAGCAACGCTCTTGCAAAAAATATTGAAAATGGGAAAACTAATGCTTACAGTATGAAAAGCGCTTTCGAAAATAAGTTTATCGCGTCAAAATCAAACATCACAAGTTTCTGAAAACATCAAATCAGATATTATAATATATAAATGTGATGGCATCTCCGTGACTAAGTGCTTTCTTGCATTTTATAACAAAAATAATGGTTCCAAAGTAAGCTACATAGTAAATTCAGGTGCTGAACAGACGCATGGTATGTGTAGTTTGAAACTGTAACCGTTGCAATTTCTATGCAACACATTTCTGTGCATGCACCCCTCTTTATTACTCGTGGCACACAAATCTCGGAAAAGTTTAAGATCTTTGCTGACACGTACACATTTTCGAACAGTTCTTTGTATGTATAATTTTCTAACTCCACAGCTCTATTTTTGTTATTTTCCAACTTGTTTTAAATTGAAGTACATCTGAAAAGTTTGCGTGCAATCCTAAGTCTGATTTTATTGCAAACGTTGTTACTTCACACTACAAAATTTAAAGAATAAAAAGTTTTTGAAAAAAGTCAACAACAGTTTTACCTGAAACATGAAGTACTTGATGTATCCTACTTTGCTGTACACACGTGCCTTCGACTCCTGGTGATCGTATCCGCAAGGAATTGCTGATAAATTTCGCAACTCCGATAACAAGATGAGTTACGAATGATCCAAGAAAAACTAATCGGAGTCGATTTTTGAAAACCTTTTTCACCTTTGTCCGATCCCTTGCATATCTGTTAATTCAAGAAAATTGTTGTCACCATAACTGCAATTGTAATGTGATGGCAGTCCCAATCGTTCGCAGAATATATAACAGCTATATGTTCATAAAACAGTTTGCAAAATTTTTAAAAGAGCATTGTCACCAACCAGAGTTTGGTTAATCAGTTGACTAAGTGCACATAAGTTTCAAAGCATAGTGCGAAGTAGGCTAACTGAAAATTTCACAATTATTACCATCACAAGACACGTGTAAATGCTCATCAAATAAGCGCCTTTCATTTAATTTGGCTAAAGTGGAAGTTGCAACATTGTTCCTTGAAACGAATTGTGGCAAAACCAAAACGATGTTAGTCTGAATTACAGGCTTTTCTTGCAAGTTCACCGATTTTAATCACCAGATTCCCGCATTAACTATATCTCTTGCTGTAGAAAAGTCGCATGACAAGTGGTACATTTTGCTTCTTATAAATTTCATAAACAATTGTAAGATCGTGTGGGTGATTTTAAAATTTCGAAACAATGGTTACATGCACGATAATGAAAAGAAAACTTACAAAAACGGGTTTTCCAAATATACTTTTTTTCATCTTCTTCCAAGATTGCATGCCATTCTAGTAAATTCAATTCGACTGGTGTTCTTTAAATGATTCTGTTGAAATGCTGATATAGGTCTTGTAACTTTTGTGACGACACGTCAATCTTTTCGAACCAAACTAATATTGGAAAGCAAGTTATAGCTGCTTTTACTTCAGTGTTTATTTGAGGTATAATTTCAGTTTCAAATCGCATTTACATGTTCGACTCCCTTGGTGGAAAGAGAGGAATGTGCAGCATCGTATAGAATGTTTTGCATTTGAAATAGCGTTCACTCAATGATAGATTTTTTTCTGGCCACATTTTTTGCGGAGATGTTTGCAGTGAACTAGAAAGATAAGTTTTTCGAACTTTGCTTGCAAGCAACGAAGCAATTTGGGTGATTTTCTACTGGGCGGAGGATACAGGTAGAGGTGAGATGACAGAAAAGTTATTACAGCAACAATCCTGGGGATTCGGAGCCATTTTTGGAAGGGTCACGAATGCACATGGGCAATTCGAATTTTAGATTGGGTCGTTAGATTGCAGGTGGTTGATATAATGGTTCGGAGACAAAAAAGTTTGAATAACACTAGCTTAGAAGAATGTTCAAGCGTTCGTAGTGAAGTCATCCTTGTTTTTGCTGATGAGAAGATGGTGGAAGTTAGAGGCGCACAGCAGCAAACAAAGTGACTGATTCTCAAAAACAGCCGCCCAACACGAGGTTGTTTCCCTTTCTATGGATAGCAAATAAAGGGAAAAGCTTTCATCCTGTTAGTATTGAAGATGGATGTTTGCACTTTTGATTTTACTGGGGTTTAGGGTGTGACGGATGTGCAAGTGGGGTTTCCCCCAATCCAGATTTTTCATAATTTTTCAATTTTTGATATTTTTGTCAGATTTTATTTTTTCATATTTTTGATATTTTGGAGTTTTCCAATATTTTTTCGTATTTTTCACAGTTCCATATTTGTGCCTTTTCGATTGTTTTTGCATTTGATGATATTTTTCATATTTTTTATAATTTTCATATATCTGCATTATGGTGATACTTTGAATGTTTTTCATGTTTTACAATACTTTTACATATTTTGGTATTTATTAAAATTTTTGTGTTTGTCTTCATTTCTTCATTAATGCTTTCATGCTTTCGAATTATCGCAATAGTGTGAAAGCAGAATCAATCAGGCAGGTTTCTCAGAAACTTGCCACGAAGTTGAAGCTTGTTTTATTATTGTTTTCGATACGAGGAATTAATGCCTGCTGCCACAGCTTTCCACAAATATTGATGCAGTATTTACTGAAAAAAAGGGAAAATCTTGAGAAAGGACGACGAGGCAAGCAAGAAAGAACTCAAAAGCTGTTCCACTAACGAAGCTGTCTTTGGTACATCAATGGTAAAACAGAACACATGTTTCATTGTACCCCCTTAATGTAATTGTTAGGCTTTACTGGATAGTTTGATTTGTGCCTGAGCAAGAGAGAAACTTAAAATAGCCTAGACACGACAAGAAATTTATCGAAGTATGCCACTATGCCTTATGACTTCTATGGTTCGCAAAGCGCTACGCTTTGACTCATCAGCTACGCCCTTTGTTGCCGGCGCAGATGACATCTTGACAGCATTGTATCCTCGCTCCAATGGTTCTCGTTAAGTCGTTTGCTTATGCGTAGGCTGGTTTGCAATTGTTGACTTCTGCGGGGTTTTAGTATATTGAGGTCAGTGTTTAAAATAGCTAAATTTTTCCGTTCTTGCTTCCTGTTGCAAGCCGTAGTTTGTGTTTTGTTGCACTGTTAAATGTTGAATGGTCAACATTTCACTGGTAAGATTTTCTTACTGCTTTTGCAGGACTGAAGATGTGGTTAAATGCATGATACTAGTTTTTCTGTGAAATAAATTGCAGATGGATTCACTTGCGTCACACTGCAGCTCACAATTGACAGTATGAAAAACTTGTTTTCTGCCTTGAACTATACCATTTAGCACAGTGGCTCTCAAACTTTTCACTGAAGGGATACAAATTCAGACTTACAACTTTGTCAGACAGCCACACTATAGAAATTTGAACACAAGTCAATTGACTTTTTTGTTTCATAACAGAACGAGGTCTGTTACACAAAATATCAGAGGTCTTATTGAATGACTGCTGAGGGCCGCACAAAGGGTGTTTGGGAGTCGCATGCGGATCCCAGAAGAGTGGTTGACAACCACTGATTTACAATAAATGTTCAGCCTTTTTTCGTTAAGTGATCCAAATAAATTGTGCGCTCTTTAAGACATTTTCAAAAGATAAACGTAATTTATCGTGTATCAAATCCAAAAAATGCAAATGCACAATGATATCTAACGAAAATCAAATCTGCATGAAAATCTTATTTTTAAACCTCGATAATTTCTTGTGCGTGAGAATCTTCCCACAGGTAACATTCCATTTTAACAACAGCATTACGTATCTGGTCACTGCATAAAATGAAATTTGACTTTCTAGATTGCTGCACAAACAGACAAAACAATCAAGATGCACTTCCTTTGCAAGCTAACCTTCCAGCCAGAGTGATTTGTAAGTGTGGATCGGTTTTCATGGGAAAGAGGAATATGCGAAATAGCGATCTTTATGTCGAACTGCAACTAAGCTTCGCCAACAATTAAGCAATGCTAGCAACAGCATGATGTTTGGCAAACATGCATAAGTCAAATCTCGGAAATTAACGAAGGCATGATTATTGTGTTAGCGCTGAAATTCCAAACTTCAATAGAAAACAGATCACTGTTTTGAGATTATAAAGAGCTTCGCGAATAACAAAAATTTTGCAACTCCTTAAGAACATTCTCCACACCACTAGCAGTGACAGAAAAGGGCCTCTACGCAATAAAAAACTACGCGATGTTTTGATCTTGACTTCCGACCGAGAAGTGAAGAGCAATGCCGTACATTCAGATCAGGTTGCCCAGACAAGGATGAGCACACAACATTGAGCAATGGCTGAGGCTTGCGTATCATTTCGAGCCAGTGTATCGCCCGGCTCTGCTGGTGGATTTAGGTCAAGAAAATGTTTTAAAAATGGGCGTAAATGGTCTTTCGAAAATGGTGAGCTGCTTTTCAGACAAATCTTTATGGAGTTGCAGAGATGTTTGTGATTAAAAACGTTGCACCAGATTATATTCAACATTCAATTATCAAAGCTTCCTTCACATGTTTTCAGCGAACCGTGCCGACAGCACTTTTACTCAACTAATTACTGTAGTTTGGATTTCAGAAGCTTTTGGAAACATGAATGAACAACCTTGCTTATCAGAACCGCGATATTTTATTTTCCTTATCAATCAAATCAGGCCACTCACAGTCAGATATATTCGATGTCGCATTTCTGTCAAAAGAAGTAGTTGTTTGCGCAAGTAATGAATCTGCCAAACAACAAAAAAATGTAACATTTCAACCAAATGAGACGACTGCGACTTAAAGCAAAATACTTCGAAGGGCATCATTCCGATCTAGTCGATCACACCAAATTCTTCGCCAGCGTAAACACGCACTTCCAGTTAAGTTCATTGTTTCGCACAAAAAAGAAACGCTTATTCAATCTTGAACGGGTTTTCTGCAATCAGTTGAGTCTTTGACAATAGTTAAGAAAACAAACCGATACTCATCGACCAATTTTTTGCTTCAACTACAACGTGTTTTCTACTCCTCCAACCTTGTTCGATTGTTGCTAAGGTGCAGCCGTCAATTACGTAAGCAGCTGCGTAGTGAGTTGCTCAGCAACTACGAAGAGCCACACTGGAACTGAAGTATTTCTTTTCAAAACTCGCACAGGTGCTTCTGGGGGGGCTTGGTTTGC
>JGI24021J15306_10009983_pt1 | contig 11748 bp, 7 predicted proteins | sample Ectturendosymbi1_FD_15306 | JGI IMG/M metagenome (IMG submission 15306)
GCGCAAAAGTAGGAAATATTAATCATATACCTTGTCGCAAACACTTCTACTGCAGCAAGTAGCCTACACAAGTGATTAAATCTGTGCTGCGAAGAAACGGTTCACGTTATAACATCACCTACCAAGTCTACCCTAAACCAACCATTTACTCGTCAAGCTTCAAATAACCTGTGACTCCAAGCATAGGCTAAATTCAAACCACCTAAAATACCTGAAATATCTGTAGAAAAATTGAGTACTCATAATACTCAAAAATGACATACCTGCTACCTGATAAGAAGCATGAATGCAGCCTTGCTTATTAACAGTCTTTGCAGCACAACAGCAATAGTACAAAATTACTTTGTAAACTAAGAAGTTAATGTCCTATAAATTAAAAGATGCAGTGTGGTCCCTGCTATAACAATTGCATGTTGTCTTATTTTCTGATGGAAATTTTCACTAAGGTACAACATCACAAATGAGAAATTTGTCTAACCTTTTCAACTCAGAGACAAAAAAGACGACTTTCTGTTCAACTGTGGCATTTTTTTATAAAATTATCAATATACCAAATACTTCAATCTCTAAAAATCATCATTTGGCATCAAAAATTATCATTTGGTATAAAACGTTATCATTTGGTATAAGTATTTGCTCTTATTTGATAGGGTCTTTTCAGAACTTTTCGGAAGAAAGTTTAACCCACAATTTTTGTAGGTATAGAAGCTGGTTGGAAGCTTTTCTTTATTTGCTCATTGGCCCCTTTGAAAGGAAGGTACTTACACATTACATTTGCTGGTGAGGGCCTCTTTGAAAGCAAGCAAGTAATTTAACGTTACAGTTGCTGTTGGGGCCCCTTTGAAAGTAAGGTACTTACTACTTACACATTGCAATTGCTGTTGGGGGCCCCTGTGAAAGCAGAGTACTTACACACTACAGTTTCTTTTAGGGGCCCCTTCAATGAAGTTTAAAAGCAAAGTACCTACACATTTCAGTGGCTGTTGGCGGCCTCTTTGAAAGCAAAGTACCTGAGCATTACAGTTGTTGTATGGGGGCCTTTTGGAAGCGGAGTACAGTACTACTCACTTATGATCTGCTTTGTAGTACATTATATGCGTGAATAATGAGTTTTTACGAAACATAAGGAAAATGTACGCGCGTAACACCTCAAGGGGGCTCCCAAAAAGGGGGGCCCGATGCAAGTGCCTCGCTCGCCTCCCCTTAAACACACCACTAGGGGTAAGCAAGAAATTGATCCGCAAATTATTAAAAATTTGCTGGTCGATTCCGTGATTAACTCCATCGCGGAGAGGACAGTACAATGGTCTTTTTATTCAAGAAATAACAATGTAGTAAGTAGAACGTGTTTACCTTGTCTCGCACTGACTTCGCCATGTACTTCAGTGACGTGTTTAGTCGGCATTGGTGCGTCTGACCCCCCGAACCCAGCGTCTCGCTTGAAGCGCTATGCAGTGCACGGGGCCACTGTTGCTTATGAGGCTGGCTCTTGTCTTATGGATGAACCTCAACTTATGGATGAACCTCAACATGACTTCTTGTATTTTTGTGAAAGGCTGCTCGGTCACGCGTGGTTGCGCTTGACTTTATTGACCGCATGAGTGAGTTTGACATGGTCCATCAACTGCAGTTGGTTCCGCAACACACGACTCCGCCATTCAAGCGTGACACAGCAATGAGACTCGCCCTGAGTCGAGTCGAGTTAATTGAACGGCAACTCACCAAGTTTGGTGAGTATAACACCCACGGGTGAATTCAAGTTCAGTTTGATCAGCTATGGAATGCCTGCGTTTTGCGTTTTAATCACTTTCAAATTGTGTTGTCATTCAAAGTGGCCATAGGTACAGGCTTATTAGTTAATTTCTCCAGAAAACCAGACTGACAACAGCAAAAAGTAACAGCTGAGAAAGGAAATGATGAAAACGAGACACGAAAATTTGTTTCCTTTTTAAAAAATATGAGCTCAGTTTGTTCTTCATGTTGTTTTTGGTTAAGTTTCAATAGGAAGTCAAAACAAATTAAACACATCATCCAAATGTACAAATACGATCCACTGATTGCGCGCGCCCTGGTTTGGAAAAAATGCCATGGTAACCTTACTGTCGCAATTACTTTCAACTGATTGCTTCATTTTGTGAATTTGTTTAAGGTTCCGATTAAAATAAGATTAACAAGATTTGCAAACGTTGGGAATACCTTGAAATTTCAACAAATTTACAAATGTTCTCCGTGCTGAGTTTCGACTTACTTTCATAACATTGGAAATAATCTTTCGTGTTGGACTTTTTTCTGCTGACTTGCGGTGATTGTTGAAACTCACCACCATTCCATGACCTCTGTTCAAGTTCATTATCATGTCATGACCTCTGTTCAAACTACTCACCATGTGTCATGACCTCCATCCAACATCATCGCAATAGTTTCGTATTTTCCACAGGACTTGAGCCTCCTGGACTTGCTGTTGACCTTCTCATGAAGTTTTGTCTCCCTTCGCTGGAACATGCTTCAGGCTCAGTGAGGGAGGCAACCACCAGGATCATATTCCAACTCTACAGATGCGCTGGGGCTCCAGTCAAATCCTACCTTCCGAAAGATGACAATATGACCAGGAAGAATCCATTGTACAGGTGGTGTCTCGTTTTTGACTGAGATGTGTTATGAACGAAGTAGGTCTTGTGCTCTGCGTTCTATTTGTCTGAATGCCTTAAATATGTTGTGTTCAATCTGTGAATTTCACTTTTCATTTTAGGTATTACGAGCTCATAAGACAGCATGTGCATTTTCACTTAGGATTATTGTTTGTCCACCTTTGCCAACATTGCTCCACTGTTTTGACTTCTGTGGGTAGCGTTGTGATTACAGCTACTCATAAAAGCTGTAGACTAGAGTTACTGCAAGTATCACTTAAACGGTACGAATTTAACGCTCTAGGTTCGTTGCAGTCTTTCGAGGAAGCAGCCGAACGGGGTCCACTTTCATAGCTTTGCATGTATCTTTGTAGCTCGCCTCGACACAAGTGATGTTGTCGAATAAGCCAGGCAAATTTTTAATAGGAAATCGATTTCACGTAAAATTACGCACCCTCAGTCCTGAAAGCTGCAAGCAAAGCTTGTGGGTGAAACCTTAGCAAACAGACTCATGACTGAAATGAAAACCACGACCCTGCTGCGGCAAATAACCATTGGAAAATCATAATTTCTATGATTACCAGTTCATTGTTGATACTCCAGCTTACATTTTAAATTTTTTGGAGGCGCAGTTGGCGTGGGGAGAAGGTGTGATGTGGATTGGGGGTAGATGCAGTGTGGGCGTGGGGAGTAAGTGCAGTGTGGACGTGTGGGTGGAGAAAAACATTTACACCTGAATATCAAAAATATTTCGAACTAAATATCGGGATCAAAATGCAAATAGAAAAATGAAGCTCAACGAAATTTTAGCCACTCCCGAATTTGTTGACAACTGTGCTGTGCTACTCACTCAGCTACAGGCTGCCTTTCCTTCTGTTCAGTTTTAGTTCGATTTCCAGACAACATTGCCCTGTCTTTGCTGCAAGAACGTCTGTTTTGATTTCTTTGTGTTTGCATTTAGATAAGTTCCTGCCGCTCATGATGTGGTTTCTTTTTGTAGAAACTTGTTTGATGGTTTCGACCGCATTGATGGGAAACCCACCCAGGCAGAACTCCGCGCTCAAATGCAGGCGAAAGCCCTGGAGGAGGAGAGAAAGAAAAAGAAAGAGGTATTTCGGTGCAGGGCGCGTGTTGTTTGTACCAGCAGAGCAGCTAGATAAGTGCTGCCGTAGAAAATGTGATTTGGTTGTTCCCGAGCATCAGCAACGTTGGTCAAATGCTGATGTTTGCTGCGTAAGCGAAGGATGTCTGGCGCACCAACCACGTTGGACCACTCGCCATGCGTCATGCTTCACCGACAGTAGTTTGCTTATGGCGCAAGTATGCTGTTATAATTTTCAGGATCTATTTCCGCAACATAAATGGTTGCTCCGCTCGCTATTTCAACACTTAAGACGTTTCACATGAAATAGAAATGCTCTTCAACAAGTCGGTAAAACTGTTCTGGGAAACGGTTTTCTTGGAAAAATAATATTTTTGGAAAACAACAGGGAAAACTGGTGGGGTGAGGTAAAAATATTTGCGGAACTTACCGTTCGTCTTTGTCAGTGAATCAAGAAAAAGATGAGTGGTGAAAAACAGCAAACACGTTTGCTGTGTAAAGCTTGATACTCTGAATTTGAGGATGTCGTGTACCTTTGAGAAACTTGTGTGCGCGTATCACAGGTCAATTCCTTCTGCTCCGTATCTCCAGCCACATGTCAGACTTTTCAAATATATCCGGTGATGCGTTGTTTCGAAACTATCTGTTGATGTTCAGATGCAAATTTTTATTTTTTCATGAAATCACCTCATCCCAATAATTTGTTTTCTCAATCTGTATATTTTTGCGTTCTTCCTTCTTGCGCGGTTAGCTTTGCGTTCATGAAATATGCGAAGACACCATGTCTCCTCCCCTTGAGCCTAACATAAGAGCAATATTCTCACGAGCCAATCTGACAATGACATTGTATCTGGGAAGTAACGACCAGTCAATCAATGAGTCTAATGACATGGCAATGACATGGCAATGACATGGCAATGACATGGCAATGACATGGCAATGACATGGCAATGACATGGCAATGACATGGCAATGACATGGCAATGACATGGCAATGACATGGCAATGACATGGCAATGACATGGCAATGACATGGCAGTGACATGGCAGTGACATGGTAGTAGACAATCGACACAAAAATCGAAGCGAAAGCCAATATCTTCGTGAAATTTATTCCAAGTAAACGAGATGTTTTTTTGCTCCCTGTGTTTAGTATTCTTGTTGCGATCCTGATAAGGTTCTCCACCACAGGTTGAAGAGTTGCAAGCTCAAGTCAATCAACTACGTGAAATGAACAAAGCCAATCAGGTTAGTGGCCGTCCAACCTTAACGTGGTTTCGACCCCTTTTGAAAGAAAACCTTAAAATTTAATGACAGCTAATCGCTCCACAGGGTGGCAGACAAGAGAAGCAAGCTAAAAAATCACCAGCAAAAGCCCAACTCCCGCCTAAAGGTGCCTCGTGTGACTTTACCTCTTCAATAATGTTTGGTTCTGATAGTAAACATCTATTTTTTGTGCAGAAGAACCAAACATAAGTCACGACATTGCTGAAAACGACGATTCTTTCCTTGACAAGTAGGTGGCGCCCAGGATTTGAATCGATCTTGATTTGATTGTAATCAAATTAATCATATTTGTCTTTACGCTGTTAAAAAATTAACAGATATTGTCGTTAACTGGTGAAATGTCCACATTTCATTGAATTATTTACAGATTTTTTATGTTATTTATTAGGGTTTTATTGGACTTTGTTTTGTTTTAGCATGTGTATCTTCTGTGGTGAGCGCGATGACGGGTTCAATGAGGAGGGTCTCGATTTACATTATTGGAAACATTGCCCGATGCTGAAACGGTGTGAATATTGCAAACAGGTTCGCATGCCCGGCGTGAGGTTTTGCCACCTGCTGCTGCTTGTTTGTTCATCTTTCCCATAATGTGCGGGTTTTCGTGTTGTGTGTTGTTGCAAGTAATCATCAGTGCATCCAACCATCTGCAGGTCGTCGAAGTATCGGGTTACTGCGAACACTTACTCACCGAGTGCGATAGCAAGAGCCAGTTCGGGAAATGTCCCCGTTGTACGGAGGCCATCCCAAGCGAGCATCTGCAAAAACACGTCGCTGAGAGGAAATGCACAGGTTCGATGTATATGCTCAATGCTCCATGCATTAATAGTAAAATACAATTCGCGTTTTGTGTCTTGCCTGGCAGTGTGGGAGCTTCCATGATTGACCGCCTGCCCAACATCATTGTCAGATTCCACTGAGTGTGATTTGTAAAGTTTAGCAAAATAACTGATCAGTTAACAATACTTCAATGTTCCCCCTCAATTCAGGTCCAATATACTCGCTGTTTACTCCACGTGAGGCGACAACGAGGCTCATCCACTTCTTGCAGCACGCGTGAACTGTTCCCTTGCACCCATCCATCAACCATTGCAAACTTATTGTTTGCTTCAAATATCAAACTATATGTGGCGTACGATCCATAAAGTAACGGCTGTGATTGGTGGATCGCATAAGTAACCCTCTGATGGGGAAGTACCTGTCTTGCTCATTGAAAGCTGTTGCATTGGAATGTTCAAAGCTAAGGTTGGCGAATTCCTGTTGGAGCCCAGGTTACATGCCGCCATGACACCATCAACAACAACATGCCCATCCGCAGTCACGACGGTATAATACAAAAGTCGATAGTATTTAATAGGAAATGAAAGGATTACCCCCAGGATGTCATTACTTGTGAAAAGGAAGACCCACTGTTTCGGTGGAGGGGGCGACCCGCCAAACTGTGCCGAGCCAGAGAGGAAAATGTACTGCGACTGGGTCAAGGTAGTCCTAACAATTATGTGCACAACTTCTAATGCAAGGGTCACAAACATCAGGGTAGGTGTTGAGGTGAAGCCAAACACTGACTGTAGCAAGAAATTATTTTTTTCTTAAAACGCGCTAACTTGCAAGAATGTTCGCGACGATAGTTGCGCCTGTGTCTCAACGTTTGATTAAGCTTAAGCAACGTCGACCATCTCAGACCAGTTGTTCATCGTATTGAGCTGCCAACTCATTATTCTGGATGTTATTCCCGAGTCTGTGTAGCATCTCGGATGAAGTCCTTCAGGAAAGATGGAGCACAGTCTGTGCTGGCAGTGGGGTGCGTTACAGCCATTGCTTTATGTTGTGCGTCAGTTCGTCTTGTTATGAGATGTTAAGTGGTCACACATAAACCCACTGAAACCATGGCAACTGATGAGAATTTGCGAAGCTGTTTGAGCCGGTGGCAGCTTTTCAGAAATTCTGTTTTTTCCCAATTTTACGACATAACGTCCACTTGTCACTGATCACGTGACTTTTTTGTTTTCAATGCAGCAACGAAAGAAGGCGTGCAAGAGCATTGTCCGTTGTGTCATCACAATATAACTCCGGGAGAAGAATCGTGGAAGGGTCACTTGATGGGTCAGAAGAAGGATGCCTGTTCGGGGAATCCCCGCCGTCTGCCCTCAATCAACCGATGTAAGTCTTGCAGCTCCTTTGCGTCAGCGAATTTCTTTGTTTCGTCATTTTGCTTCACAGACGCAGTATCAGAATGAGCCACCTTGCATTGTTACAGGTGCTTGTTTCCCCCCACTCTGCTGAAAGAAAATAATGAATTTTTTTGCTTAATACGTTTGTACCAGTCTCATCTAAAATTTGTACCACGAGTGTTTAACTTTGCTACATACCTCGGTACGCTTTGAACAAGCAATTCAGTGTGATCTCCCTAACCTGCGGAATGTGGCCTTGGGCATAGGACGTGCTTACGAAATAGCTGATCATGTGAAGAAACAAATTGGCCCCATTCTGCTAAACCTTCCTGGCCGACCAACCGTTTTATAATTGGCTTCTTCCTTGACTTAATTCTTGACAAAGGTAAGGACTGGATGTCGTTATTTGTTAATAAATTTGCGATGTTGCAAAAGTTACCTCTACAAAGTATCCCCCACGCACGCCTATTTTTCTTAAATTTATTGCTGTGTCAAAAACCCTTTCTTTGCTAAAATTTTTCGGTCTAGTATTGATTTTCTGGTGAGTTCTGGCACCATCCTCACCATCATCTGGTGAGTTCTCGCACCATCCTCACCATGATCTGGTGAGTTCTGGCACCATCCTCACCATGATCTGGTGAGTTCTGGCAACATCTTCACAATGATTTGGTGAGTTCTGGCACCATCCTCACCATGATCTGGTGAGTTCTGACACCATCCTCGTCCTGATCTGGTGAGTTCTAGCACCATTCTCACCATCATCTGGTGAGTTCTAGCACCATCCTCACCATGATCTGGTGAGTTCTGGCACCATCCTCGCCGTGATCTGGTGTGTTCTGGCACCATCTTCACCATGATCTTGTGTTATTGAGCAGTGTGAAAAGCGGACGTAGTCCTTCAGTTCAGAATCAAAGGTTCACCGTCATCCTGTTGTTTTCAGTGCGGGCAAAGCATGAAGCTGAAAAAAACGCAACCAGGACGAAGAAGCGACCTCAACGGCGTTAAACCCACATGCAGTAGTCAGTGAAAATTCAAGGTCTTTCGGTGAAAATTCAAGGTCTATGTAGAATTGCTTTCTTTTTCGCTTCTCGTTTACTTTTTCTATTTACAAGCGCCGTTTCTATTTGACTAACTGGTTATTCCAACCGGAGTTACCTGCTGTGCAGCGAACCGGATCAGTCACGTGTTTAATTGCACGATCGGTCATGCGTTTCAATCACTGTTCTTAGCGTTTAGTTTGTTCCTTTTCGCAAAACGTACACAACAGCCCAAGTATTGTTCAGAAGCTTCGCGATGTTATGTAACTTGTGTGTGGCAGACGACCGAGCAATCCTCGGCGATACTTTGCACACTGGTTGCATCTTCACTGAATGCTTAGCTTGGGCTCTGTACGATTCGACTGTGTAATGTTATAGATTTGATAAAATACATATTTTTGTAAGAAACGTTGCGACAATAAAGCTTATTTCGATGCCATTATTGAGTTTGTTGCAGCACAAATAAGTTTGACCCCCCTGGGTGGTCCAGGGGTCATCAGAAGCAAATGGATAGTAGACATTCACTATCTCATCGGAAAGTCGGTAATGCTGTCTTGAATCCCTATCTCGATTCTAGGCTGAACAGGTTATACAATCCTCTAGAGTCTAAACAAATATGAAGTGGTTAATACTCGAAAACTGGATTTCCACAGAGTAACAGTAACAACAGCACACATTTGTATCTGTTAAGCTCATCTAAATGTATCTTGAAGTTTGGAACAGCATGATAAAGACACAATGCACTTAGCTATGTCAAACCTATTAACAGTGGTAGGTACTTTGAGGGGAGGAGATTAACGAGCCCCCCCTCGAGGTGTTTCGCGCGTGAATTTTTCTCATTTTGGTGAAAAACCTTATCCACTCATATAATATACTCCGGAGCAGACCATAAGCAAGTAGTACTCTACTTTCACAGCAACTGTAAAACGATAGAAGTAGGGGTCGATGCCTTCATGCTATCGCTTGACTTCATGTGTTGCTAGCTTTTTCTTTCCAACTTTCAGTGTTTTTAAAGTTGTGTCATGAATACGCTTTTCCATTTTCTGTTATGTCAGTCACGTCGTAGTCTCAAGAACGTATCCTTCGGTGGCCCACATATTCCCTTCCTTGGGTAAGTATGATGACGTCATCAGAGGACCCCTTTTCAGCCTTTCCTCGGGCGCCCCCAACCCTAAGTTAACCACTGCCCATTGCCATCTTAAAAGCACTAAAAATAGAGAGTTCTGCAAAGCAATTTCAGTAACCATGTTTCTGTGTATTTCTTCCATCCAAAATATCGCCCGCCACCCAGCGGATAGTTTTTACACTGTCTCAGTCGAGCACCACAGCTCGGCGCCCTTGAACAGATAGAAGGTTGCTGGTCCGAAGATGGGCCCTATTGAAACAAAACCTTGATGGTTGGCAGTGTACTTGCTGCACGCTTGTCCAGCTCATGGGATTCGGACCAAGACCCATTTGGGCCATGTCTCCTTTATAAACAGAAGAATCTGAACCTGGTTGAAGACAGTCTTGTTTTCTTCCTCTTTTCGGTCATCCCAACAAACCAGTCTTGTAAAGCGCGTTGGACCTCCCTGTTTCACGCTGTTATTGAAACGAAAAAACAAGTCACATCTATTTGAAGAAGGACTGAAGATGCGTAGTTTCACGTGAAAGCATTTCCTGTTAAACATTTGCTGACTGTGTTGCGATCGGAAATCCCGAGCGGGAAGTGCGCAAAGCTTCACACTGTGGCAGCAAGCAACAATAGAGATCATGCGACGACGAGATCACTCTGTTATTGCTTGTTCGTGCCACATGTGTATGGGTGTTGTTCTTCGCGCACATCCCGTTCATGGTGAACCACGCATTCAACGCAACACCCACGGAGAGGTTGCAACAATTGATTCTTTCCTTACCCCCAATGTGGTGTGTACTTACCTGAATATTGATAGATTAGCATATGTGCAAGTTTGCTTTCATCTTTTTGAGTCAAGTGGCTGATCACTTGAAAGCCTACAATAAACCTAGAGCTTTTAACTGTTGCAAAAACAATTGTCCTCATCCTGAAACTATCTTAGCGCCCGAAGTGGGGGGTGCTGCTAAGAAATTCGTGAAAGTGCAGCTCAACAAGTGGCAACCAAGCTTGCACTGAAAAGTCTGAACATGTGCTATTTACTAGCATTCCTTATTCGCATGCAAGTAGCGTTGGATGTTATCTGATGCAACTACAGCAATGCCGGAAAAAATGTGATATTTTTTCATCTCGCAACCCGTTTCTCACGCCAGTTGTTCCGCAACTTTGCCAATCCCGACCGCACAAGGTCTTTAGAGATGAGGCACTGGAACAAAGCTTTTAAGTCGCCACAAATATTGCAAATGCAGCAACGAATTAGTTTCAGTCCTATTGCCAGGTAAGAGAATTCAGCATCGGCAGGCATGGCCAGTGAACCGTCCTGGTTATTGAGCGACTGCACAAACGTCAGTTAGCAAAACTGGAAAGTCCCGGACAAGAGAAAATGCTAAAATGACGTGAAAAGTAACGAACGTTACAAAGGACCAACCAGGTGGCGGCAGGCACTGTAGCGTAGGTATGGGTCCCAACCAGTAGATTGCGGTTAACCGGTAGACCGCAAGTTGTTCTTAAATCGAACGCGAGCGTTTTAGAAATAATTTTTAAGTTTTGTTTTTCTACAGTTGCTTCTAATTGTCTATTTAGCAATATAGTCATTTGTAAAAGTAAGGGCCACAACGACGTATTGCGGTCAAGTTGGAAGTAATGCATCATTCACTTGTCCAGAGTACATTATTTCAACAAATTTTTAGTTTTAATGTTTTGAAACAGACATGAAGTGCATAGAGTGCAAGCATACACAGTTTGCACAACGAAGACTCATAAGAACGGACACAAAAGAACGTTTTGCAACGGCGTTGGAGGTAGAGCATCCGGCTTACAGACACTTTCCTAACACTGTACAACGCTACTTCCAGAGTAGGACACTGAGTCCAACCCAGGTCAAGGCCAGGCAAAGTACGGAAGTATTGTGGCATGCACACGCCCTCGAACAAACACTGTAGCGTCCGAGCACTCGGTCACAGAGTAAAATGCGATTGTAGTGTTCAAAGAAAAAGGACGAATACAAACAATCGGACTGCATCAAAGCACGCAACCATAGGGGAAGATGGGGCTAAAAGTCAAAAGGGTAAGTTGTCACAAGCCTATATTCAGTACAGCCGGTGGAGGTAACTACTCGCTGACAGTGGCGTACGCAGAAAATTTTCACGGGGGGTTTGGTTCAGGGTCATATGGTGTGCGCTGTTTGTGACGTCACAATTTGACGTCATTTCCATGTTTCCAAACCAACGTTTTGGCGAAGTTTGTTGACCTAAATATGCCCTAAATGCATATTTTTTTCTAGACGGGCTGCAGCCCTCCCTGAAAAATGTAAGGCGAAAGATTCCGCCAAACTCGCCTTAAGTCTGGATTTAGTTGCGAAATTTCACAACACAATCATTTTCGGTACTTCCGACACCATTTTGGCTCAACGTTT
>JGI24021J15306_10009986_pt1 | contig 11747 bp, 5 predicted proteins | sample Ectturendosymbi1_FD_15306 | JGI IMG/M metagenome (IMG submission 15306)
GACGTCTGAAATGCCCTGCAGTGCTCACTTCAGGGATGTTGTTCCTAGATTGGAACTTTTGACCCTTTTTAGGGATTTTTTAGGAATTTGCAGAAAAGTTTGAAAATGTGTAAAATTAATGATTTCACTTTATTTTGCAAATCATGTTTGAACCTCCAAAGGCCATAAATAAAAAAATTGTTTGCTTCTATATTTAACGCTTATCAATGCGCTCCGATTTTATGCTGCATCACCACAGATTTAGGGATTTTTAGTACTGTTCTTGGAAATTTTGGAGCTGAATTTGTGAGAGCCCTGATGCCCTGCAATCTGTTATGGTTAAATGCAGTCAAAGGACAAGGAGTGAAAAGTTGTAGTGTTGCTGCAAAACCTTTCCTGCAAGCAGGTCAGGTTACCCAGAATTGAAATTCCCACATTTTTCATGGCCTGTTGGTGATGTCAATTTTTTCTGAATACACCTCTTGCTTCATCTTGTGAACAATGATGGAAACTGGTAATTATATCCTCACCTTTGAGCGTAATGTTGCTTCTTGCTCAAAGTCATCATATAGAACATTGTTCTCAGTTGGAGTGAATCAAGGCTGCTGTAGACTTGATCTTCAGGCCTTTTGAAATTCATACTTATTGAGTCTTTCAGATATGCTAAGCTAAACCAACATTGGTTTAGCCATCAGTATCGCCAGAAAAATATTAAGTTTATTTCTACTGGCTTTTGAGGTTTACTTGTGTTGCAAACATGCATGAAATCATTAAACCAATTTATTGGATAGCACTAATTACAATCATTAACAATACAAAAACTGTATGCATTTCATGAAATTGTTTAGGATGCAGCCTAAAGCCTTGCCTATAGTATGAATCTCTTATAGTTTTGCATTGTAATATTTCAAATTTAGCTTTCAGAACCGTACAAAATTGTTTGCCACTTTAAGTATGAATGCATAAAGGTGAAAGATGGTTATATAATTTGAAAAGTTTGGAAGTTTCATAATTAAAACATGCAAAAATAGATTTGTGTAGTTAAAGAAAATGTAGATATATTGGCACTTTGTATTGATTGGTACCTTATTGCTGGCTTTCAATTTGCACGTTGACTTTTATTTGTTTATCTGCTGAATATTTTTTGCAGAAAGCATTTAAAGGTACCATGCTTTTGAAAGTACATGTATCTTGGTAACATGTATGACTATTATTTTCAGATCATGGTTGTGCAAAAAAGGGCCACCCAACAAAATTGATAGCTTGAAAAAACATTTCAAGGTGAGACTGTAAAATAAACCCTACTTCTGCAAAACAACACAAATTTTAAAAATTCATCAAAAGTAGCGGTAGCGAATAGCAGTTGCGATAGCTCGCTACTATTTTTGTTCAGTAACGGGACGGGTAGCGCCGCTATTATTTTCATCAAATAGCGATAGAGGTAGCGACGCTATTTTCAAAGTAGCGGTTGCCCGCCTCTGATTGTGGGATGGCTGACCAGGCCGTAGGCTAGCTCGGCAGATGCCGCAAAGGCATTGTAATAAGTATTTTTCTATTATCGCGTGGCAGTCATGATTCATGCGTAACAGACACTTTGCCCTCTGCCTGTGCATGACTTACCAAGGTGATGGTACACTGAGTGTATTTGCACGTATGATACTCAACTTTGGCATTTTGCATTTGTGACTTGATTACCGACTGTTCGATCGCGAGTTATCAAGAAATTTTCTAGTCGATACCAGTCGAAAACAAGTTGGCCACCCATGAACTACACTACTGTATTATCCTGCACACCATACACAAATGGCACTCAGCACAACAAAGTAGCATACCAGCATTATGAGCAGCTTACTACTTCCACTTCGTCGGAGAAATTTACGATAAAGTTACAGGAATTACTGATTGTAATGAGTGCAGCACATACTGAAAAAATAATTTTGATTTTTTGTGAATGTAAAAACCATAGCAAAGTAAACACTACCACCATCATTTGTGACATCTTGAATCACTCTCAGGGAAATTTCGTTACAGAAATCAAACAAATATCCTGATAATGTCCTGATCCAATTTTTTCAAAAATAAATATCCAAATCCAATCCTGCTCCGAAAAAATCGCAAGTATCCTGCAGGATATCCAATCCTGATCCTGTCCGTGCTCACCTCTGGTGGCAACCCATGCGCGTCAGAGATGAGCGGACTGTCATATCTTGCGACCTAGTTCCCTTCCTGAATTTTTAAACACTGTCTAAGTCCAACCGTAGTCCAAAAAATTTTAAAATAAGTCCAAATCGAAATAAAGTCCAAAATTAAACAAAATGCAGCTTTCAGAAAATACCGCGATTTTTTTTCATCAACTCAAACCAAATCCGGTATTGATCCAAAATTTTTGAAATGATTTACAGTCCGGTTCCAGTAGCTTCTTCGAAGAAAGTTGAATCAAGACTGGATTTAGTTTGAGTAGCTTCTTTGAACAAAGTTGTCATTTTTACGCATGTTCTTTGTACGAGAAATATGATCTGGTAATGATTAAAGTAAATGAGTAATCGAACAGTTCTGATACAGGTTATATTATTTACACAGTATGCATATATAAATGTAGTTCAGAGTACAGACACATCGGCAGAGTGCATTCAGTTTTGCGTCGCTGCTACAGGTTTATCAATCAACCTTTTCAACGCTGGTTTCTTACTGGAGTCAAATAAAGAAATCGAGAGGATGGACAGCAGTGAAAAGACTGTACTCTCATTTTGTCACGTTTCAGTGCCCGAGNAAGCTGAGTTATTTTTTCATAGACCAAAAGATGCTACGTGACCAAGGTTGTTCAAACAAGTTTCGTTACTTTACATCATCATTATAGCTTGAGCGTTCATTGTTCTGCGGCATATCGTTTTTAAACCGTAGAACAAATCCACACCTAATACGAATCGTTTGCTTTTGTCTGAAAATCCCTCGATAACAACGGTAAAGGCGTAATATTTGCGTTTTTCAAGTCTATTAACAAAAGCTTATTATGTGGTCAAAACCATTTTGTGTTTCAGTAGGTTGTTTAACAAGCTGCGCACACTCTTGGAAGAGAAATCACACAATTCAATAGAGAAAACGAGGAAATTGGTTAGGCCTACGCACCAAATAAGGTCCAATGAAACATTCAATTTGTGAAAAAATTACAATTCGTTCGTTTGTTTTCTTGTGAAAACCGCCTCAAAAATATTAGCCATTCCGTAAATCAAGCGTGGGGAGCTTTTCAGCTCAAGGGTCACATTCAAAAGTTCACAGTCGCAAAGTACTGCGCGGGATGTATTATTAAAAATCATTGGTGTTTGAAATAACCCGCAAAGGGGTTTTGTAGAAAAAGTCATTGAATTTTTCAACAGCATTTTTAACCTAAATTAACATCCCATAACTTGATGTAGCCTATGTGTAAACAGTTAGCCTTACTGGTGTAGGCCAGATGTGCTGCCTCAACATAACCGAATCATCAGGATCAAGCAGCAGCGCAAAACAGCGAGAAGAGAAGCTATTCCCAACATCTTCGGACTGAAGTGCGCTTTCGCAACTTTTCTTTTGGCCACCACTTTCGTCAAGTAGAGAGTAGTGGTTATGTGTTATTAGCTTACTAAACCTATTACTTAAAAATAGCGGCGCTACCGCTATCGCCACTGGAAAAGTAGCGCGATACAGTGGCTTGCCCGCCTCTGCCAACCTATTACACACGAATCTGAGAGCATTGTAGGCTATACATCCAAAAAGAAGGACCGAATAACATAAGATAGCGCACATCGATTTGCCATGGGTTTCATAAAAGTAGGAAGAAAACTTTTAAAAATCGTATAATTGCAAATGTTCTCAAAACGAAATTTCAAAAGATTCATTCAAAAGAGTAGTGCATGTGGTCCTTTTCGAGAAATTTTATAACTAGACTGCGAAGCTCTTCCGAAGATCCGAATTGAATATTTTTTAACTCTTCTCAAGCAGCAATTTTAGATTAGGACAGTTTTTTAGGATTATCATTTAACTTATTTTTCTTTTCTACGTGAGCAGTTAACAGTTTCCTGCAATAACGCATGTGACACAGGAAATTTCCCGGGAAGAGCCAATACTTGAGTAAGAAATGCATCGCTCAACGTTAATGATACTAAATGTCTGCTTGGTAAATTTGCTTCTTCTGATGCTACAAAACACCCTCTAAATTGATCAATATGGCTATTTTCAGTTCACATTTTTGCAGGCAATTGTTTGGAAAAGCATCACTTGAAAGTTGAAAGTCAATACACGTGTTATGCTTCATGCACGTTGTTCGTTATATCAGTCCCGCAACCAGAGAGGCAACCATGCAATTAGCCCGCCCGAAATTTTCAAAAACATATCTAGTTGTTAGGTACAACCAGGCACGTAACCAGAAATTTTGATAGGGGGGGAAACATTCAAGTGTCAACATTGAAATATCTAATGCCCCTTGTTTTTGCAAGCAATATACATAAAACGTGCATTTTTTCTGGCGCTCTTTTCTGAGTAATTATGTTCAGATTTAAGCCGGCAAATACAAACGCTATTTGCATTTGATTGACAAGTTTTACAGTTTTGTTTAGTAAAGTTTTCCAAGCTTCTACAGTACTTTGGATGAAAGCCACTATTTGCTCATAATACTTCCTTGCAAAAACGCTTGTGAAAATCTCGATGCTATGAATGCAAGATCAGCAGCATGCTTTTTGCAGCCAATATTGCAGTTGTGCAAGACTTCATCGTGACCGTCATCAAGATGGGGCTTTTTATATTTAGCCTACACGCTTCTGATGTACACCAACACACATTCAATCGAAGCCGAGCAATTAGTTTGCTTTATTAAGACACCGATTCCCGAAATAGGTCTACAAAACTTGTACGCATATAAGATGTGGATCTTGTCCAAATTTTGAGCGACTGGTTGACGTATGCAGCTGATAACACAAAGGCTGTGGAGTCCCTCAACGGGTTTGAAAAATGTTTGGATTTCATGTCATTAAACGCTATGAAATGCTACTGCGGTAACATTTTTGTACGCTGCTTGCACTAAGCCTGCTTCCCAAAAACGATTAGGTTATTAGCTATCTATTGGGAGTTAACAATACAATTCACAAATATGATAAAGACAATATGGCAAATTGGGTAAGTTACACATGTCCTCTAAACAAACTTGCATATGTTTGATCCACTCAGTCTACACAAAGTGTGTATTTGCGAAAACGAAGCTACATTTGATTATCATCACTGCTCTGCACTAAAATTAAGAAATACTTGTCGCTGCAGCTTAACACAACGGTTGGTTCGCTGATGTAGCTCAGTGGTTCACAAAGTATGGGTCGAAACCCACACAAGGGTGGCGAAGGGTCAAAAATGGGTCGCACCGAGGCGACCCAAACTGGAGTTGTGTATTTTCAACGTTACCACTGGTTCTCTGTGTCTATCTGTACGGTGCACACTTGAGAAAAGAGTAGATTGCTGGCATTAAAAACGACTTAGCAGCTTACTGCCAAAAATCATTCATACGATCATTATTTTTTCGTACGTTTGAGGCTAAATTGCGAGGTTTTCGTCAAACTCAGATTTGGGTCGCGCTTAAACAAGGTTGGGAACCGCTAATTCAGCTTGCGTAAACGGTTGAAGTCTTTTTTTAAATCCATTACTGTTTAATAAACAAATGCCAATCGATTGGGAAAAAATTCAATTTAGTTTCATTTTAGTCACAATGCGCTTAATCGAGAAAACAGATTGCAAGCTATTTGTAGTAATGACAGTGTCAATATCCTCAGCACTTACAAAAGTATCTTCCCACTTACGTTAGATTTTGCTGCTGACTCTTCCCTTGGCAGGTGAATGATTTCAAATTTAGTGTAGCGTAGAACATTCAACTGGCAATTAACATCATTTGAAAGTTGTAACACTTTCAGACTATGTGCAGGTTGGTCTCTCAATACTCGACAAAACTTTTTTACTCGCAGGCAAGGTAATGTGAAATCATAGATGAAAACGTTAACCCTTCACATAATTGTGAAGGGCTTCACATAATTGTGATTGAACCGTCGCAGTCATGTCATCACAAATACTGTAAATATCTAGAACAGTGTCTATGGCCTAATTGCGTAATAAAAAAAAGGCTGAAACTGGATTGCTTCTTAGCCGAATTTGAGCTTCAAGGCGTAAAACGTAAATCACCGCTATATTATCGCGTTGAGTTTTAAAATTGTGCCAAAACAAACATCTCCGGTGTTCATGGTAGTGGTCAGCAAACTGTGGGCTTCGGTCCAATTGAGGGCCGTTTAGCACTTTTTATTGGGACGCGCAACACTTTCTAATGTTGTACAGGTAGTTGCGTGGGCTAAAACGTAAACTACTGTAACGACTATGGACCTTTGATTTTTTGACGTTAACTAAGCATGTTTTTGTCATTGTACAGTTCATAAGATTAACATAGCATTACCACACAACAGGTAACTTAATACAGCATAAGTTTGAAATTGGGCCATCAAACAAGCATGGGCCTTTACTTGTGACTGAAAAGGCGTTTTGGGCCACTATAACGAAAGTTTGACGAGCACTGATTTTAGTCTACAGCTGATGCTGCAGACTAGGGTAAGTTATACAGTGTTTGTAGCACGTCAGCGTTATCAGAGAAGAATTTTGGTATGGTCTTGCAATGAAGTTTACATCACTATTAGGAGGGATACAGCAAACTGGTGCGTTAGAAACAGCTGTGAAAAGCGTTGCTCCTTGTTTTGCTTTCGGTTAGTGATCGTAAGCGCTTACATAAACGTTTGTTTTTCATTATTATCAACTTCCACAGGGAGCAAACCTCAGGTGATTGTCAGCCATGATATGAGTTCTCCAGGATTTACACTGTAGGCAACGTTTGATTAATCGTGGAAATTAGCATACTGCTTTAATCAGGTTCGATTGAAAGCTGAAGTACTGTAAGATGGTTTCCTAGCAGTTTCGTTAATTTGCACTGAAGTATTTCATTGGCTTACACATCAGAAGCTTTATTAACCTGAATGTTTTTTGCGCAAGTTTCTGAATTGGGGGGGCAATTGGCCCCATTGCCCTCCCGTGGCTCCGCGCCTGGGTACAACAAGAAGCTACAATCATTGCCCCCAAAAAATATCAGTTAGTTGCGGCTATGGCCAATACCTGTTTTTAAATGCTGGCCATGCAAGTACTGTAAGTAGGGGAACATATGTGAAGCTGCAACAGGTCATAGAAATTGGGTGGAGCGCAGTGAAGAGAGCGACACACGAACAGACGTCACGACAGCCCAAATGAACAATGACCACTAATTTGTGGTGAAACATTACTATTATAAGACGGCGTATGATTGCTGCAGGTACTATCCACAATGGGGGTAAGCAACGCGCTGGGTAGAATGCGTGAGCGAGTTGACACATTCACTCACGCATTCTACCCACGTTCTGAATAATAACGGCGTGTTGTTTCAGGCATTGGGAGGTCTGTTGAGTTGATCGAACTTTAGCATGAGTTAGTTTCGATATTCCGGTGAAATCTACTATTTAGCATAGACTTAATTTCCAGTTTTAATTGTCGCTGTTTGTGTTTTCGTTTATTCATTTTACCCTTGAATTTGTTTGCTTTCTCTGCTCTTACTTTAGCTTTTCAACTTTTCACCCGTAAGCATTGCTTACAGGTTTTAGGTCTGAGGATGCGTAGTTTTACGTGAAATCAACTTCCTGTCAGAACAATTTGTCGATCGATTCCTTGCTTATCCCTATTGTGGTGGTGAGTCTTACTTGAACATACTGTAGGTATAAGCAAGCTTGAATCATAGAAAAAGGATGAAATCAGAGCCCAGTAGGCTGACTCTTCAAAAGTTAACAGCAAACCTAGAGCTTTAAATTTCTGGCCATACAGTTAACATTTGAGCAATTTTTACGGTTGTGATAACAACGGGCAAGTTTCCATGGCTGCCTCATGTGGTAAAGAGATAATTTTTGGTTTATTTTATGTACTTGTCTTAGACTCATGATCCATATCACAAGAGTAGTCAGATAAAATAAGAGCAGAAAAATTTATGATTCCCAAAAACATACAGATATTTTGCAGAGATTGATATTAGCACGACTGATTTGTTTTAAAACTGATCGTTGCAAGCTATAAAACGTCTGCTAACCTCTTCGATTCAGCAACAAATATTTAGATAATGAGGAGAGCTGAGAGCGTACCCCGAATCAAAGATCTAAAAGTGTAACTACTCGTGGGCGCAATTTGGTGGGGGACTTGTCCCCCCACTTTTTCAAACTGTGGGGATATACAATGCTATGTCCCCCACAGTTTTTTCTCCTTAGGTTTGTATTTGGAGAAGTTTCAATAATAAAAGTGACGTTTGTCACAGTTTGTGCGAAGAGCTTTCCATGTTAGATGCAATGGCGTAACTAAAGGTTGAGCCAGGGGGGGAAAGACTTAGCTGAAAGGGGCCCGCTGGTCACCTTCGGGACCCACTGGGCAACACTCAGAAAAAAGTTTAGAAATGACAGTGAATCCAGATGTGCATGTCCAGAGCCGTGTCAGTCGCACTCCGTACCTCCCAGTTGGAGCAGCCACGCTGTCACAGGGGCCCAAAATTCAGTCCCGTCGCCACTTAGCTCCCCAAAGAAAGCTTTGATTAAATATGAAGCACTAGAAATCAGTAAAGTTAGGGGGCCCTTTGAAAGCAAAGTGCTTATTCATTACAGTTCGTTTGGGCCGCTTTGAAAGTAAGGTATTTACACATTACAACTGCTGTTGGTGGCCCCTTTGAAAGCATGTAGCCTACTTACACATTACAGTTGCTGTTGGGCCCCTTTGAAAGTAAGGTACTTTACACATTACAGTTACTATTGGGTCCCGCTTGAAGGCAGAGTACGAATTATGATGTGGTTCGGAAAATACTATCTGAGCGGATAATAAATTTTTCACCAAAAATGAGGAATATTTACGCGCGAAATACCTTGAGGGGGGCCCTGAAAAAGGAGGGACCGAGGCAAGTGCCTCGCTTGCCTTCCTTTAAACACACCACTGTATATAACCCTGACAATGATCTTATACGAGAATATGAAACCGATTGAACACCTTCTGCTCCATCCGATATGCGTACTTTCTCACCTGATGTGCGCATGTAAACACTGCAATGTAAAGTTATCTCTATATTATTGAACACATTGAAGTTACTGATGAATTTATCACTTCAAAAAAGACAGATTTATCGCGATTTTTCATAATTAAACCTAGACACCCAGGTCTACTAAAAACACAGATCTGGGTGGGAAAAAAACTCAATGGGAGCCCTGGTCACAAGCAGCAAAACGCCTACTACCGTAACTTGAAGTGAACTTTTGAAGATTTATTGCTGTGGTATTGTTACGCAATAAAGACCAACAGTACAGCAATCCGCTAGCAAGTTTCGCAACCTGCCTCTGCAGGCAAAGGATCGGACACCAGCGAACTGCGCAGTTGTGCTGAGCACTTCGCGGGCATCGCGGTCACGACTTTGCCGTTGTGATGGGCCTCGCGTTCATTTACCCGGCCCTGCCTACATGCCTATTTGTATTCGTCCAGAAGTCAGACTTCCACTCGATCAACGCATTTTGTGTAGTGATTGTTGTAAGAAAATGTAGCCTACTATGTCTAGCCCAGGTAGTCTTCTCTTATTTTGTACTGCATAGCAGCAAGATACCTCAGGTGCTTACTACCAAAGTTACACATTTGCGCAGCCTGCTGTTTAGACAGCCAGATGGAGTTAATTGCGTAGTTAGAAAAGTCTATTTAGCAATCATTGCTAAGTTGTCCCAAAACAGAGTAGTGCAGTTAGTTGATTACGGATGTTAACCGTTGCGTCCACGTAGGCCGCAGCCTATATTTGTCAAAACATTTGCCAGCGATTTGAAATACAAAATGTTATTAATCTAAACATGTGCCATGCACCAGGAGATTAACAAGTCCAGACATCAGCAAGGTTCATGCATGCGTATTTCGGCCTGTAAAAAGTCCAATGCGCACGCTTTATAAGCATATTTCACTTAAGCTCATTGTAAAGTTTATCAATTTGCGCTAATGAAAGAAAAGGTTCATCTCGGCGCACATGCTTTGACCGGTCTCATGTTTGCTCTTTCGGTAGTAATGTTATCATAACAAAACGATAGGATTGATTCTGATTTCCTGCAAATTTTTTTACATTTGCATTTCATTACGACCAGGGGTGTAGTGGGGTGGGAACGCGTGGAAACGGCGTTCCCATACTTATTTTGGTGTGGGAACGCGTTCCCACACCTTTTTGCACTAGCAACGTTACTGGAGATTTGAGATCCAAATGATTATGTTAAAACATGGCTGCGGTCTCACAGATGTGCTAGCGACACGCAGATTCTCATTGCAAGTAAAGTCTACAGTGAAACAGGAAGATCCCGTGTGGAAATTCTTGTAGGCGAATGCTCACTTCATTTGAACTGTTTGGGGCAGTCTTCCTTTTTATTTGGTGTGGGAACGGCGTTCCCACACCTGTTTGTTTAGCACTACCTCCCTGATTACGACATCTCTAAATAATCGCTGTCAATTAAATGACAGCAATTTACGACCCAATTCCTTTTGTTTAACTCGTTCAAAAATTTTTAGTTGGAAACTACAAGCCAATTATGGGTATTTGCGGGAAAATATTTACAATTAATTTGCACAATCTGCAAATGCTGTTCACGTTGTATATAAATTTTCAGAATGTCTAGCCCCCGTGCACAAACATGAAGGCCTCCAATGAAAGACTTTCTGGCGACGGGGGCCCAGATTTGGGCTGCCACGGCACTGTGAATGTCTACTCTATACTAGCTGAAAGAGCACGCAAACACCACGAAAAACGCAAAAAAAACGACAACTTACAGGAAACCAAAAGAATATTTAATATCAAAATGTAAGCTAAAGCGGGACCAGTTTTTACATTTAGCTTGCTAGGGGGGCAGCACGCCCCTGCCACCAAAAAAAGTATGGGAACGCCGTTTTCACGCGTTCCCACCCCACTACACCCCTGGTCGTAATGAAAAACAGTTACGCCACTGGTTAGATGGTACACATAGCCATGTTGATGTTGAAACAGAGTTTAGTGTGGTATCACTGATTCTGTTATTTTACAAATTTTAGCTTCGATAAAATGATTTTTAGCATTTTTCAAGTTTGTAGAGACCGCGAAAGATGGTTAACTGATTCTGGCCGACTTTTACCCCGTGTCTTATACTGTTACAAAGGTTATTTTCTTGAAACAGTGAGAATTTTATGTTTGCCTGAGTAAACCTGAGTTTAACCAAACCCACAATGCAGTATTGTTTTCATCCAAGTGCGAAACATTTGGTTTACAGGTACGTGACACCTGGTGTTGCTGTACATTATTTTCGTGTTAATGCACGCGAAACTTGGTAGTTTTTTGCCAATTCACCGTTATGCATTTTGATTTGTGTTTAATCTCCAATATATTTCCTTGTCCTTATGCAAGAACTCTTAGATTTAAACTTTTGACATTATTTTCATCTGTTAAAGTCTGATGTGAAACCTGAAAAGTTTGATTGTGAAAAGTCTAAACTAAGTGGCATCAATGACAGAAGTAATGTAATGGCGCTAGGGCCACTACATACCGAAAATCGACTGAGTCCAAGGGTGATTCCCTGCGGAAAGCACGCAGACAGCGGAAATAATAGAAAAATGGCAGGGAGAAAACTGCGGAACAAAGCAAGAAGGGTGGAACGAAGTAGGGGAAGGCTTGA
>JGI24021J15306_10009988_pt1 | contig 11745 bp, 7 predicted proteins | sample Ectturendosymbi1_FD_15306 | JGI IMG/M metagenome (IMG submission 15306)
CAAGACCGTAGAAGCATGCGCTGAGTGAGTTTCAGCTTTTTACATCCGCCTGGCACTTTTCCTCCCTTTAACCATAACGTGGGTTAGGCTGACCCAACACCACCTCACACTAATGCTTTCGTCGGGTCTGCCAGACTCGAACTCACTCCCTGCGCAAAATCGAAAAGAGTGTGGATGACCGCAAGCGCACCTATTCATAATACAAAAAAATAGGCTACTGAAGAGTTGAAAGCGCACCGACCCGCGCTAACGTAGTTTCACGTGAATGACCTCATTTGACCCGGGTCTGCCAGACCCACGATTGTATTCCAGGGTTTTAAGAGACACCTGTGAAAACCGAGTTAATTTGCTAATTTGGTTCAGCAGGGAGTCTGCTTGTGACGTACAACTATCGATTCGATTTCAAATTCCTTACCGGTTACGCAGGTGATACGTAGAAAAATTCTCTTGCATGCATCGCATGGCCGCGATTCAATTCAGACTTCGCTACGCAAGAATATGACTCGTAGCCACGCATAGCACAGCACATGCTCCCGATTTTCTCAACTGGTGTCACAATCCTTGCAGTTCAATATATTTGGGGCGTGCAAAAGTCCAAAAGCAAAGATAAGAAACCTGCTTTGGCACTATGCTCCTGGGGAAAGTTGAATATAAGGTAGTACCCAGCATTGATATTTTCGGGATGATCATCAGCTCCATCCCAAAAATAAACCGTCGTTATGATTGTTTCCGATGATGACGTCACTATCGTGTGCAAATTGTTGTGTAGTTGTGTAAATTGAAAGTAGTTTGAATTGGTTGCATTAGACTCTCGTATAAAGTTGTGGGATACGGAAGCGAACAAAGCAGCAAGCGAATTGCAGCCATAGATATAGGGGCAAGCAAATTTTTGGGGGTGGGAAGGATTTTTGCCCGAACTTCATCAAAATCGCCCTAAAAAGTTTATGTCAAAAGTCATGAAGACGTTTTGTCCAAAGGTCACATAAAACACAAAAAATGGTAACCACCAAAAAAGGTCTTCATTTTTTTTGTTTGAGAAAAAATGTCCAATTCAAGCGTGTTTCAACAGTCAGTTGCATTCATCACACAATAAGAACAAAGGTGTCGAAACATCTGTGCCCGAATTTTCCGGGATTTTGCCCGGATTTTCGATATAAATCAACTTTTGCGGGTGCGCTTGTACCCTCGCCTGCTATGCCACTGATTGCAGCGTTTCGCTTGCCCATAACTGTCGTGACGCATTTCCTTCTATCACGAATATTTACAATATATGTGAAGTTAGTGACGTCGCTCAATTCAGTGGCTTTTGTACTGGTGAAACACTTTTAATTTCTAGTGTTTGCATTCTATGATACATTCCCCTTCACATACACATGCATCAAAAACTCGCACCGGTTTTTCTGAATTCAACTTCAGTGCGACATCAGTTGGAGCGAAACAGCACCGCCCCAGCGTAATGCAGCCTTGCTAATCATCTTTATTGCGTCTAAGTGAAATACATATTGCAAGTGTGTATGTATTGATGCTGTGTGACTTGGCGATGTGAAAAAGTGCATTTTCTGCAGGGAGTGAACTGTACGACCCTTCCACTCCGAGCTTTTCTGCACACCATCAAGGGGACTTCATGGAATGAAGACTGTACATGGATCAGGACTGTACGCGTCTAGCGAAGACCTTGTCTTGTCTCGCGCAGGTCACTGTCATTCATTGCAAGACCCAGTGCCAGGTGCGCTTGCGAACCCCCAACCCCCCGATACCGCTGTAAGGTGTGTTCGTTTCAATTGTTATTTTTCCCCTGCGAGGCGACGCGACCGCGTGAATCGAGCGTTCTTCGTTTCCACAAATCCACTCTTTCGATTCTCTGCCATCCCGCCAACTTCCTGTGCACTATATATCGTCGAAGACGCCAAGCTCTCGCTGTTCTTGTTTTGCTGTTTGTTCAGAACGAACATACTGTGGTTGATTGTCGAACTGCGCAGCAGCGCTTGCAAGTCCTGCAAGCGAACTTTTTTTTGCTGCCCTAATGTTCTACTTGCAGTGCTCGGTGTAACGCTTCCTGCCGCTCCTGATTGTTGATACTTGTAATTTTCATGCAGTAACTCGTCACGCCGCTGGGATGGGCGATTCAAAATAGCTAATTTGGAGAATTCGGAGCCCAAACTATTCAAACCACAAAAGCCCATTCAAACGGGATGACAGGATTTGGTTTTTATCTTTCACAAGTGCATTAGGAATAAACATGTGCGTCACGTGTGTGTAACACATACTATTGTTGGGTTGATTTGTGAATGGCTGAATATCATGGGATGCGGGTGACCAAACAAGAAAAAAGACAAGCGTAATGCAGCATTATACTTTTTTCTTCGTTTTTCGTCATGAGTTTGCACTGCTACATGTTACCATCGGAGAAAACAGAAATTGTCAACGATCTGAAATGAACAGTCCAACCAAACAACGCTGATACACTGGGTTGGTGGGGCAAGAATGCTGAACGATTGACTTTAACATGTCTTTGTATACTTGACACGTAAGCTTCTCCAGGGATATTTTTTCCAGTGTGGGTTTAACTGGTGCCAGTTTGCGATCTCGTTTAATGGGTGGACATTCAGAAACAAGTTTGTGCTTGTGTTTTCGTTGTTTTAATAAAATGCCTTCGTGCTGGTTTGGCTGCATCGCGCGAAACAAAAAGCATGCAGAGTAGCATTCGATGTAATAGCCATTCTGGATCGCTCATCCGCACGCACCTTCAATCTCGCTTTGCGCGTCATTTACTTTGAACCGCATCTTTTCGTGTGTTCGTGCCGTGCCATTCTTCTCCGCTCGAAGGCGGTGACGCAGAGCGTTTGAACTTCGAAGGAAGAAGCCGTGTTTGTTTCTCAATTTTAAAAATGACACGCACGTCTTTTAATGGTAAATGAGGTGTAAACGGTCTTGCAATAATTTAAGAGTGTGCATTCTCGAGAATTACCGATACTAGCTGCATCAGTAGTAGGCAGTTTTTACAAGCGACATTCCTGGCTCTCTTGGTTAAAGAATAATTTTTCTCGCTGTTTCAGACAGTATTGTTGTATTTTGATACATTTTCTATCATTTTAAATTTCAATTCTTCGCAATCTTGTTCGGACAGAACATAATTTTCGCAATGTGTTTTTTCAAGGCAGTGCTGCTACAAGCGAGAGTGCTTGTACATTGGCTTAGCTCGTTCGACTTGTCGAAAGGCAGGTGTGGTGTGAATGCTACGAAGTGAAAATAGCGGTGCAAAATGGGCGAATGTGTAATAGCGCTTAGCTTTTACTTGTTCTTGTTGTCATAAACTTGTTACGCCTGTCGAAATCTAACGCTGGAACTTTACGCAATCATGTTTGTTATTTTAAAATCTTTGCTAGCTTTACCCGCTGATCAACCAACACACAAAGCGTTCCTTTTCGAGCGCCGTCGCATCGAAAACGACCGCCGTGGTTGATCGAGGGAAGCTTTTTGCACACCATGCCACTTTGCGTTAATCTTGCGTTGTTTTCAATCTGTTTTTCTCTCCGGTACGTGACGTCTTTGATCGCACTAATCACTTCACTGTCCAGTTACACTAACTGCTCGACCTGTGAATAAATACGGCTCCTCCTGTCGTCATTGTCCGAAACACGACGTTCAAGGTTGTTTTTTGTCAGGTCAGCTGAGCTGAGGTGAGGTTAGGTCACCGACTCACCGGTGTGCGTGCTATCAGGCGTATTGAGGAAAAAGACCGTAGCGGGTGATGAAGAACGCAACGAATCTGTGTGAAGATTTTGAACACCACACTTGAAGATTGTGCTTGACTCCCAATTAAAATATCGTCCGGTATTTAGAACTCACTCCTTACAATGATGAAAAGTATCAGGCTCCGGATATTCGCTCCCTGCGCCATGGAGTTCTTGGTTTGCTAGCAGTAAAGCATATGGAAGACACACTTTTTGTGCACATGTTTCCACTCGGTTCACTTTGTATTGCGCAGGAATAGATTTGTAAAGGGAACTTACGTTGTGACTTCCGAAAGAGTAGCAGTTACTGTACTTTTTGAAAATTGGCACAGCTTAATTCATAACTAACAAATCGGATCTTGCAGACGCAACTCCTAAGAGCCAGGGCCGGATTAACCATTGGGCAAACCCGGAAATACCCGGGGCCTCACGCTTGGGTGTCAAAACACTCCTTTACTGTTTTTTTCATGTTTATTAGGCTGTTCTCCACGCGTTAGAATTTTAGAGCTTTTTTTATTATTGCGTTTAGTATAGCCTATAGGTTAAAGAAACTGACAAAAATTTATCGTTTTTGAGTGACTTAAAGCCTGAACCAAACAGCACCACGCTTTATGGCCCAAGAATTGGATCGAATCCATGGGCATCCGCAGAAATTTATCCAGGGGGGCAACGTCGTCGAATTTTTGCTTATCCTGTGCAGATTGCTGACGATGCAATGCAAATGAACATTCAGAAAGCGCTTTACCCCTTCTCCCCCATTAGTCTCTGCTGGTTGAACCTCAATTCTCAACCTTTTGTCTGAAATGTTTTCTGCACTTCGGCTATCAGAAATCTTTTTTTTCATAAACTGCCTAATATCAATTTTTTCGAGAACTTTCTACAAATAAGTTATAATTTAAGAATCATCAATGCCCAGACGACATGCGCGGTGAAAAGACAAGAAAGTTAGACATTCGAAAAACTGTTTCAAGCAATGGGAAGCTAAACACGATCGGATAACTTATTAAACTTAGACCACCAGGCAGACTTAAAAAGCTGAGCAGATGAATTGTGAAAACTCGCCACAGCAAATACAGCTTTGCACTTGGTGCTCACTGAGAAGTCAGAACTGAACCTTAACGACGGAGACGGTGGCGGCCGAGGCAAGAAAGAAGTTTGGTGCCGCGCCCCCATGGTGGACCCTGAGGTCTTTCGGAAGCAAATGTACTGTGCTGAGGAAAGTACTTGTGACATTGTTGGGACTTTTCGGCGCCCACATAATTCTTTCCCCCGTCGTTACGCCCCTGCTCTGCATAGACGCATTTTTATACTGTGTGAAAAGAAGCGTGCATGAGAATCGTTTGATTAAGCCATTCACTCGGGCACGTTGATCACAGTCTCACACTAACAATGAATGTTTCAAACTTGTGGAAGCACTGCTACAGATTTACTCATGCTTCTTTTCACACACTATAGGCTACAACTATACCTGGCTTGCCGCTATCAGCAGTTTCACCGTCTCGCTGCATTATCTGCCAAGATGCCTGTGTTCAACAGCACATGCAGGGCTCCCATTCAGTGATTTCAAATAAACCCAGACTGCACATAAAAAAACGGATTCGTACAATAAAAACCCTGAAAGCTTGTGTCACGAGCAAAAACATGTGACTGTGCTTATTTGAATTAAAACGATAATCGAATACCGATTTAATCATAGTTCCTAGTCTTCCAAATTTTCTTCTGCAACGCAAACATTAACATTTGACGACCTTCTTGTTGCTCAAGACGTTGTTCACAACGTTGGTAACATACTCTGTTGATGATATCTCTCACTAATTGTAGGAAAGCGTTTGTTAATACACTAGGAAATTTTGTACAATCTTGAACTACAGCGGAATCTAAAAGCCCACTCAATGTCGTCTTCCTCTAATTCAGTGGTTTTCAACCTTTTTCACACAGCGAGCTATTTTTCAACCCAATATAACCTAACGATCCTCTTCCGAAAATTCCAGTCAGGCATATGAAATGCAATGGGGTTTGCGCAATAGAAAATCACAATGACTAAAAAATACGCACGATATCACTATGTTGAACACAGACTCACTTATTAAATTGATGCATGTGGCAGCATCAATGAGAGACACCCGTGCCGTATTCCCGTATACAAACAAATCACTCCAGAGCACACAGTGGCGTACGCAGAAATTTTTCATGGGGGGTTTCATTCAGTGGCATATGGTGGTCATTTTTCATGGGAGAGTTTCATTCAGTGCCATATGGTGGTCATTTGTATTGGTTTGCGTTGTTTGTGACGTCACAATTTGACGTCATATTCATGTTTCCAAACAACGTTTTGGGTAAGTTTGTTGACATAATATGCATATTCTGCTACAGGCACTCCCCTTATTTTATGTCATTGCACTGAATGTAAACTATATTAGCGCTCCAAATTAGAATATCTGAAGAAAATACAATCAACGCTACAACACAACAGTTTATAATAGCGAAAATATCAAGCTGCGCATTAAAACAGGGGAGTAAAACACACTCATCACCGCGTAAGAGTAATTTACAACTGCAAAATGAGGCTGCGCTGTTGTCTTGTCGAATACGAGCAGTCGAGCATAGAAAGTGTGCGGCTGGACTGGCTAGCGCACACCTGCACAACATTTGAGAATGCGCATAAAGCACGCAAGAAAGCTTTCAATTTTTCGTTATGTGTAAAGTCTACCAAACTTTTAGTTTTCCTTTTTCACTGTTGAGACATTATAAAATTCCTGAATGCTTCTATGTTAAAAAACGCTGTTTTTGAGCTCGTGCAACAGATCTATCATGCTACAGAAATTGGTAATGCAGCCATTGCGGTCAGCGCATGCGCTGATCAGCCTTAGCAGACCAAACAAAGACAATTGTTTCTGATAAAGTAAACTATTGCGGAACACAATCTCAAACATGTGTAGTGGACAGACGGTCTGCAAAAAGGGTGAGGGTGTTTCTAGATGCAGACGATAGCCCGAATTCCCACCAAAACATAATTATTACTTTTTGGACCATTTACAGTGTTCCCTGAAATTTGCATGCGCATTCATACTGTGGCATATGCATTAAGATGAAAAATTAACAAGCAAAAAGTATGCGAAAACAATTAATCTTCTTTGCGCAGATAATAAAATTTTTGTAAAATATCAAGCTCAAGAGGGGGTTCAACCCCAAACCTCCCTTGCGTACGCCCTTGAGAGCACAACTCATTGAAAACTATAATAACTCCCAAGTTAGCTACCGCATTCAGAAATCTAGTTTACAAACACAGCACATTCTTACGTCACAAAGTTATTCGTGTGTTGTCAAACGGAACAGTACCGTACTCCGTACTGTAATGGCTATCATACAGCAGGCTATCATTTTTGCCAGGTGATCTTATTATTTTGGCTACGACAAACGGTGGTATACGAAATATAAAATCTAGAAGTAATTATGAATATATTTATCAGAAGCTCTCGCGACCCCCAGAAGAAAGGCAAAGGACCCCCACGGGGTCGCGACCCCGAGGTTGGAAACCACTGCTCTAATTGAATTTTGGTTTTTAAATTGTATGCATAGGGAAACACCGAAATTTAAACAATCACTTTTAACCCTTGTTTCACCAGTTTCTTCAATTGGCATGAGACAATAACATTATACCCCGACAATGACCTTATATAAGGGTATGAAACCGATTGAACGCTTTCTGCTTCATCATTTATGCGCACTTTCTCACCTAATGTGCGCATGCTTTATATTCTTGAACACACTGAAGTTGCTGATGAGTTTATCACTGAAAATAACCCAGATTTAACGCGATTTTTCATAATTAAATCTACACCCAGGTCGACTAAAACAGCAGATCTGGTTGGAAAACCCCGCAGTAGGAGCCCTGGTCACATGTGGAAAAATGCCTATCTACCGTAACATGAAGTGAACGTTTGAGAACTTATTCCCGTGTTATTGCTATGCAACAAAGACCAACAGCAGAACAATCCGCTAGCAAGGTTGGCAACCTGCTTCTGCAGGCAACGGAGCGGACAACAGCGAACTGCAATCTCATCATTGCATATTTGAACAAATTAACCACATGCGAACCGTCGTACATGGTCACCCCAATTGTCCCTGAAGCGCAGGCTGCCAAATCGTATCAGTTTTGACGTGTTTGACCGGTGCTTCTGCAAGTTGAAAAGAGGGCATGTGAAACGCTGCGCAGTTGCGCTAAGCGTTTAGGGGGCCTCGCGGCCACGACTTTGCCCGGGGCCTCGCGTTCATTTAATCCGGCCCTGCTAAGAGCCATTGAATAAAACTCTAGGCAGACGCGTAGGTGATGCATCAAAATTTTGGTAAACCAAACAGCATGTTGATTTTGGTGAACTACGAGTTTTTCCAGATTCGCGATCGTAATTCCGCCTCATCTTTTCGTTTCAGAAATAGAGTTAGCCGCTACGGAGGCTAATTCAATGGCCACTGCCCACGCCTAGTGATTTTTTGCAAAGTATGAATTTGGAGATTGATTTTCTTTTTTGTAACTTTTCAATTTTTTAGCCCTTTTCAAACTTTCAGCTTTTTTAATTCGTAAACATTGTTTTCGCTTCCATGCTGTTTATTGCTGACCATTGCGGTATTGTCAGGAACACTGCAGTGGAAATAATGAAATGTTAGGTTGATTGCTCTAAAATACTCCGTGAGTGGTGTCGTTTTCAGCTCTTAAGAAAAACTTGAAGATTTATGGAACGAGATTTTCCAGGTTTCAGCATGATCAAACTTGCAAATTATGTAAGTAAAGGCTTTTGGGCAATGGAGTAAATAACTACATCATTTCAAGCAAAACTGCGAAGCAAAAATTTTAAATCTAGTGATTTTTTTCAGATCTAGTGAATTTTTTTTGTGAACCTAAAGATTTTGCAGAGAAGCCTGTGGCTGCACTATCAATGGCGCTTCGAGTAATTACCAGAAAGTTTCCATCGCAGACGCCCATCCTCTTAGTGCAGTGTTTCCCAACCCGAGTCCGCGGAAGCCTCTGGGTGAGTCCAGCGCCCCGACATGGGGAAGTGCCTCCCCGGGGCGAGTCGAAAAGTGCCGTCCCCTACAGTCAGTGGCGTAACTAGAGGTTTGAGCCAGGGGGGGAACGTTGCAGAAGGGAGCATAGGCGTAGCCAGGGGGGGTCAAAAGGGCCATGGTCCCCCCAAATATTTGGAAAACATAGTCATTTCGTGCTCTGAGAGGCGTTTTTCCAAACAAAATAGTGTTGTTCGCCTAAAATCAAACATTTTGGCCCCCCCAAATTTTTGGAAAACATAGTCATTTTATGCTCTGAGAGGCGTTTTTCCAAACAAAATAGTGTTGTTCGCTTAGAATCAAACATTTTGGGCCCCCCTAAATTTTTGCCCCTTCGGCCCCCCCTGGCTACGCCTATGGCCCCATGAGAATCTTCGTTACTGCTAGCGCCATAGTTCCAGCCATGTTATGCTCACCACCGCTTTGTCGTTACCTATCTCTCAATATTATTGCGTAACAATGACCGCTATTTCGGCAATTTACTCGAAACGTGTCTACTCTAGTAAGCTGCAGCCGTGTTGCCACTTCTGATGTTTCAAAATCAGATTTGATGTTTTCAAAGAAATTTCTGATGTGTGATGTTTTGGCGACAAATCTGATGTTGACTGGACTGTTGTTTATATTTTCCACGTTCTCTCTCTTTTGAGGATGAAAATAAGGTAGATTCATGATTTTTACGTTTCTTTCATCAATTTTTCACCCTAATGTCTATTTCGTTATCGTTTGAAATTGAAGAAGCTCTCTTCACTGCGTTGAGAATATATATACGTTACGCATTACCGACTTCTCCATTCAATGTTAATACTTTGCCCTGTTTGGAATTTAACGAGATTTGTCGCGCTTTGTTAACTGCAGCGTAGCCAGCCTGAAATTTGGGGAGGTGCCAAATATTTTGAGTTTAAGCGAGCAACAGCATTTGGTTTGGGGCACTGCCTCTTGAAGCACAAGACAACAACATGTGTTAGATATTTGGGGGAGCCATGACCCCTTTGGTCTCCCTGGCTACAGCTATGTTTATTAGGTATTAGTAATAGAAGCATTTAGCTTATATGAAACTGCAACGTAAAAATCTGATGTTACCTGATGTTGAAAAAGGCAACAATCTGATGTTGATGAGACTGACCCCAGTGGCAGCACTGGCTGCAGCATTTTGACGGAGTTGACTGTTGAAATTGATAAAATCAAACGACTCATACGAAGCATCGGTACCACTTTCAAAGGCAGTCAGGGCCAGATTAATTTAACGCGAGACCTCGGAGTGTTAGCGACAGGATTGAGGCGGCGGTTATGCGTTGTGCTGATAAAATGCAGCATTGGCTGGCTGAATCTTTGGCCGGTCTCAAGCGAAATTTCTGACCTATTACTGTTTGTCAGTTATTTTGCCTGTCAGAGTAAAGGAATAAAGTTTGGCATTTACTCTTTTGATGTGTGTTCTGTAAATTAAAAATTTTTGGTTAGATGTCAGATATCCACAACAAGCTACAGTATGGGAATAACTATAACCACTGAAAAATATTGGACTTAGTCTTAGACGTCAATTATTTTTCTTTTTCTAGCACACTTACCTAAACACTAAACCCTAAGCCCTAATCATCAGTTTTCTAAGCGTATTTGATACGTAGAATACCATTCTGTGCATGCGCACATGGTATGAAGTCAGAAATTTCGCTTGACACCGGCAGAGCGGAGTGTGTTTCTCATGCAATGTTTTCCATATTATGTCTGAACGCGCCTGCGGTCTGTGTGCCTGTCCGGCCTTTGCCAGGAAGAGTGTGTTTCTGGTAATGTTTTTGTTGAATATGTGAGCTGTCTTTATTCTGCAGAATTTGTTTGGCTTAGGACTGGCGTAGCTTATTGCGTTTCTTGTCTATTGACATAACCGCCGAAAAGAACTTCTGTTTGGCAAAACGACTAGGACTACTGTTGTTGTGGTCAAGTATACGCATACCGGACAATTGCCTCAATGTAAATTAATTATTGTTGGTGATTTTCTTCCTAGTCATGCTTGCTAGTTGCATTTCCACTTCGTTAATTTCTTATTTAGTTTGCGTTTCGGTTTCCTGTCATTCATTTTGAAAATTTTTGTTTGGCTGTTAATCGTCTTGGGAGTCGAGTAACGGTGACTTCTGTCATACCAACTCCTGCCCACTACAAATCTTGTATTTGTTCGAAAATACTAATTGATGAGTAAATGCGACAAAATCTTTGTACGTTCATGTTTCTTAATTTCTTGTTAGCCTCACAATATTATTATTAAGTTTGGAAACAGTCCAACTTAAGATTCTTTGTTTATAATAACAGTTGTTAGTTGTATACTTGTTCGAATACACTGCTGATATCATAATTTTGTAGCTATTACCAGCTGCAACTGTGCATTGGGCTCCGCAGTATGGTGTTCGGGGAGGTTAAGCAGTCGACAATTTAGCCTACGCTAAATTTGGCGAAAGTTCTTGCAATAATGTCTTCAAAAAACAAGAGACCGTACCATGGTTGACTGAGCACGATGCCGTCATAACTATAGCTTCACCGCCTGCTCCAGGGGCGGCATTTTCTGCTAGGGCCAGGGGCGGCAGATTGTCCTCCTACGCCACTGCTGCAGGCAATGCAGGGGATTTAGTGAACTGCAAGCTCATCACTGCATGATGCCCGAACAGTGAATCCGGCTCTTGTGCAGTGTGAGTGTCACACCGGCAACTAAAACTGCCATTGCAAGAATTAAGCTGCTGACTTTAGGTTTTCTATAAATTTTTGGTTCTTAGACCCAATTTCCAGGTGGTAGCAAATGTCCATTTTGCCCACCCCCACATGAACACAAGGGGATCCCAAACACTGAAACAGCGCACCAGCTATAACTACAGTAAACAAACTTTAGCCTTGCGGCAAGCTTCTGAGGAATCTGCCTGCTTTCTGCTTTCATTCTTCTGCGACGATTAAAACTTGCAAGCGTATC
>JGI24021J15306_10009991_pt1 | contig 11743 bp, 4 predicted proteins | sample Ectturendosymbi1_FD_15306 | JGI IMG/M metagenome (IMG submission 15306)
CTTTTTCGTCGAAAACCGTGACGCTCCTAAATGTCTGCACAATTGGCGTCCTTTGTGACGACATGCGCATTCAGCTTGAACTGTGGTTCTTTAAATCCAGTTCTAATCCTGTACTTTTCGGTTCGCCACTGGTCCTGTTCATTTGCAAGCATTACGTCTGAGGTTTTTCTTTGCTTCTACACATGTTATCTGCATTCGCCACCTTCATACGTGTCTTAAGTTTTATCTTTTGACTGGTTATGGAGTAGGAAGTAGTGAAACCGCCGACTGTGCGACTACCTTATCAGCGTTCGCATCTGCCACAATCGCATTGCTTGTCCACGCGCACTTACACCAGCACCCGTCTCACGTGGCTTGCAAACGACCTCCTCGACCAAAAAGGTCCAGAGATAACTGATATTGTCGTCGTGCTCACATCCAATTCTAACCTGCCTGCTGCGTTGCTACTGTGCTGTTTTTGTGATGGGGGGGGGATATCAACGTTACTGCAAAGGTCGCCGTCTGCTGTTTCCTACAGACGCCTGTGTCGCCACCACATTTCGCAATTTCCAGTTGGTTTTGTTTTGATAAGACAAAACAAAGAGAGCTTGTTTGCTCGGGCAGTGCCAGGCCACTCATCAAAGCAGTTTTTAGCTCAAGGCAAGACTTAATACAACACGTATCGTCTTGTCGTGCGTGCGTCCGGAATAAGTTTATTTCTCTGGCCTTGCGTTGATAAATTGCTCGGGGTGTTTAAACATGTTCGCCGCATGATTCAATCTTCGGCCTCCCAAGCTTCACACGCTGCGCACCNAAACTTCTCGAAGCTCACGTTCTCGTGTTCAGCCGTCAGATTTGCTCTTTTGTCTTTTCANCCGCGACGCTTACACGGCGTCCCATCTCTACCTCCNCGCAGAACACTCCGTGCAATCGGTTCTATTAATATTTCACGCGCNCCAAACAGGCGCTCATGTGATTTACATGAACNAACCATGCTTGCTCGCCCCACGCGCTCGTTAATATATGACGCTGTGTGACTCCACAGACTTGTGGTTTCACTTTTGCTCCACGTAACCTTGAAACTATGTTTTCGATGAATAGGTGTTGAAGCATGCGAAAGCTGCTTGTCAGCGTCTGGGCCAATATCGGATGCCATTCGCATGGACTGCAAAGTGAGTTACTGAGGTGTGNTGTTTCATACGGGCCTGACTATGACCTTGTTATATGACGTNTTGTCCNTATTTGGTCCAATCGTTATGCTTTCAGCNAATCAATAAATGCTGACGTATTGGTTCTTATTTGCACCAAGTACATGNGATCGTTCAATTAATTGACTTGTACAAAGGCTATTTGTTAATCAGTGCCGACTTTGCAAAATCATAAACAGTCTTTTCTCTGATTCGGATTTTCGGTTTCGAATTATTAAGATTAAAGTTTCTTTAATTGCAAATGCTATTGAAATCTATTGATGTTGCCGTAGTTACTCATTTCTTCGCAATAATATTAGAATATATTTTTTCACAGACAACTTTTTCACGACGACAAAGGAACCATCAATCAGAATGGTTTTGAAATCGTCTACAAACAGGAATCATCCAAACTCTCAGACGAAGACTTGCTCAAATATTTGTCCGACTTCCGAAAGTACGTTCTTAAACTTGCTGGTTAGACAGGTGGATATGGATTTATAGCTGCATTATACAGACCGGGCATCACATTTAAGACGAAACTTTTCCGAGAAGTTACGAAACTAGGAAGATCGGCCCAGTGGTGTTGTCCGAAATTTAATATCAGTTCCGGTATTTTTGGTGGGTCTGTCCATATTTATTCGCGTCCACCACCTCCCCCCCCTCTGACGTGGACCCTCTTCGAAGCCATCGCCCTGCTTCACAACGCTGCGTTGTTTCTTCGATGTGACGCCAACTTTTCATGTGCTCCGCTTGCGCTATGCAATGTGTCCTTGTGTTGTGTAATATGTCCTTGCGCTATGTAATGTGTTCGTTTGTTGTGCAATGTGTCTATGCGCTATGTAATGTGTCCTTGCGCTGTGCAATTTGTTCTTCCTCCTGTCAGCCAGTGACAAAGCGGTGACGTCATTCGATCTATTTGCTTGTTTCGTTCAATTCCAGACCCGAGAAACTGGCCAAGCTTGAGTTCATTGAATGCGAGCTACGTTTGGGCATCGATTCGGTTCCGTCAGATTTACCGAGTAAGTACCGAACTTTCAGGTGTTACCGAACGCTTTGTCATCGCCAATCGGAAACACACGCAACAAAATATATATTCTGCTTCAGATTTGCGCCTGGAATGCACCAGATGCCTTTGAATGTTTCAATTTTCCATTTTTGGCAGAACCTAATATCTTTTTAACGCCCCAAAGCATCACAGCGTTTGTGTCGTCACTGCAAAGCAATCCTTTGCATGGATTCTGCCACAGTCTTGTTTGTGTAAACCAGTGGTTCTTAACCTGAGGTAAATTTACCCCTGGGGGTAAATTTCATCTTCCAAGGGGTTAAATTTGCTGAACCATAAACTGCAAACAACGTAAAATTTTATAAATCATTCTAAACTGTAAGAGTTTGTTAATTTCGTATTTTCAATAAATGAGCACGATTGAGTGTATTGGGGGTAGATCTGATGATCTTGTTTGATAAAAGGGTATGATATGTAAAAAAGGTTAAGAACCACTGGTGTAGACTCATACAAATCATCTTTGCACTGCCGTAACGTCACTTGGTAATGATTTCAGACATCCTGACGTCATCCCTGGTCCCAGTCAAGCCTTACCAGCCTTCTGCGGCCAGCAACCCCAGTCGGGGTCAAACAAAGATGACGTCCGAACCCATATTTGAAGTCGACGAGTTTCTTAAGAAGGATTGCCCGAAACACCATTTCCCTGTAATGGAGTACACCAACCATTGCTACGTTTATCCAAAGTTTCTGAACTACGACAACCAGAAGACCTTCGCAAAGGTTCGGTCTGTTGAAGGAAAGTATATTTTAAGTTGGTCTGGTTTCTAAAATTAACCAACTGAGGAAGTTTTGTTTGTCAAGACCTGTTCATTCTCTGAAAATTTTCCCTGTGGCTCATTGATTAAGATCAGGAAGATTTGGTCGTATAAGTTCTTTTTTTGGAAGAACTTTCCACCACTTACCGACCACGTGTTCGACCTCTGCTTATTTCCAACAAGTTCTTTCCAAGCAGTGATTTATCCGCTAGCGGTGCACTTGCTACGCGGTTGGAAGAAAGCTCTTCTGTGTCAAGTACTTTTGGAACCTGACGGCATTTCCAAGTGTTTGCGTCATCAGGGTTTAGGGGCGCTTCTGGCCCGCCCGTAGGCGTCGCTGCAGCACCTCGATCGTTAACGGCGGTTTAAGAGCGTTATGCATGGAAACGTTCTTGTCGCAATTATTCCCAATTTAGGGTTGCGTTGTTCAATTGTTCACCACATTGTGCTTTATAACTGCCCGGGTGAGTTTTGATATCCATAAAAATTGTATCATTTTCCCATCGTCGAGACAAATTACTTGCGTGTCATGCCTGGTCGAATGTTATGATTCTTAAGCTGATATAAGACAAATGTGTACAAATTGCAGATCCGCAAAAACCCGTCAAAGCAAATCGTGAATTGCTCTCTGTCGGTGTCCGACTGTATTTTTTTTTATTTAAGGCACGACAAAGAATGCCACAACTTTCAAAATGTACTTCCCAATGCACGTTAAGTTCAACTGTTGACCTTTGACCTTTCCAGGCTCGCAACATCGCGGTGATCGCAGAGTTCCGGGATTCCGACGCTGAGGGGTCGCGACCCCTTCGTTCTTTCTACAAACGGCCCGGACCCCCCGGGACCGGGGCCTTCACGACCCGCGTATCGGCGGCAGTGCTCCACCACCACGAAAAACCCCAGTTTTATGAAGAGGTGGGTTTTTGTTGTGGGTGGTTTACTTTGATGTCTAATGATTTGTTAACAACAAATGAACAAAAGCCGTTATAAGCGTTTAATGGTCGTTTGACGATGTTGTTCTTGGTCTGGAAGCTTCTGGTTACAATGTTTTGCTTGTGTTGCTGCAACGTAACAATGCTGTGACTTCACAACGAAGGACCTTTATGTGCTGGACGGTGAGATGTACCCCTGGTCCGGACAACAGGTTATGCGTGTATTCGGTCCCCCCCCAGTGACGTACAACCGTCCTAGGATGAAGTTCATTGTTGTCGAACTGTTCGAACAACCAATCAAATAACAAAGAAAGATAATCCTGACCGGGGAAAAGCTTCACTCAGGCTGGCAAAAAAACATTTTCATTGAATGTCCAGCATTTCTACCTACACTACATTTCGAAGCACATATGTTGTTCAGGTGACCTGTTGCAAGGCAGAGCTGCTTGCATTGGGTGGGTGGGAGGTGTGGGGGGGTTGTTTGCTGTGCATATATCCGCAGTGTTCTCTGCCAAGTTACGACGAAGCACTGTTCTGGTTCATCAGGTTTCAACCGGCGGTTCTGCCCTAAGGGTGTAAGAGCAACGCCGTAGCAGCTTCAACATGTAGTGTGCGTTCTTTGCAGTGGAAGATCTCCCTCCCCACCCAGCTCCACAACGGCCACCACGTGCTCTTTTCTTTTTATCACGTGATCGTCGACACGAATGCCAAGAAGAAGGAATCTGTTCAACTGGAAAGTAGGTGACCGGCAGATGGCACTAGAGCGTCGTTGCATTTCTGGTGAAAACCAGATGTTTGAGAAGTCATGAACACAAATTATGTGCTTTAATCTTAGAAAAACTGTACAAACAAAGCTGTTTTATGAGTCACAATGCAAGGAGCAGCTGATTACCTCACAGAACGAACATTCTTTTGCAATAAACCCGGTTGTTAGCAGCGTTCTCCTCATAGCGCCCGTGTACTTCACAAACGTTGCTTTGGTTTGGAAGCTATTGCTGTAGATGGCGGTTGTTGCTAATCAGAAGTTGTTGCTAATCCTTGCAATCAATACTGCAGTACTGTATGTTGTTGTGTAATATCTTGTTTCAATTTAAATTGTTGATCTAAACCATGGCTTCCCAACCTTCTTACGATCTCGTACCAGTTAGGAGCCCCGTATTGTCAACGCGTTCCACTTCTCCCAGAACAACTAATTTGATCGAATCGTATTTTTTTCAGAAGAATAATATACATTAAAATAACAATAAAAGATCACAACTAAATTTACTAAATTTAATGAGATTTTTGTTTTTGTTTACCTTCCACCAATTTGTCGATGTGTGGCGTAAATTTGCCACCAGCGCATCGCAGGTCGTAATGTCGCGATACAATAGGAATAGCAGCTACAGGAAAATTTATTTGTTTGGAAACAAAGCCCGATACGTAAGCTAGAAAGCTGTGAAATCCAGGTTTTTGTGAAAAAATGGAAGCTACTCGCGTACCACCTGGAAGACTTTCGCGAACCACTCGTACGCGTACCACAGGTTGGCAAACCCTGATCTAAACTTCTGTGGAGCAGAAGATAAAATCATTTTGTGTTTCTGGAAACTTTTATCCATCAGGCCACCTGCGGCAAGACTAAATGTCGGAAATGGCCCCACATTCCAATGGTTTGGCATTATTTATATAACTGGCGTGTGTGTTCCTCAGCGATGGACGCAAACGGACTCGCGCTAAAGTGCAAAGCTTGATTCTACTTCTCCAACTCACGCGATCTTGACATTAGGTGGCGCGGAGGAGCATCATGCGCGGGCGGAAGTTACCCCCCCACCACCAGCTGACTTTTTCCTGCCACTTATAAATGCGCTGCTATTCTCGTAATGAGGTATAACGCGAAAATGGGATGTTGCTAACCACCTCATCTCTGGAAAGGGACCTTTTCGGCAGTCAGTCATGTCTGGTGGCTGATAATGTCTTGTTAGGTCTCTTGCGAATTCCCTGGACATTTATAACCGATGGTTGAGTAGCCGCCTGTTTTAACTTCAGAGCCAGCAGTGCTTTTGATCTTTCGTATAAACCCCACGTCACAAACCGTTAGCACGTCAGCGCGCTTGTTGTGGCTGTGCTTGTGTGGCAGAACGACTTGCTGCAGTTGTAGTTCGACTTGCAGATCCCAAGGCCACATGGTAACCACCTTGTTAATATTGTTTTTATTGGATGCTACTGGAAATGAAGACTTCGAAAGTTAAACACCTGTAGTTTGCGCAAAACGTGTATCGTCAAATTTGTGAAACTGAAAAAGTTTATTCCTATCATGCTCAGCTCCAGTTAGGTTTGGTGCCTGCTTTTTTTACGGTGAAACATTTCGGTCATTTTTCTAACAAACTCGCCGTAACAGTGTTCCTTAGTCTATATTTTTGGTCATTCTGACCGGAATGACTGAAACATTTCGGTCTATGACCAAAAAAAAACAGTTTGTTGCTTGCGCGCAGGCATTGCGACCAATGATGTTGGTCGCAATGCCTGCGTTCGCAATGCCTGCGTTTGAATGATGTTGGTCGCAATGCCTGCGGTCGCAATGCCTGCGTTTGCTTGCAAGTCTCAAACTGAAAAGATATCGGATGTAGTCAGATGAGCAAACCGGTTCAGCTCAATACGTAATGCGATGATATTCATAGAAGTAGATAACAAGTACTATCGCTTACTGTGAAAACCTGGCAGTTCAATGTGCTCAGCATTTATATGGAAACCTGTGCTTTGCAGTTGGCCATGCTTGGGTGCCTATTCTGACCAAGGACAGGAAAGTGGCCTTCGGGGAGCATCTGGTGCCAGTGTCGGCCACACTGCAACCCGGATACCTGTCTCTTCACGACCAGCTGTCGTCGGGCAAGGTACGTGTCGCTGTTGTGTTGTCACAGTAAGCTTCATCGCCGACGCTGCTCAAGCCTGCGCGCCACCGGGGGGTGAACAGCGCCGGCGATTGTCGTATTATTTATCGTGCTTGTTTGGACAACTGTCGGCAGCAAAGTGCTTGATGCTCAAAATATGACGGATTATGAAATCTTGCCCAGCTTTGTCCAGATCAACTGATATCTTCTATTTGTGGTGCGTGCGTCGCTGGAATGAGCTGCTCTGCTTTTATTCCGATCCAGAGTTTTCATGAAACTATGAGGTCATGTTCGGTCTGTTCAGACGCGGCCTAAAATCAGCATTTGGGAAATTCAAGTGTTACGTGCGAAGACCAGAGTTATTTTGTGTTCGGGAATTTTTGGCCAAAAATGACCCAACAACTGTTGGTGCCATTCGCGACCAACCAGCATTTTTCAAATTTGCTGCGGCATATTCTGTTCTGATGCGCTTCTTCCACCTGTACCATCATCTGGGTCGAGTCAGAATGCGATGCTACCTCAGCGTGAGTTTTATGTTTGGTCAATTGCCACACAGAACCGTCGCCAGAAAGGTTTCAATAGGGGGCTTTACGTTTGTGTAGGGGGGGGGGCTTGACCTGAAAATTTCATGTATAGTGTTTCATATTCCAATTTTTTTGGGAGCATGGAGCTTCGTTTGAGGGGGGCTAAGCCCACAAAAGCCCCCCCGTGGCGATGGGACTGTTGCCACACAGTGGCCTGAGTGGTTTTCAGTTCACGTAACGTTTGTGTCGTCGGATGAAATGCTGGCAAAGTAGCGATAAGAGCAAGTTACAAGGACCAGCGTGAACTCATCCATGCTGTTTTACTGCTTATGTAGCGGCTGGGATCATTATTCTTACCCGCTGTGGTGATATCAGTTGACAAACGGTCACTCGTAACTTACCTAACAAGCAACTATTGTGCAGTCACCAGAGGAACCAGCAAATAAGCCACGAGGCCTTGCGCATATTTTCACACTGAGCTGTGTGTGTTGTTGGTGTTTCCCGTCCCTGAGGCCGAAGTCACAAGTCAGTATGGAATGCTAAGCAGGCCTCAGACACCAGTTTGTTTGAGTGCAGGTGATCATGTGGTGACGACGGCTTGGTTTCGCTAAGGAAACACTGCGACCGTGTTCCGCATGGGTGGTCTCGTTATTTCCACACAAAGCTTCACCTTTTCAGCAACCGGTGGTTTGGCGCAGTCGCGGACCAGCAAGGCTTAATCGGATGATAGGCTCGCTGGATTTATCCGTTCATTAAAAAATAGCACGTATCGTTTTCCCGTCTGGCCTTTTCGTTTTGTCTCCGGAGAAGGTTTCCTTCGCTTGAAATATTTATGAACTTTCCCGGTCTGGGCAAACGCAGGATGCACGGAAGGTTCATATAGCTTTGTGAGCAGCAATGATTGTCTCGCTGGTCGCCCATGAATGGCTGTGTGTGCCAAGGGTTCGAAGCGTGCCTCAGCTGTTGGAGCTGTTTTTGTGGTTCGGTGAAATACAGTTTTATTTACTCGCTTGATTTACGTGCATTGCTTTCATGAACCCTGCTCGGTAATGAGTATGGCAGTGTGTACTTAATACCACCCTGTCAGTTGTCGGTATTAATCAATCTGTCATTTCATCATCTGACTTACGACAACGACATCTCTGCTACTTTTCGACGCTCCAGGTTTCCGTGAAATAGATTATCTCACTTATTACTTCATCAACGTATGTTTCAATGCGATCCTGCTGTGAACATCAACCCGGTGTCGTGGGAATGCGATAAACTCGATTGCAGCATCAAACAGGTTCCGTAAATTGTTGCACGCGTTCTCGTCATTGTCTTTGACAAGCCTCGACGAAGTTCTGCAAATTGTTTCGATGGAGTCACCTTTTCCTGGTGATCTCTTTCGAATCGTCCACACTAAAAAGATTGACCCAAACTAAGAGATTCATGAGGTGGACAAACGTTTTTCGTCAATTCCCCCCGGATTTGCGCGGAGGTGATCTCGAGGTTGTTCACAACAGTCCGTTTTTAAGTCAGGGATCTCAAACTCAAATATTTCCAAGGGCCCGAGTCGGGACTGATAAAGTAACCCCCGGGGCCGCATAATGACGCTGACGCAACAATGGCGGTACCCGAACCTTACTGGAAACAGCTTTTACATCTTATTTCCTGTGAAAATTATTGAGTTAAAGGCAAACCGTCTCTGCGACTTGATCACTCGCTGATGATGAGCACTTTTGAACATCAGTGAATAAACTAAATAAATTGAATAAATTGAGCGGGCCACATGTGGGTCGCGTGTTTGAGATCCCTGTTTTAGGTTAACTCAACTCATAGCTGAGAAAATCACAAGCAGTGACGAGTTTTCGCAGCTTGGGCGCTTTGCGTCTTAAACGTAAACCTTGTACGTAGTTCAACCCGCGATGACTGGTTCAAAACTGCTGCGTCTTCATTCCAACCTCAGCTGTGCTGCTCAGTCGATCTCGTGTCGTGACCGCTTGTTGGAAGCCCTTTTCCCGCGCCCACCCCCAACCAACAAAAACTGTTTGCTGGTCGGGGTGGGCGCGAAAGCTTTTATCATTACTGCTTCAAAAGGCTAAGTTTGATTGAACTTGCTGGAATGAATCGTTTGTTTTTTTCAGTTTGAAAAGCTTTCTGGTTTTTCTGGTTATTTCATCGATTAATATTGGATGATGTGCAGCCCTTTAAATGACGTAAGGATTGTAGTTGGTGGTGTGGATGCCTCGCTAGACGTACGCACTGCCACTGCCAGGCTAGTATTCCTCGTGAGAGCAAGGCCGTTGTGACCATGCCCAGCCCTGAAACTTTTACTTCTCGTTCACTTACCGGCGACAAACACGTACTGATCACGCGTTGAAAACATTGTACATTCATTTCCACGTTTGTCAAAACAAAGAACTTGGCGACGACGATGAAAGCGCAATGCAAAGCACAACAGCTACAAGCGAAAGTAAATGAAGCCTTGTTAGGTTTGAGTTGACGTCGCAGCAATACAACGAAGGCACAGCGGGCGAGCGACAACGCCCTTGTAAACATTACGGTTTCTTTTAACTGATGTGCTGTGTAAGGTCGCTTTGACACGTACAGAAACACCTTTAGTGAGTGACTTACAAAATAAAAAGCACTTTGAAAAAGAAAAAAAAAACGAAAAACAAAAATAAATAAACATGTAGCGGTGGTTTTTCCTAACAGTCGCAAGATGTCATTTTGTGCAGCAGCTCAACTGCCGGGTATGAAACTGGCAGTGCGGTGTGCTGTGCTGTGTAAAACGTGGGGCGTACAGCAATGATCTGTGCCAGGAACGGATCTTGCTCTTGTCAACAATAATTTGTGGCAGGAACGGATCCTGCTCGTCAGATTTCTTGTGTACACGATAAAAGAACATTTTGTCCCGGCCGTGCGGCCGGCGCTGTCAGCCCAGTTAAAGTCCACCCCCTAGTTTAGCTGTCAGTCGTTGCCCCCGCCCATCATAGACATCATGTTGCCCCTCGCGCCCCGGGACCGAAACGCCGCCGCGGCCTCCGGTGTCAGTCGGCCCGATGGCTCCTTGTACAAGGAGTACTTGGCGCCGACGCTGTATCTTGCTTGCGAGATCGCCAGCGCCGTGTCGATTGTTTCGCTGAGCTGCAGCGAGTAACCGGTGAAGGTGGAGTAGTGGGATGGGGAGTGGCCGTACGCTATGCCCTGACGCAAACGAACCCAAACGACGTCACCGCGCTGCAACGTCAGCACGGCGGTCATTGACGTCGTCTCGAAACGTGTGTCCTGATTGGTCGCCGAACAGATCATGTCGCCGTTCCGCATGAGGTGCACGTAGAGTGCGCCACTGCTTCGGCACCGCAGGATATGGACGTGGAAGACGTAGACTCCGGCTGCTGGCACGATGAAGCAGCCTGTGGCCGACCTGTACGCTCCACCGTTGTTGGTGACCACGTTGTCGAACGGGATCTGCTGATTGTTGCCTTGAAAGTTCTGGGTCAAGCCGGCCATGAAGGCAACCTGCTCCTGTCTGCAGCAGGGCGCCTGTGACGAACTCGCTATGGTGTTGCTCGTGCGGGAATCTTGGGAACTGCTCATTCCAGGGGGCCCTGGGGGTCCAGGTGGCCCTGGATCTCCTTTAACAAATGGCCCAGGTGGTCCCATCTCGCCCTTCTTTCCTCGATGGCCAATGCCACGTACCCCTGGTGGACCCGGACGTCCACTTTGTCCCGGAATGCCTGGTTTACCATTCATTCCTTTCATCCCTTTATATCCTTTTTCTCCTTGATCACCCTTCATGCCTTTGGGACCAGTCGGGCCTGGTGGCCCCTGAACTCCACCTTCTCCAGTTGGTCCTGTTAAACGTGTCGATGGTGGCCCTGGCGGACCAGGTGGCCCTTGTTCACCAGGTGATCCAGGCCGCCCTGGCTCACCATCCAAGCCTCTTTCGCCTGGTGGTCCAGTGATAGAAATTCCTGGTCTGCCTGGTGGCCCTGATGGACCTGGGAACCCGATGCCCGCCTCACCGCTAGGTCCTCTTGGGCCAGCTGGGCCAAGCTCACCTTTAATGCTTTCTCCAGCTTCTCCTTTGCTTCCATCTATTCCAGGAGATCCCGGTGGCCCTGGTTGTCCTTCACCAGGTTCTCCTTTTGGACCGCGAGGTCCAACAGCTCTTTCAACTTTGACTGTCTTAATATCACTTGCTGAAAGGCCGGGGGGACCTGGAGGTCCTATCGGTCCCGGAACGCCTTGCATTCCCTTTTCTCCTTTCAAGCCCATGCCTGTTTCACCTTTTTGACCTTTTGTACCTGGGATACCGTGTTCTCCTTGAGGTCCTGCTTCACCTTTGAACGCAGCCAATCCCTTTAATGGTGGCTCTAACAAGCCTTGGTAGTCGAGCTTTCCAGGTGGACCCGGTGGGCCAGGCGGGCCTGGTTGTCCCACTGCTGATG
>JGI24021J15306_10009992_pt1 | contig 11743 bp, 8 predicted proteins | sample Ectturendosymbi1_FD_15306 | JGI IMG/M metagenome (IMG submission 15306)
CATGTGCGCCGGTGGTATTGCACTGACCCACTCAAACCCAATCTTCGGTCGGATCGAAGAATGTAGCCGCCGTTCAACACTATACCTAGCCAAGAGGCGCTCGCTACGAACTCTCCCTTAGGTTGGCCTCAGTGCCTTGCGGGTTTGATCTGGGCTTGCTCATTTGAGCCGGACAATTATTTTGGTTTATGCTCCTGTTGAGTACTTCTCCCGAGTCTGGTGCCAAAGTGCTCATTCGCCCGAATTGGACTTATCAACCAAATGTAGCTATGCAGCAATCTCAGGCTGCATGAGATCTGCTTCTCCCTCTCTGCTACCCTGCCCCCCACTACTCAGGAGCACGGCATGCCATCGGTTATATTTCAAAGCTGAAAAGATTCCAACCATCCGCTTCATGAAGACTTGCACGCGCCTTTGACAGACTTCGTGCGAAACGCCTTCGAAGAGCGTTCGTGGAGAATCTCTCGAACCAGGCTTACTCAATCCATCCAGTTTCAGACTCCCTACAGCCTCACTTTTGAAGCTTCACGAACTCTCCACCAGGATGCAACAAGCCACGCAAAGCATGATACCAACTCGACCAACCGCGCTCTGGACACGGCCAGTTTAAGTCAACATCTACAGAATGGACTTATCCTAAGATAAAAACTGTGTGAATGGAGATACACACTTTCAGCCACATTTCAGATCTAATCGCAGGCACTCAACGCTGTGTGTACGAAAGAATAAGTATATCTATAGCAGAGCTTCGCTCATAGGCGTAGACAGGGGGGGCCCAGAGAGCCATTCCCCCAATTTTTAGTATATCTAGTCAGTTTGTGCTTTGAGAGGCGGTACCCCAAACAAAAAGAGTTGCTCGCCTAAAGTCACCCCCCCCAACCTTTCAGGCTGGCTACGCACTGGCTTCGCTCCCAACTGCAAACACTTTTCAGCGCCGTTGCATAACTTTAAACAGCAGACCTGTGTACAACTTTACACTGGAAGTTTGAAAGTGTTCGATTGTACGAACGTTTCACGTGCAACCATAGTATTTTAGCAAACTCCATCGCTGACAAAAGCACGCGCCGATCAAAACAGATCGTCGAACGATAACATCAAAGCAGCTCTTCCATACACCGTAACAATTTTGATTATGAAAATAGTTTACACCAAAGCCGATTAACACAACTAGCAATACCTGTTCGCGTTCTCTTCGCTGGCAGTCGGGGCAAAGCACACTGTAACGACAGAAGATCGGTAAAAGACGAAGCGGCGACAGTGATAGGCTGAAGTCAGTGTTGGCTTAGTGCCGTTCTAAGGTGGGCTCGAGTAAACTGACTCAGCAGGCGAGTGCAATCGATCATGTCTTACTGGACCGCGAGTCAAAAGCCGAAACTGTTGTGCCCGAATAAAATAACAATCGTCACAACAAACTACTAGCAAACATTACAAGCGCATGAAACATATTTTAATGTGCTTCAGAAACGATGCACGGGACGGTGTGAATCGTGGTCTTTAGCTTGAACAACGCAAAGACACGAGCTTGCACAGTTGCACGAGTCCTCACCCGCTTCTGTCAATAGAATTTCAATTGGATGCAACGGGCTTCAGACAAAGTCTAACTCTAGTCAAGACGTTACCAGCTTGAAACGAGTGGTAGCTTTATGCACCAGGAGAATGCGAACTACTGTTAACATCTAGCACTTTCTTTACCACCCACTTCTGTTGGAGACTGAATCTTCGTTTCCCACAACAAAAATAAAATTGAAACACTGCACTAGTTCTGACGTTCTCGAAAGAAAACGGTGTATTCAACAAATAGACTAATTGGGTTACCGATCAGCAACCCGTATCATTCCCCACCAGTGTAATTCCCACAGGTTAAGATCGAGCATCTTTGTCGTGGCGTTTTGCAGATGGAAAAATAACAATAAACATATCCACATAACATTTTCAAAGAATCTTCAAACCGACCTCTCGTTTGAACGTTTCGCTTCGAGTTTTTGAGGAAATCGCACAATCTTCGGGGCTTTCTGCGTCGTTTTCAGGCGATCGCCGCTCCGGACACGCCAACTTCCGCTTCCGGTGTTGCTGCAACAAGTTTATACAATCCCGGTCATCTTTCACGACCGGCTTCGGTTTCTCTCGGGAAATTTCGGAAAATTTCAAATCAGCGCCAGTCTGGAGCCTGAGGCCAGAACTGGTCGGAACTAACTTTCCTGAAACACAACAAGACCGTTAAAAAAGCAAAAGAAAACGCCCACCTTTAAAAAAGAATACACCGGGTGAATACATTTCGCATGCTTTTCAAACACTTATTTTTCTTCTCAAAACCGCCACGACGCAACTTGAAAAACCACTCAAGAAACGGTTCAGGGACAGATTCAGGGGGGCGATCGGCCCCCTAAAACCTACGATAGTAACTTTATTCACCACGATTTTGTACAATTAGGAAAACAGCATTCGCGATATGAAGTCATTTGGTCGTCCATTGTTGTGAAGTATACTTTATCTTTCTTACAGTTGTGAACTCGTAATGATACTTGACTATCAAATATTACTGAAATCACCCCTTGACTACCAAATATCAGTGAAATCACCCCCACCCTAACCTTACTGGCTGGATCCGCCCTTGAAACGGTCTGAAGTTCAAGTGAAATCGTCCGTTTTACGCGCAAGAAAACTGCATTGGAAGCACTGCCTGTTTCGCATAACGTATTTGAAGCAACATGTGATCTCTGGTGATTTCACAAGAAGCGAAGAGCTTCTGAAACGTTGGGCTACGCAGCTGTCGAAGGGGAGGTCGTCGAGCTAACAGGCTGTTGATACCCGCGACTCACCGAACAGGTAAACTTCGAACTTTCGTGCAGAACACACTTATTCCTCAAAAATACACTTCAGTGCTGTGCGTTGCGGACCACGTTGCGGCAACTGGGCAAACAGCACAGCGAAAAACACACAAACAGCACAGCGAAACACACGGCCAGCAGCGCAGTACCGCAGCTTCAGTTCTTGCGAAGTAACAATGAGATCTCCTAATTAAAGAGACGTGTGGTTTAAAAGAAAACACAGATTATCGAATGTAACTTAGAAAACAACAGTTTTTTCAGAACGCATCAAGAATAACGTTGCCGCCAATGAAGGCACATACCACGAGAATAACCCTCAGGTAGCACTTCCTCTTTGACCACCGCTTTCTTCGTCACAGTTGAGATGACGTCCGCGCTTAAGCGTCGATCTTCTTCATTGCCAAGGCGCCTTAAAGCGGCATCAGGCGTCGGTTTGTAGAAGTCGCGTACGAGCCTTTCACGTTGTCTGCAAATGCAGGTTGGCGTCATAGACAACATTTTCAACTGCACTCCCACCGCGTCACAAGCGTACACCGTGAAGCAGCGTCGCATTTTCCACCAATAAAAGATGAATAGCACGTCGCTTTTGCCACCATCAAAAGACGGATGGCACGTCGCTTTAGACCCCAACAAATGACGGGTCGTACGTCGCTTTTGCCACCATCAAAGAACGAGTGGCATTCGCTTGTGCCACCAAGAAGAAAGGAAACAATCTCAGATAACGGAGTTAAACAACAAGAAGGTAACACAAAAACTATTTCGATAACATCGCTTTAAGAACCTCACCGTATTTCGTCCATTCTTCTTGTTTCAAACCATTTCCTCACGGAAGCAGAGCTGCAGTCAAGTTTTTCGGATAGCCGTTCAATGTCACGACTGCGATGAGAAAGTAATGACGAATTATCTATTAGCCCGGTCTATAACTCTGTGTGGCGTTGCAATCTCGAAGGACGGACATCATTCCTACTTATCTGCACTCGATATACTTAAAAGCATTCGTCCGTGCCAAAGGGTCATACCCTGACAATTACGCACAAATTCAAAACATTGAGCACATATTTGATGTTAATACCTCGTGGGGTGCTTGGTCTTGCAATAGAAGGTTTGCAGAAAAAGTAATTGCCTGCTATTGAAGGTTTTGCGCGTAGACAGTCGCCATTTGCGCCCAGCTCCTTTGAGAAACGCCGCAAAGGCAAGAGGACCCTGAAAAAAGTGTGATGTATGGTCATTGACCGATCCCAACTGTGAAGACAATAAGAAATTTGAACCGAATGCAGGAAGGACATGCTGTAAGGTAACAAAACTATGCAGCACAATAACAACTCGCACCACAAACAAAACGTTGAGAGCAACTCCCACCACAAACAACACGGTAACAGCAACTCGCACCACAAAATACACAATAACAACACCGCAAACTAGACGGTACAGTAACTCGCACAACAAACAACACAATAACAGCTGTTCACACCACAAACAACACGATAACAACCACAGTACTCGCACTATAAACTACACGATAACAGCAAAGTAAGGCAAAAAATCCCCTTGAAGCTTGTTTGGCAGTCATTCAAAAACGCTGCCACAGTCTTTCTAAACAACGCAATACAGACTGAGTAGTTTACCTGAGATCTGGCTTGCTCGGCTTCTTCTAGCCAATGTTTAAGCTTCTCGTGAAGCTTCACAGCGAGAGGAAACTGCAGCACCATACTCTCGAATCTGATCGAAAAATACAAACAGATCGATGCAAACACCGAACGAAGAAAAATGATGTTGAAAATAAGCGGCTGGGTGGGTCACAGGCTGTTTTTTTCCAGTCATAGACCGAATTTGTTTTTAATGACCGAAAAAATTAGGCCATTTCAGTCAGAATGTTTGAAAATATAAGTTAATGAGAACACTGTTACGGCAAGTTTTAATAAAACTGTGAGACAAATGACCGAACGAAATGTCTGTGACCAAAACGTCTCAGCAAAACAATGATCGAAATGTCACAAGACGATTATTACAATACCATTTCACCAAAAACGGACTTTGATCGCATTGCTTACTTAATCTCATACACAAGGACCGTCTGGTGCACGTGCAGCATATTTGCCTCAAGATTTTGAGCGCATTTAGTTGAATCCACTCCATAAGATACGGAATCGCTGCACTGGTGCGTGGTTCACACCCACGGTTAAGTGGTCTTCGTTAGAAATGCTGCAGTGATGGCCAGGGACGCCGGAGAGCGGGGCATTGCCCCTTGTACTTTCACAAAAGGGACTACTGGGGGGCGGATGTGCCGTTTTATGAAAGTATCATAGGTAATTTCGTGGTATATCAACATCGAATTGAAACAAATTTATTGCAGCTATTCGCGCACCCAGAAACTTCAGAATGGTTTTCTGTAATTTCTGATATTAGTTTTGAGGTCAAATTGTTGCTGAACAGGAACAAGCATAATAACGATTTATTTGTATTTTTACAAGTTTCCATTGTCCTCAACCCTTTGACTGCCTCCCCCCTGCTCCGGTGTCCCTGGTGATGGCAAGTTACTGGCAACATCACGCATGAAGCTTTCCCTGGCACCCATCGAACTATGACAGGCCGCAACTATGTTTTCTTGTCGGTGTGACACCACAGGGACTGGACATCCTTTAGCCGAGAGTTGCATGCTCTCTACCACTCAGCCAACTTAAAACCATGGCACACCATCCCACAGAATAGTCGGCTTCTGTTTAGGTGACGCAGGGAATGCTACAAACTAGTCTCAGATGCAAGTCAGCTTCGCCACACCTTAAGACAGGGGTTCCCAACTGGGGGTACGAGATTGAACATCAAGGGGTACGAAGATCCTTGGGTCACAGAGCAGCTTATATCTCTTATAGAGCAATATATCTCAATTTTTTTGGGGGTACTAAGAATGCTCTGACCTGACAAAGGGGTACGAGCAGCAAAAAAGGTTGGGAACCCCTGCCTTAAGAGGATTAGCCACATGAGACACAGAGTAACATGCAGCACAAGCCAATCATACGTTTTTGCACGTCTTGCTGCTTACAGTAAACTGTGGTTGACCAAGTCTGCTTCAGATTTTTTTCAACATTTACCGATTGTGAATTGAAGAGACAACAGAAGCAAGCAAAAAACAATTGATAAGCAATTTCCAACTTTGAAATCCTCTCAACATTGCATAGATCGAATTGCCCGTCCCCACAAAACCTGACATACTATACTATTTAAGGAATCGAATACCTCACCTGGAAAGTGTTGCTTGGCTGATTTGCTCTCCGCACCAGTCTTTGAAAGCTTGCACTAGCATCCGTTGCGACACGCCTAGCTCACATCGCCTGACTCGAAACTTCTCCGCAAAACGCACTATCTCTTTCAGTTCTTCGTTGCGGTTACTTTTTTCGCAACTTGCCCCTGCCAGAAGAAGTTCAAGAAGAAAAATGCAAGTTTATTTCATACAGTAAATATCAAATTGCTTACCGTCCAGTGTTTTGTGCATGTTCCTTTTGCAACAAAGCTCGAATTGCCCCACTCAAGCAGTAAACAGAGTGGGAATAAAAGTTGTTTGAGGGCAACTCTATTTCAATAGTATTGCAACAACAATCACACCGCTACAACTTTCTAAAAAGGTTCCATTTTATTCTTGTCTCAAGTAGTTCACACCACCAAAACTTCCAGCAACTACTGAAAAGAGGAAAATTCGGAAGTCATGTAACGTCGCGCAATAAACAAAAACGCACGAGTAATCATTTCATTGAAACCGTGCGGATATTTTTAAAAACAACCGCTTTAACTGTGAATAAAGATTGATCTGAAATCACACAATGGGTGTATAGACGTTTGGACCAAAAATCTTGTGTTGTGGACTACCATGCCATGTATTCCTGTGAAAAACATGAAAACGTTGGAATTTCAATATCTATTTTATGCAGAGGGTCTGAGGTAGTAGTTCTCAATTTCTTTGGCTTTATTGGCTGAACATGGCCTGATGATTCACAGGTCTTAAAACCAGTTATTTATTCAAGGTAAGCACTGATAGCTTTGTCCATAGCTGTGAGATCAATATAATATTTTGTCTGAAGCCTGCACTTGGTGCTTTTCAAAGTATCAAACAAGAGACATTGCTATTGGCAAGGAAATGTTAGTTAACATAATTACTCAGTTAAGGTATTGATTCTTATAGTTCAGACAGTTTTGACCAGTTCATCGAAGAAGATGCTTTTCTAGAAGAGCACACACTCGTTTTACTGATAAGATTATGGTGACAAGATCCCAACTGCTGAAGTTGAAACATGATACACACAACTATTGCTAATTATCATTAAGATTTTCAGACTTTTTATTACCATCAAAACAGCCAAATTGTCCTCATGGTACGATCAGGTTGATAACAATGGACGATAAAAGCTTGCCTGCACCATGGAACTCAGCATTTTCTATAAAACTCCTTGAGCAACTAAATCAAATTTCAAAAGCATTCAGAAGTATTTCACAAAAGACATGATTTTGCAACAGAACTGCAAATGCTGATTCCAATGATAGTACATTTTCACCTTTGCTGCTGCTGTATAACTTGCCCCAGACAGACTGCTCTTGAGCTTATGTTTGCATGGATACGAAAGGGTTATGGAAACCCGGACTGAGTTTCATTTTGGTTGGGTTTACACTTTTTTCGTCCAGCTCAGTTCCTTGTGGAACTGGTGCACCCTTGCAGAACTGGTGAACGGAACTGGTGCACATACTAACGAGAGAAACCAGTTGTGACCCAGCACCCCATGCGCAACTGTGTGGATCATCCTGCAAACATTCCCCTTCAATTGTGTTGCTAGTCATCTTTTCGCATGGCCCTGTCGCTAACTTAACTGTGTCTTTAATGTTAGCTTGTTTAGGGACACCTGACTTGATAACCGTACTAGTTTTTTCGGTGTCCTGGCAAACTATTTGCTATGAAAATGCATTATCTTCCTTATCGCCAATAAACTTACTACTACTACTAGACCAGGGTTGGGGAACTTGTGGCCTGCATTAACATTTGATATGGCCAGCAGCAGAGTTTTGTTACCCAAGTTAGAGCACAACATCATATAAAAACGAAATTCCATGATAAGCACATACTTAGATAGTAAGTCAAGAGAAGTCACTCTTCCTGAGAGTTAGATAAAGCAGAATTTAAAGATAAAATTAATTGATTTTGCAGCGTTCCAGTGATAATGCACAATTTATGTGGCCCATGACAGTAAATATGTTCCCCACCCCTGACCTACACTGCAGCTGGAGAAATATTAAACATTTTGCCTATCATAAACATAAATCAAATTACTCGTAGCCTTGTGCAGAGTTATTTGTAGCCATATGCCAGTCAACCCCCCATGGCGTGCGTGATCTTCTGTAAGTTATCAACCATCTTATTGTTTGAAACAGAGATGATGAGTTTAAATAACAAGTCTCTCTATTGAACTATTTGCATGTGCCTGTCCAATTTGATGCTTATTGTAGCAAAAAAGCAGTAGAATAAAACTGGCCAAATTCACTAGCTTTGAAATGTGAAACTATCTTAACACTTTGAGAGCCAGGGTACGATATATTCGTACTTCGATTTCGGCCTAAAACCAGCAGTTGTCAGTTGCCTTACCAATGCCCAAGCTCCTCCACCGATTGTGCTAGAGAGCTGTTCAAGGGCTCAAATTTATTGGACAGTCTTCTAGATTGCACTCGAAAAAAATTTTTTGGGTAGGGGTTGCGGATTTTTTGTGAGTGACGTCATAAGTGAAGTAGTTTTGGGCCATTTTGGCTCATGTTGCCTGGCCTAAGACCTAACCGCTAGGCCAAAGTATTTCGCTGAAGTTTTCATTGGAAACCATGCTCGAGTCCGAGTCTTTTGAGCCTTTGATCGACTTTCTAGCATTTATGGTTCAAAAGTTATGATCCTAAATAAACAAATTAATTAATTATCTAATTAACTAATTAGTCAAAAAAATTTTACTAACTTAGATCATAACTTTCAAACCCGAAACCCCAGCAGGTCATTCAAAGTATCAAAAGACTCAGATTTTAGCTTAGAATCCAATAAAAACTTCAGTGAAATACTACCATCTAACGGTTGGTGCCCAGGGCAAGGTGAAGTTGGCCAAAAAGTCCTCCACTTATGACGTCACTCATAAAAACCCGCAATCCCCAAGCAAAAAATTTTTTTCGAGTGCAAACTACAAGACTTGCCGCGTATTTTGACGATTCAACCAGGTCCGTAACCCATACAGGAGCGGAGATATTCCCGCACAAAGCCACATTCGAATCAGCTGTTTTTTTGCGAACCGCTTGAATTAACCCGGCCGTCAAAGTGTTAATAAACTACGTGCTTCTATTTCAATTGAAAATTTGACTGCTGAAGGCCTTCTTTTAGTCAATACCTTTATACGTTTGTAATTCTTGGACTTCCTGAAATGAAACTCAATGTAATTTACAGACAACTCAACCTAATTTATAAATCTCAAAACGTTCGTCATAGTGCACAATAATAAACAGTATGGCAACAAATAGTCCACCAAACACAGTATCATTGATGTCACAAGAGCAAGCTATGCTCTGAACACCTTTTTAAAAGATGTGTCACTTTGACAGGGATTATGCAAACAACTGAAGTCATTCAAGTTCCACTAATGCTAAACAAGGCAAGAAATTTTCAAGAAAATGCCAACATAGCCTATTTATAACAGCTAAGCTTCTAAAACTCTATACCTGGTTTTCCACATTGAACATTAATTTTCAATGTCGACAATGGCAAATCATCATGTGATTCTTCTTCTGATTGTGCTTCTTTCTGTAAATCATTTCTAACAAAATTAGCCAAGAGAGACAGTAGAAGTATTTGTTATAAATGCAACCGTCTGATTGCCCTTGCCCAGAATATGGTACAACTTTTCATTATTTTTTAAGAAGTTTAACAACCAGCTTTGTTTAGCTCAACCAATAGAAGTCATTGGCCTCTTGCCACTTTATATGCCACATTGGCAATGCAAGACAAAGGATTCAGCAATTTCAGAACAAATATCACTATTCTTTGCAAATCAACAAATTATCAATAATGTTTGTATTTTAAAACAACAATACGTACAATTTTTGCAGCAGTTGCAAAAAAAGTTATTCCTAGAGAACTGCAACTAACAAGTGGAATCATGTTGCAGAGGTCAACGTATCAGTGACTTCAGCCTGTATAGGCATTTTAACATGACTATGCGCCGCAGCAATAGATTGAGAGGTGTCAGTTACTGGTTTACAACTGCTTATTATTGCAATTAGTTTGTTTGTTATTTGGATGTTGTGCTGACTTTCACACTGTTTTGCTGTGCATGCCCTGTAGCATAGTTATGCAATCTATTGGTAGATTACATAACTTTCAGAAAAATAATCAAGGTGTTTTTCATATTCTGATTAAAACTGAACACAGCTCCTAAAACTTTGCAACATTTCTCATAATACCTAATTCTAGAGATAGGTTTCTTCTGGCCGATATTTGGGTTTTAACCAATATATCAGTATCCGTAGGTGTTGACAAAATGCTGTTTTGTTTTTGTGGTCACAACTTTTGAACCAGAAACACTAGATGGCCAATCAAAGGTTCTAAAAACTCATATTATAGGCTAGTTTCAAACAAAAACTTTAGTCAAAAAATTGGCTCTTGGCATTGGTGCCCAGGCCCTGGTGACCTCGGCCAAAAATGCATAAATCCACCCCTATTATGACATTACCCACAAAAAACCCAAAATCCAAAGCTTTCCAATTTTTAAAAAATCGAAACTGGAAGACTTCCCGCATCTTTAAAGGTTTTGAAGATCTAGCTCAATCGGCTGGCGAGTTATGGTGGTAAAAAATCTAAACTGGAAGACTCCCCACATGTTTAGAGGTTTTGAACATCTAGCTCAATCGGCTGGCAAGTTATGGTGGTGCAAAATGACACAAAAAAAGTGGCTCAATGTACAACTATATCATACACCAGCCCCAAAGATGTTAAAAATTTCAAGGATAATGAATCCATCTCTTCTTAACTTCTACAACAAAACTTGTTCTTTTTTCTTGACCAACAGCATGAGCATGCACACATAAAAAGTGGTAAAATTAGCTTGAAGCAATTTTTTGATGAAAATGCTGTTCAATGACAAAAAATTAGAAGGTCATAGGTCAATTGTGGCAATCATGATGTCAAGTATCACTAACCTGATGATTATGACGGTGAAAGTTCTGAGCTTACAGTTGCACAATAACAACAGGAAAGGTTGGTGAACAATGTCTGAAACGACTATTTTACTTACTGAATTTTCACCTACCTTAATGTCACAAAGCTTCCTTGAGACACAATGCTCCTGATAGGTAGGCACATTGAAAGAATCCATGAAACAAGAAGTGTTATAATTAATAGCAAATAACTTCAGTAAACTTTTAACTCAACTATAATGTTACCAGTGAAAGAAATTAAATAAATATTATATCATAGTCTGATTCTTTATATATAAATGAACTCATCATCAAAATACTTGGCTGAAACAAACAAAAGGATGTAGATATTTTCATTTGCATACATATTGTAAGAAAGCAAAAATTAAACTTCTGCCAAAATAATTAAATTCAAGAATCCAAATTGACACTTACTTAAAAAGTTGACATTTTCTATTGCTCATCAGCTAGCTTTCACAAGGGCCCTTTTCTACTAGGGGTTATGTCTATGTCAGCTGTGGGCAACCTTTCTGAATTTGCAATAGGATATCTACATGATACACCAGTATGTTTTCTGACCAATTACTGCATTTATTCAAGTATAAAGCACAAAATTTTGTACAGAATTTTAATCAAAAATTAAGGGTGCGCGTTATACACGAGTTTTTTCATCAGCACGCTTTATTTTTATTTCTTTTTTTCTCTTTCATAATCTT
>JGI24021J15306_10009993_pt1 | contig 11743 bp, 12 predicted proteins | sample Ectturendosymbi1_FD_15306 | JGI IMG/M metagenome (IMG submission 15306)
AATCTATTGCTATGCACAGAAGATGATAACAGTTGTTATCGAAACGTTTGCAAGATGTCAGTTGTATCGTTTGCTTTGGCCGTAGTATTTATTATAAGTACTCCTAACGATATAATAAGCAAATTTGGGAATTTAGAAAACAAAAAATTATATATCTTGGTAACGCAGTTTTAATGTGAGTTAAGTTTACTCCAGTTGCTCGCAACGAATTATTGTAAATATAAGCAGAGTATTTTTGCATTGATTGTACGTGAGAAGCCCTAGCAGCAACACAGGCGAAAATTAAAGTAAAGTCGCGCTCAAAAGTTTAAGACTACCTGCTTAAAATTTAGATTTTCACAAGTCAGGAAAATTGTCTCATTTGTTTCGTCAATTGCTTTTTATGTTGGAAGACCATTGTTACATAACTGATACTTCTATTACAACCTATAAGAATGAGTATTTCAACGATCTGGTTGTCTTGGAAACAAAAAACAATCAAAATGATTGCAAGTTTTGCTTCTGTCAACATGGACAAAAAAGGGGGTTTTCGGTTGTAGAGAGGTCAAAAATTGTTGCATTGCATGACGAGAGGTGTTCAGAGAGGTCATTATCCGAAAAACAGAAGTTCAGCAAGACGGCAGTCCATCAGGCAATGGCCAGATTTAAGACGTTTGGCAGTTTTCAGGAATTGAGCAGGGCTGGTAGACCCAAGGTTACCAGTCAAAGAGATGAACACATTATAAAGATGGTAGAGCGCTCACCCACCACTTCGAGTAAAAAGAGTTGAGCAGATTTGTTGCTCACAGGCGCAGATGTCAGTACATTTGCCCTAAAACGTCGCTTCAGTGATTAATTTGCGCTCAGAGCCTACAAACCTGCCAGAAAACTGAGGCTCGCACCTTCCATGAAAATTAAGAGAAATACCTTTGCAAAGCATCACCTCGATTGGACCACTTAAAAGATGAGGAAGGTATTATTGATGGATTGCAGTCTCGACTGAACTTCAATTTTTCAGATATTTGCCTTTGTAAGTACCCCTCTGCATGCAATGTAATAATTTTTGAACTGACAACACCTGGTAACACCCTTTCTTGCCCATATTTTCCGCAGCAAAACTTGTGATAATTTTGAACGTTCTTGCTTCCAAGACAATCAGATCGTTAAAAAGCTCACTCCTATAGGTTGTAATAGAAACATTGGTTACGTAACAGAGTTCTTCCAACATAAAAAGCAATGTGACGAAGCAAATAAGACAATCTTCTAAACTTGTTGTAAAAATCCAAACTTTAGTCAGGTGATCTTAAACTTTTGAGCGCGAATTTATATCTCTGGTCTTAAAAATTATGTTTCTGGCGGCGCGTACGTGGTTAGAATATGTAACATCACATGCTTCCACGCACCAATCAATGCTATGAAAAATATCGGTGCTAATAGCAAAACACTCACGCGGTATTGCATGTCAGTGCGGGTAAAGTCGGTCGAACACAATTTTTTTAAAAATGGTGTTGTCAGTACAATATGAACTTTTAAATAGTAACGACAGTTTCGGCTTGATTTTCCTTCAGCAGATATACTTCGAAGTAATCGGTGGTATTGAATCAGTGTTGTGGCAGAGTCAATTTTGTCGAGTCACGAGGCATGTCTAGTCACAAACCTTCGAGTCCGAGCCGATTCATGTAAAATTGTTTCGAGTCGATTCAGATTCGAGTGAAAAAACTGTTGAGTCACTTCGATTTTCTGGTTTCAAGTCCGTGTGAAACAAAATTAGACATGTTCAACATTCTTTGAGTTTGGCTTTTGGCTAAGATCAACTCCTGTTTTAACAGGGCTTCGGGGTCTTCTTGCAAAAAATGTGACTCAAGTGACTCACGCAATCATTGAATTACTCGAGTTATATCGGAACATCGCCATTACTGGTAGTTTATTCAGACTACAAGCATTAATATTTTAATAATGTACATGTAGAAAAAATTAGGCCTATTTATACTTTTGAAAATACGGCTTTGGAACGCAGCAATATAACAACATATTGAAGTTGAGCCGCGCATGTGTTGCGAGATTACCACAAGTAAGTTGAATGCATCTCCAACATTGATTTGATGGTTCTGGTTGGAGAGCCTCTTCAGCAAAAAAGCAAGCATTTTTGTGAAAGCACCATGTACAATCACTCTTCCTCCTCCTGCCTGAAAATAATTACAATTTGTAGGTATAGCAGTAATTGAACCTCACAAAACGGATTTTTCATCACCAACCTTTATTTTTTCTGCCTTCTGTTGAGCATACGCATAAAATGCATGCAGTAGCAAAAAGTAGCAACACAGACAAATTCATTATTTGTAATAGCAACTTTTAACAGTCCTGTGCAAAATAAGTCAGATTGAAGTGGCTCATAACAAAATGACGTGAGATTTAGTACCCAGTGTTTCGACTTTATCGCACATGCGGCTAGAGTTCCTGGGATAAACTTGGGTTATGAGTGTGCTTTTTTGGTAGAGAAGGTGAAGCGTATTTCAATAAATACTCAACGTACCAGTTGGTATCAGAGGTTGCTTTTCATAGTTTTAACGAGAAAAGAAAAAGTTGGCTTAGCACTGCAATATCTTCCATATATTTTCGAACATGTGTCTACCAGGGAGCGGAGAAAATTACGTGGCACACAATTTTCCAAAAAGATAGGTTATCGCATGAGCTAAACGCAGGTTTCCAGTCCACAATTATTAAATACCCTTTCAAGGAGTGCGATTGAAATTTGGGGAGGATGCTTATTTCAAACTGCACTTCCTGGGTGTATGAATCATTTTAGGTAACTTTTGAGATAGTTATAGACGCCTATAAACACAATAAACTTTTGAGATAACTCCTGGTAACTAATGAAGACGTTTTTACCGTTTTTGAAAGAATGCTAATCTAGCCAATGCGGTTGTCGGAAAATCACGGACCTAGCAACATCGTATACACTTTTGTTCTTTTCACTTGTTTTCAGTACATGACAGGTCTCCATTATCAAAAAACGTGCGACCACTCATATGGGACTTCCATATGTCCACAAGAACCAAGCTTATATTTGAAACTGCAGTTACAAACTCGCTTTAACGATCAAATCTAACCACGTTGATTTTTTGGTGATGACTTTTCGAAGTTTGTTAAGGTTTTACCCCTTTAACGCCTCGCTTTCATGCTCTCCTTACACGATCGTCACTTATCTCCAATTTTACCATAAGAAAATTGCCATGAAATTCTCGATGTTGTTAACGCGATGACAGTGCGTTTTTCTAACATAGGCTACGCTTTTTGCAAAACATCCGGTAGTCTAGTGATTTTAGGAAGTTACAAGAACCGCACGATCAAACTGACGCTGAAAGTAACGACAACAGTTTCTGAATCTCGGTTCGTGCGCTTGTTTGAACCCACGATGTATGGTGCTGATATTTTACCTTCAAGCCGAGCCAATTTTGTCGTACTATTGCTTCAGATTTCTCAAATATTGCTTCAGCCCTGTTTCTCAAACTGCGGTGCGTGTGTTTAACTGAACATAAAAGCACTGCGANTGCAAACGTGCAAACGCACGAAAAAGTTAAGTCGTAATGTATGCCATGCGACNCGAATTTCAGACACTTAAGTGTTATCACGCAACTTCGAAGATTTAGCTGCCTTACTGACTGCTACCGTCTCCAATGTACAGTTCTTACAACAACGAACACTGTCAGTTCTTCAGAGGCCTAGTCTACTAAATCTAAGACAGCAGTTGTTCAAACCAATGTAAATTTTACTTCAAGTATATTTAGCGCGCTCAGCTTAAAAACGTGGAGCAATTGGCACGATATGTGCTAATTTTACCCACGCTGCTGTTGTTTTGAAATGCGCAACAAAGAAATTCGAAGTTGGTCGTTCTTGTACTTTGCAGCCTATTTCAGAAGGAAACGTTTGCTGTGCGCATCACCAACCAATTTCACCAAAGTGTGCAGCATATCTAAGTTCAACGACATTTCTCTACCATATGCTTCGCATCAGACCGGTTGCTACAGATAGAGTAGCCCTAATGAAATGCCTAACTAAAGCATATTTTATATGACTATCTTTGAAAGTAATAAAACCTAAAAAGTTACCAGCTTTTGAAAAGGGTAGATTTGATTCCTGATCACCACTCTGATCGAAATCCCCGCTAAAACGCCTACGTGTTAAAGAGAGGTCATTACAAGAGCCATATGCAGGGCCGGTGTTAGCAAGTGCGGGGCCCGATTGGAAACGCTTTTGCGGGGCCCTACTCAGTGGTGTGTAGAAATTTTTGAGGGGGTGCATCAAGTCATAATAATAGAAATTGGTGATGTTAAAAGACGAGGCCTGAAAGGGTGACGCTACTGTAAGACCTCTCCGACAGAGACTTCAATGGACAGCGNNTTAACAACGAATAAGTCCAAGAATTACAACACTCAAAANCTCTTCTCTGGCCAGGTCCTTCTCTGACCAGAAGGGAGGTTTTGAGTGTAGTACAGACAGAAAGGAGGTGCTGAGTGCTGTGCTGGTGTATATCCAGAACTGAAACGTTAGCAGTAGTAGCAGAAAATTCTATGTTTCCAGGCCAAGAATATTAGCCATGGATTACTTACTGCTTCACCCTTTGGTAGTATTCTTTTGCAATGAAACTCAGAAAACCGTGTCCCATTACTCTCGTTTCTGGGAAAAACTTCGATTGTGAATTGCAGGTGGTCCTATTTGGTCTAAACTGAATAGTCCGGGATAGGCCCTAACACTTCGACTCACGACATCTGGCCAAGTAGCAGGATCGTTAGTTTATCTACATTTTGAATTTTCTTGCTCGCATGCCTCAGATGCACGAGGCAGTGGCGTAACGAGAGGGGGGCAATGGGGGACATCTGCCGCCGGAGCGCAGCACTCTGGGTGCGCCAACTTGAGGTCGGAATGTTACTAATTACGAAATGTCAAATGTCAGCGGATGCTAATAATTACAATTTACAAAATGTCGAATGTCATTCAGCAATGAGCGCCCGCTTGTGGATTGACTCAGGGCTGCGTCACAACGCTTTTAAAAAGCCAGGGTTGCAAACTTTCCGACTCCCCTATCATTTTATAGTTGCGTCACAATGGAGCAGGAATCCAGCTTTCACAGTACATGCAGAGTGCTATATTGTGGATACTTTTAGAGCAGCAATAAAATTTTTCTCCCACTCTGGAAAATGTGTTGGACATAGCTTAAAACTACTGGACATTGTATGAAAAATTTGGGCCCCTCTCAGAAAACACTTTGCTCCCGCTGGTAACCCAAGCTGGTTACGGGCCTGTGAACAAGACGATGGACCCGGACACCCAAGGCAGTGTGTCATCCAAAGAGTGAAATTATAAGAAGTGTATTTTATCAAAATTTTGTAACTAGACCAGGAGTGAAAAACTTTCTGTGAATGTTAGTAGCGTGCAGCAATTTTTAGTAGCGCACACGTATAAGCTTTGCCATACAGCATTCATATGCTTGAAGTATAAAAGGTAAAAAAACGGTCGAGCACTCCACATTTTTGGTCGCGCGGCTCAAGTGCGCGACCGCATTTTTGCATCCCTGAACTAAACGCTTATTGGCTACTAAAACGTGCTGCCTGGATCTGATGAGAACTTGCCTGAGGGGGCATGCAAATGTATGTTAAGTGACTTGAGAGAGAGATGAAGCACCGCATCGTTACCTTCATCTGTTTCTGCTGAACGAACCATCCTTAGCAATTTGTTTATAGTTCAGAAAAATATAAAGGGCGGCAATGCATCAACTTGCATGGTTGTACTACTTTTTTCAGATCCTATATCTAAGAGAAACAATAGACAACTGTATCGCCTAACATGCCGTGAGTGCTATCGTCTTTTGGTGGACCTATCTGATACGCACTTGCATGAATAAATGCAATATCTAATTCCTCAATGCATAGCTTGCCCATGAGTGGAAGAAATTTGCTTATAAACAGATGTCTCAAGCCCACAGAATAAAACAAATTATGAAAAACCTGACACATCAAAAACAAAAAATACTCTTTGAATTCATTTTAATTCAATTTTTCAAAACACGTTTATTAGTCAAAACTTGTTTCTACCTATTTCAAATGCCTGTATTTTTAATTTGTCTCAATACTACAATTTGGTGGGAGACTTGCAATCAAGCAGTTGCCCCGAGAATCACCAGACTTACCTGCATGCCCCTGGTTGTTATGACTACAGATTTGATGTTTAGGAAAATTTTGAGCTTTTATGGTTTGACAAACTTCATGTTGAAATGGATTTGGTGTGGTTCTGAAGGAAGTTATGATGATTTTTGTATGTGGGTTATTTAAATAAATTCTGAATTCTTTTGCAAAATTGCAGCTGTGCAACAACGTTGAGTATATTAGTTATTGTGAACTTTTCAGTTACTGCTACATGTGCTTTATATCACTTTGGCCTACCTGGAACTTCGCGCGGAGAGTCACTGATCTTCGGTATTGCTTATATTAGTGGATGTGACACATTTCATTTACAGCAGTTTTTTGAAGGAACAATCGACAAATTTACAGTAAAGGCAAGAAAAATTTTTCCTTGACGTTAGGTAATTACACTTTACAAGCATTAAATCACACTGCGTTTTATTTGCTGTCAACTTTTCAGGATGTTATATCCAAAACAATGCTTTGGGATTTTGCAATTTTATATTTGTCTAGCAGTTTTATATAAAATCATTTGCCTTCAGTTTTTCATATGCATTCTTCTGTCTGCTCTTCTCTTTTATGTATTCGTGAGCCTCCTCAGTCTGTCCTTTATGATGTTTTATTGCTCAGAACTCTGAGAGCGCATGCTTCAGAAACCCTTAGTCCCTATAGCTTGCATCAGTGGTGATTGTAACCAGACTTGACCAAGGAGTGGAATAAGCGTGTACGCTGGATTCGGCATCTTCAGAAGACTCTGACAAACCCGTGGCTTAGAAAACAAGGTGCAATTCTGGCCAATTTTATCCTGTGTTATCATAAGATTTTTGTGCCTAAAAAGTCTGTCATTAAAACTCATGCATGTTTATACAGATGATCGGCGATTTTTTTGGTTAGTTTTTGCATTTTATTTCACTAGTTGCTACAATTCGAGAATGTATTACCGCAATTTGTAGTGTTGCAATACAACAGTTTGAAATAATGTTCAATCGTGACCAAAATTTTAGAGGGAATAGCTTCACGCAAAACGATTAGATTCTTTTAACTCTGCGGTATTTGATTATTTCCAAGCTTCAAAGGTCCTGGCGTCAATTCTATGTCGTCACAATCACATTAAGTTTTCAGACGGGTCTAGAAACAACTACATGCAGGCGATTGCAGGGCCCGAGTCAGCTTTCGACGCCCCTTTATTCCCAACTCATTCTTCGCATCTATACTGCCATGAACGGGCTGGTGGAGGGCGCCAAAGCTAAAGCACGAGGTCCCGGGCATTTGCCTGGTTTGCCCAATGGTTAATCCGTCCCTGACCATGGGTTACGAAATATGATACAGTTTGCTTCAACAAAAATGTACATTAATTCATGATACCTTTCGAAGGAAATAAGATGTAAAATTAAATTCAGGTACTGCAATTGTTGCGTCAGCGTCATAATGGGGCCCGCGGGTTACTTTGTAAGTCCTCATGTGGCCAACGGAGCAATTTGAGTTTGAGACCCCTGATCCAGTGCTTGTATCAAAAACTATCTTCTCGCAGCTAAGAGTATGTGCAGTTGAGTGAGCACATTCTCGACCACCACAAAGGGCAAACGAGAACATTGCGAATCAGCGAAAACGTAATTTTTACATACGATCACGTCAGGAAATACGTCATAGGGTCCCGAGAGTGAAAATTGCCGCGGACCCCCTACCACTTAATTCGGCTCTGCCCGCACTTTAAAACACCGCAGAGGCCAGAAAACTCTTCATACTTCGGGTTTGGAAGGGAGCGTTGCACCTCTAAAATGTAATTTAGACCAAGTAAAATAATTATATGTTTTGCGTTCCTGCCCCTTTCCTTTATCGAGGCGCCACTATAGTTTTAGTTTCAACTAAAAAATGAAACACGAGAAAAAAATGTCATTTTGCGTTGGTCGAAAAAATCACAGGAGAAAAATTTCGTGGGTTTTGAGAAGAGAAATGCAACTGTGTATGAGCAAAATGTCTGACACGTGACCTTTAGCAGATAACGTTAATTCCCGCAAAGAAGTGGAAGGTAGGTCATAAAAATGTGATTCACAGTGAATCAAAACAGCTTCAATTTAATATGGCGTAAAATGAATGTGATCTAAAATGAATGTGGTCTTAAATGAATGATGTCTCAAATGAATGTGGTCTCAAATGAATGTGGTCTCAAATGAACAGGTCTCAAATGTCGTGGTCTCAAATGAATAGGTCTCAAACGAAGTGGTGTCAATTGTCTGCACACCGGTACTTTATTTATAGCGAGCTCTTGACACTTGTAAACCGTATAATTGCACAGGGAACTCAATAAATATGTAATGGGAGTGTTGTCAGATAACTTCACCGCTGACTTTTTCGTTAGCTTCATTATGGCTGTTTCTGTTCCTGATATCGAGGGAATTCAGAATAAAGTAATATCGTCATGAATTGGAACAACTTATTCAGTGAATGTAGCGAGCACGTGTAGTGCTAATTTGTATGACATCAGTCGTCGCGAACCTTCCAGAAGGGCCCCAATTTAAAATAGCCTAGGGCCTCGAAAATGAAAACACGCCACTGCTCATGCTGACAATCATGGCATGTTGCGCATGGGACTGCACTACGGTACTGAGATTACACCACCGCCAGGCTTCGAGTCGTGGCACAGAAGGCTGATGAGATGCTTCCGAAGATACTAAATAAATGATTTTTCAATGTGCAACTTTTTCCAAGAATCTGAATCCTCGAAATATCGAGAAAAGCGTTTCGGATATCCTGATTTGTATCCGGTTCCCGTTTGAGAAGAGTTTATGGATATCCGTATCTGGTTGCAAACTCATTATCCTGCCGGATACCCAACCGGCAAACCGAATAGTGATCATCTCTGCTAGCTCCGCAGATGCTGCGAAAGTATTGTAACATGTTTTTGTATTATAGCATGGCAATCGTGATTTAGGCGTAACAGATGCTTTGCCTTCTGTCTGTCCATCACTTACTAAAAGGCGATGGTTCACTATATTAGCACACGTGATACTTAGCTTTGGTATTTTGTATTTGTGACTTTATTCCGACTAGTCGATCGCGAGTTATCAAGAAATTTTCTATTCGATCCCAGCCGAAGACAAGCTGGCCACTCATGAAATATGCTATTAGCCTACACAACACACATATATGCCACTCAGCACAATAAACAACGCAGCATATCAATCGGCATTTTAAGAGCAGCTGACTACTTCCACTTCGCCGGAAAAAATTCATGATAAAGTAACACGATTTATCATTGATTATGATGAGTGCAGCACATACTTACAAAATAATTTTGATTTTTTTTGTTAATATAACAACCATAGCAAAGAAANTACTGCCACCATCATTTGTGACATCTTGAATCACTCTCAGGGAAATTTCCTTATAGAAATCAAACAAATATCCTGATCCAATTTTTTTCAAACGTAAGTATCCAAATCCAATCCTGATCCGAAAAAATCGCAAGTATCCTGCAGGATATCCAATCCTGATCCTGTCCATGCTCAGTGCTCACCTCTGCAAGGTATACAACTTCGACGGATGTGACAAACTCCATTGAAGCAAACGTACAGATGAAATGTACAGCACCAAAACAGATCTGAAAGTTGCAAAGACGTTCAAAACAAAATTATCAAATCCAAATCCATTCTAAATTCGGTTAAGCAGAATTCACAAAATCCAATCCAAATCCATGGCAAAGCTGGAAATCCGCCGAATATAAATCCAATTCCATGTTCATCAGAGATGAGCCAAACAGGGCTGCGGAGCTGTTGTAAAATGAAATGGCTCCGGCGCTCTCTGTTTTCGTAAGCATGGCTCCGGCTCCCGAGCTGTGTTTTTATAACATGGTTCCAACTCGTGCTACACATTAACAATTTCGGTATTCCTAGTGCCTTTCTTGTAGCAAGTGAGGGTGTTATTCCAACATATTTTGAAATAATATGCTACCACTACCAGGCATGGATAGTTTGGTCTAGAATATTCGGAGACGGTAAAAATTATTTTTAAAAAATCCGACTTCGGGGCGATCTTCTGCTCGCCGATTGTGATTGTTTGTGCCACAACAAAAGTCCGTAAACGTCACACTTTGCGTTTTTGCACAAGGACTTGGTCTCACAAAATGCACAAATATGTGCTGCTCTGGTGTTGACTGACTTCTTCACACCACACTCGGCAGTAATTCCACAGTCTGATGTGACTAGAACAAGTCCCAACATGAAACAAAAAGGCAGCGTGACCAACCCTTTAAGGCCCGTGGCCGGCACTTTTTTGCCGTAACTCGCCGGCCGCTCTACCTAGAGAGTTGTTCAAACCCTCTACGGATGCGGCAAGTCTTCTAAGTTCGATTAAAACAAAAATTTTGTTGATTTTAGGATTGGGGTTCTCCTGGGAAGAGGTCACAAAGTGGGGGTGTTTTTCAATTTTTTACCAACTTTGACTAACCCTGGACGCCAATTCAATGAGCCAAAATTTTGGATCAAAATTTGTTGGGAAACTAGATGATCATCCGCGTCTATAGAGCCCTTGATTGACCTTCTAGCGTGTCTGGAACCACAGTTATGGCCCAAAAAACCCATTTCACCCCAAAAGCAGAAAATTGCAGAAAAAGCATGAGTCTCCCACTGGCGACTCGAAAGACTCGTGAAGTCTCGTAGTTTGCACTGAAAAAAAGACTTTTGAGATTTGGGTAAGTTTTGCTATTTTTAGTTATTCTTTTGTGACGTCATCACCCAGACAATGAGCCAAAATTGTGACTCAAACTTTGGTTGAATTTTAGGCTGGAATATGAATCTTTAGAGCCCTAGATCGACTTCCTGGCTTTTCTGGTGCCCAAGTTATGGCCAAAAGACCCCAATTCACATGGGAATACGCTGAGTAATTTCCAGGGATTTCCCGTATTAATTTCTGCTTGTTTTGCCATAACTTTTCAACCAGAAATGCTGGCAAGTCTATCAAACCCTCTAAAGACTCGTATTGTAGCCCAGAGTCCAAAAAAACTTTGAGCCACAAAATCGGCTCGATTGTTCGACTCCCAGGGGATGACATCATCCAAATGTAAACAAATATGCATAAACATCATCTCATTATGTAAACATCAACAAAAAACCCGAGATCTCAAGCAAAAAAAAAATTTTGCGGTCTAAGCTGAACAGCTCTCTAGCCTATTCTGGCGGCGAGTTATGGCCATATCCAATCTGGGTGTTATTCACCCCAGGTTAGAGTTTGTAGGGGAAGAAATTGTGACCACATTTTGTTTTTTGTGGCATAAACTTGGCTCTAGATATGCTAGAAAGCCAATCAAGGGCTCTAAAGACTCGGATGATAGTCTAGTTTCCAAAAAAAGCTTGAGCCAAAATTTGGCTCATTGGATTGGCGCCTAAGGCCGGGTAAAATAGGCCATAAAAACGCTAAAACACCCCCACTTCTGACGTCTCCCAGGGGTGTCCCCAGAACGGAAAAAAANTTTTTGACTCGGAACTAGAAAACTTGCTGAATCCGTAGAGGGTACACCTCTCTAGCTGCAGCAGCTGGCGAGTTATGGCCAAAAGAGTACCGGCCACCACAGTGGCCGGCGCGGGCCT
>JGI24021J15306_10009994_pt1 | contig 11743 bp, 3 predicted proteins | sample Ectturendosymbi1_FD_15306 | JGI IMG/M metagenome (IMG submission 15306)
AAGTGAAATTTCATTTTTCCTTCTCGAAACTAAGAAAACGACCTTTTTTGCTAAAAATGTAATAGAAAAATGTAAAATTTCAAAATACACGAGGGCTTGCCCTCTCTTCCGACGCCCATGTTAAGCAGTAGGTTTGCTGCTTCTCACAATCGAATTCGACACGTACTGAAACTACACTGTCCAGCAATGATCAGATATGTTGATGAGTCTGGAAGCATTAATTACTGACTCTGTAATGTACTTGTGAGCTGTACAATAATGTAGGCTATTCCTTCTTGGTGAAAAGATACGTATTACACATTTTTGGCAAAAAAGGTATGTAGCCCATAATGTGCACCAGTTGCTATCTAGGACTAGGTTTTTCGTACTTACGAAATTCACTATGCCTAATGGTAGTCATATGCAGGCTCGCAGAATATGATTTAACAGTTGTTCACTTGTTCAAGTGTATTTTTAACTTAGGGCCCCGCGCTGTCTTAATCTGGCACTGAATATGAGCAATATTTGGTGTTCAAGTTCGGCTATTAACCTGAATCAAAGATGTAGTGCCGCGGGAACGGCGTTCCCACACCTCTTTTTTTAGCACCACACCCCTGTCTGCATATTATCGTTTGTTTGCATTTTCAAGTAGTAACACCTGATGGCAGATTTGCTACAGCTAGTGGTTTGGTTTTACGTTGCTGCACCACAGCTATGTTCTTATATGCAGTTGACAGCAAATTGCTTTCTAGACAAAGAGCTGCATAGCGGACTAAAGCAGTGGCGGGTTCACTGGGCACAGTTTGGAAGTTCGGAGAAATTGCTAAAAAATAACCCCTCTGACCCTTAAAGTGCTTACCTATTTAGTAATAGTGCGCTTTTTTCTTGGTCTTTGACGGCATGTATCACTACAACATAGTGGTTAAGTTAAAAGGCAGCTTTGCAAAGAAAACATTTTATTGTAAAAGCATAGATAGGTGTACGAGACAAAGGAACCTGTGCAAATCAGCCAAATAAGGACGGTGTTAGCAAATTTTCAGGGTAAAGAAATATGGTTTAGGGGGAAGGAAGTCAAGATGTGCGTGTAAAGGATTCAAGAACTGAAAGTTCACTTGGAACAAACTGGGAAGTGCGGGTAAGCTACAAAGCGACCAGGTGAGAGATTGAAAGGTTACACCATACTTCAGGGGCGGATCCAGAGGGGGGCGCTCCCCCACCTAAAACTTACGAAAGTAACTTTATCCACCATGATTTTGTGCAATTCGGAAAACAGCATTCGCAATTTAAGGCCATCTTGCTGTCCACTGATTTGTCACAGCAGTGTTGTGAAGCATACTTCTTCTCTCTTACAGTAGTGAACCCGTAATGAGACTTGACTACCAAGTATTACTGAAATCGTCCCACGCCTAAACTTAGTGGCTGGATCTGCCCCTGCCATAGTGAAACGAAAGGGAGAACGATACTGTACAAGCAACGAAATTGGCATGCAATATGTGGCTTAATAAATAAACATAGCACTCCTCCCATTGGCAATAAGAAAATTGGCAGAACAAAAGGTTGTGCAATAAGATGAGCGTTCGGTTCGTGACGATATGAGTTTTACTTTTCCCCTCAGTTTGAATGAAAATAATGCAAACAGTTCGCATCATTCTTCGGACTTTACAAACTGCATTGCTCAACGAAGAAGCTTGTTACAAAGAGTTCAGATAAATGTGTATATCACCAAAAAAGTTGACGCTCGAGGCCACTTGTACACTAGGCAGACTCTATGCGAAAAAACATCTCAGAATAATTTCTGAAAGAAATTTCTATGGGTATTTTTTGTTTTTCTTGTACTGCGGAAGCATAATAAACAAAAAGGTGGAAATATCATAGCAAAAATTTTTAAAACGAAGTATGTTACAAATGGAATGTAAAGTTCCCTTTATTTCAAAACTTACTTTGCATTTATTATGAGATGAAGCATCCCACGTACATTTTAGAGTCAATTTAATGTGGATAAGGAAGTGATATTCCTGGAAGTTGGCTAAGGTTTGATGTGTGAAAGTGGGGTAGCGACAAGTCAGGGTTATCAGGACGATCATGTTCACGGGATTCACGACCTACAACTTTCATCAAAACTCTCAATAATTTTATTGGCGCGGATGAATACAACAGTGGATTAAAAGCACTGTTAATCGAAACAGTCACCAGGGAAAACGTGGAAAGCGGTTGTTTCCATTCGACCACAAATTTGCACAATTCAGAAGATATCTTGGAGTCATTTACGTACATTGCGTAGAAAAACGCAACGATTGACTTCGGCACCCAACAAAAAAAGTCAGTTGTTATGATGAGGAAGATCTTGCGCTGCAGTCTGGTGTTTTCTTTTTGTCTTGCAGCGTCCGTCCCATCCACGAATTCAGACATGCTACACTGCACCGAACTCACTTTGCATTGGGAAGTTTTCATTCCTATAGAGATGTAAGCGTTCATTATGTACAAAAAAGCAACGAAGTTGTAAACAAGTACAAGTAGTCCATAAACTTTGGCTGGATCACCACCATTGAAAAAATACCTTGGAGAACAATGATTTTGTTCCATGTAATACGATATCTTCAGAAAATCTCCGTTGATTAATTTTGTATGATTAGCAATTGCAACACTTTCCCACATATCAATTGAGGGGGATAAAAACAAGTTTCCACTGAAACCCATGGTTGAAGTGCATGATGAGCCAAGTTGTTCAACAAAGTTTTGCAACATGTTTTTGAATCTCTCATGCTCCCAAGTGTTAGTTGTTCTCGTTTTGTCGCAGGTTCCTATACCGATTCTGCTAAACACATCTTGGAAAGGTTCTATCGGCAATATAGGAATGCAAGCGACTGCAATCCAAAATACCCAAGCAGTTGTGGTGAGCGTAAGGGCGAATTTCGTCCTTACCGCTCGATAGGGTCGAACCACACAGAAAAGGTGAAAGCTTGTTAACATCACCAGCAATGTGACTGACATTTGGCTCGAAACGAGATTTAATACTCCCAGAAATGTACAGTAACCACCCATGCTGGTGATCAACTCCGCGTGGCAATTGGGACCGTTGTAGTGAATGGCTATTCCTGCAATACTCAGCATGTAAACTCCCATGCAAAAGTCAGCTGTAGCTAAATTAATGACTAAGATATAGTGAATGCGCTGGACTTCAGTCAAACTCTCGTATGCTTGCTGTAAATTTCTTAAACTGCTGAAGAGGACGAGAAGATTTCCACTGATAGCAGTTAGAGCTATTGTCCAGATCAGCCCCTGAAGCGAAGTCGGTCGAATATATCCTGTTCGCTGAGTGCTTTCCGTGGCTTCATTGCTGGTGAAATTGCAAAATGGTTGTTTCTTGATGAACCCACTTTGCCACGTCCTGTCGCAACCAGACAACGCTGTTTTGTTGTTCCAAGCACTTTTTTCCGAAGAGTTGGCACAAATGCTTTTAAAAATCGTGATGTTGCGATACCAGTGTTGGAAGGGAAGTTGCGCAAAATCGCAAACGTGTTTCTTGTTGTTCGATTTCGGACAAATGAAGAATCTTTCGATGACGCCATTCTGTCGCATTGCCATTGTGGTGATGCACTGGTTTTCTGTCAGACGCTCAGCCCCTGCAAAACACACGGGTTAAAACGTATTGCAAGTGTGCTCGCGCCTGATTGGAGAAACCTCGGCACTTCCGCAATAATTCGTCCTGCTGTTCGCAGAAGATGACGGCAGGGGCGGATCCAGGGGTGGAGATTGGGACGATTGCATCCCCTGAAACTACAAAAAAACTTTATTCCCCATGATTTTGTGCAATGCGGAAAATAATATTCGCGATTTAAAAGACATTTTGTCTTCCATTGTTTTGTCACAGCAGTGTTGTGAAGTATACCTCATCTCTCTTGTAGTAGCAAAAGAGACTTGACTAGCAAATATGACTGAAACCGCATCCATTAACCTTACTGGCTCGATCCGCCCCTGAATGGCGAACATCGCTTGCTTGATATATGATGCCGGTTAAATGACGTAATGTCGAGCAAATACTTAAATGAGAGGAATGATGTAATGAGTTTATTTCCAAAACAAATTGAAGAAGGTTAATTCCATAGCTAAGTGAATCAAGTCTACGATCATGGGCGTTCGCAGGGGGATGGCAAAACGGGCTTTCCCCCTGGAAATTGGGACTAAGAAGCAAAAATTTCTGGAAAACTTGAAATCAGCATCTTAATTCTGATTAGTTAAGTTAACAGTCTGTTTGTCGATATAACACTCACACTGCACAAGAATCAGGTTCACTGTTGTGGTAGCATGCGGTGATGAGCTTGCAGTTCACTTAAATCCGCTACTTTGCCTATATAGGCAGCAGGTTGCGAAACTGGGGAGCGAATCGTTGTACTATTGGCCTTTGTTACGTAAAAACATGGCAACAAATCTTCGAAGATGCACATGAAGTTGCGTTTTGCCGCATGTCAACTATTGAGTGGAGATAATTTGGTAGGTAAAGGAGCGAGGGAGACAGTGATCAGTGACTGCTGATGGTGGTTAAGCCACGTAGGTTCATGGCAATGGTGGACGAACTGCGGCTCAACGACATATTTTGTGTGGCTCTTCTAGATGAATAGCAATATCTCAATTTGCCCCAAATTTAACGTTTTTTTCATTTATCAATGTGTTGACATAAGTTCGTGAAATAAGTCACCAGGGAGTCTGCGCGATTTGATAACAACGACAGTCAATCTATATCGTAAGTTAGGCTACTGAATTTCCCAGAAGAAAACTAAAATTTTTCAGAGACAAGTTGTCAAACACATTGTCATTTTGCCAATGTCAGAATGATTTTCGCGAAAAGGAATTTGCCGATCAGAAAGTGGAAGAACACTAAAATAAATTGTGAGACTACTGGAAGTGTTCCAAGCCAGATTTGACCATTTCCTAGAGTCAAAACCATGTTTTGCATTCCTTGCAAATCAGGGCGGATCCAGCCAGTAAGGTTAGGAGAACGATTTCAATAATATGTGATAGTCTAGTCTCATTACGGCTTCACTAGGCTACTGTAAGAAAGATAAAGTATTCTTTACAACACTGCTTTGACAATAAATGGGAGGCAAAATGCCCTTATATCGCGAATGCTGTTTTCAGAATTGTACAAAGCCATGGTGAGCAAAGTTATTTTCGCAGGTTTTAGAGGGGTCTATCGCCCCAACCGTCACCTCCTGTATCCGTTCCTGTCAATCCATTCAGTGTTAATATATTCAGTGATGACTGTCCAGTTCACCTACCGCGTGACACAAATGTGACTGCTGTAGAAATTAAACTGACCAAAAGGCAAGAAAATCGGGCTCAAAAAATATCATTCAATGCCACTCTACACTTAATTTCTGGCAATAGGTAAATATCAATATTTTAAAAGACCAGTGTATAACTCATTGCTGTGTGTAGCACAACATATTGCTGTGAATTTTTTTTATCTGTAATGAAGTTCGTAAAATCAAACCACAGTGCAACCCTGAAAAATGAACACTTGAGAGAAATTCGCACAGCTTTAACAACATACTGTCCAGGTTTTCGGAGACTAGAAAATAAAATAAAAAGTACATACTGAGTGACAATTACTGTACATCATATAATGTAAAGCTTGCATTCTTTACCGTATTTGTGTTGACACTACAAACTGGTTTTGCGGATCGCTGGTGTTTTTAGTTTTCTGCAAATGACTCTTTCATTGAAAAAGTTTGCCCACCGCTGGTTTATACTATGTGTAAAGAAGTATGAGTGAAAAAGAAGCATTGCTACCAATAAAGCGAATTTTTTCTACCAATGCTCTCTCTGAATTTGCGCAAAAAAGTAATACCACCAGACCATTTGCGCAAAGTCTCATCTCGCACAATTTTCAACATTCCAAAACATTGGAAAAGCACGAAAACAAGGAGAAACTATTTGAATTAAATGGTACCTTGTTCGTAATTTCATAAGATTTTGCACTTAATCTAAAAATTGACACAGTTTGTAATTCTTTCAGAACTCTGTTGACACTGTCTTAAAATATCATTTTCACGAAAACACACATTTGCTTAGTTAGTGCAAAGTTTTCTTGCAGGGAAAGCACTGTTTGCAGCTGTAGCCGTAACACTGGACATTTTCTTTCAGTATACGTCCATTTACGTTGCATTTTCAACAATCTGAAAAAGATAAGCACAATGCCGACTTTGTCCCCCCTCTGGAAAAAATTCTGCGGACGCCCATGTCTACGAGACAATATTCTATATTTATCAGACGACAATCTTGCAACAGGGCGTTAGCCTTACTAATACAATTCTGTCGTTTTACAATGAGGTTTCAAATATCCAACGACACTGGAAAAATTACAGGAAGGATAAAGAAAGTATGGATGATTATATTTTCTACAACTAAAAATTGTTACTGGGTTCTAGAAAATGGTCAACAGCTCTAAAAATAGCAATGAAGGCAGTGGTGGACTAAGGGTTGGGGGGTCCCGATGCAAGGCTGAAAAGTGGGGTTTTATGATGACGTCATCATACTCAGCCAAACGGTGTAAAACCATTTGATCAAGCCTAGGAAGGAGGGCCGCTCAAGGATACGTTCCTGAGACTATGGCATGGCTGACATAAGACAACATGCAAAAAGTAAGGGACCGAGTTTCAAGGGGGCTTGGGTACATTTTCCTCACTTTTAGACAAGGGGGACACAATACCTGCTGTTCCCCCCCATATTTTTGATAAAAAATAATGTAGTTGTACAAATTTCGTGGTTATATTACTCTTGAAAACCGAAAAATGGAGATTGTCACCATGGGCGCAGCCAGGGGAGCATTTGGGCCATGTTCCTACATAATATCTTTCCCATAAATTTCCTCCAATTTTGCCAATTTAACAAACAGGTCGTACTAGGCGTTAGTGTGAACACGGTGATGTCGTCAAAACGCCAACAATGAGATTATATTTGTGTGATATGCACAATAACATGCATATCACACAAAGTTTCTCCCCCAAAAGTTTTATAGTAAACTCCCTGCAAAAAAATCATTCTGATACACAACTTTCAAAACACTGAAAGTTGGAAATACAAAGCTAGAAAGAGCAACACATAAAGTTAAGCGATAGCAAGCTGGCATCGCCTCCCATTCCCTAGTTTTACAGTTGCTGTTGGGGCCCCTTCGAAAAGAGAGTACTTACGCATTACAGTTGCTGTTGGGAGTCCTTTTGAAAGCAAAGTACTTAATACACTACAGTTGCTATTGGAGGCCATTTTGAAAACATAGTACTTACACACCACAGTTGCTACTGAGTGCCCTTTGAAAGCAGAGTACTTACACGTTGCAGTTGCTGATAGGGGCCCTTCAAAAACAGAGTACTTGTTCATTACAGTTGCTACTGGGGATTTATTTGAAAATCGAGTACTTGCATGTTGCTGTTGGGGGCCCTTTTTGAAAGCAGAGTACTCAACATTATAGTTACTCTTGGGGTTCCTTCAAAAGCAGAGTTCTTACGGACTGCAGTGGCTACTGGGAATCCCTTCTAAAAGTGGAGTGCTTGAACATTGCAGTAATTGTTGGGGGCCCTTTGAAGGCAAAGTACTTAAGCTCCGCATTACAGTTGCTGTTAAGTGCATTTTCAAAGCAGAGTACCTACACATTGCAGTTGCTGATGGGGCCCTTTGAAAGCAATATAGGCTACTTACTTATGATCTGCTTTGGAGTATATTTATGAATGGATAATACGTTTTTCACCATAGATGAAGAAAATTTACGCGCAAAACACCTCAAGGGGACCCGTAAAGCCCGTATAAATGGTGGGGGCGAAGCAAGTGCCTCGCTCGCTTCCCCTTAAACACACCACTGAATGGAGGTTGGAATCGATGCATCAGGTACACCAAATACAAACAAACGCAACAGATCAACGTGACCCAAAAGCTCAAAACGTTCAGCAAGCCCTCATTTGGTCAGAATTCACGAGCATTATTATGAAGTGCTGCACGAGTGGGACAGTAAACGTCGCAGTGAGAAAAAACGTGTTCAGTCTCCAGTCTCAAAAGCTCCGCATACACAAACACGATAAGTGTCTTCCGTGATATTCAACTGGCGCTGGGCGAAGCACACAACGTGTAGACGTCACTGTTTCTTGATAAGTGATAATGGGAATTTAGGCGATTCAAGAAAATGGAGTGGCTGGCTAAAGAGTGACACCAGCTATGAGGCAATCTGACCATAACCTTTAACCTTTCAGTCCACCGCATGTGGTGTTCATCACACAAATTATTTGACAAATGTAAATGGAGCGCTCTTTATCCAGCAACTTCATCGAAAAATTATGTTTTTTTTGCAAGAAACATCCCTGAAACTTTGTCCAATCTTACCTGTAATTGTTCCAAGTAAATGAATGAAAAGAAGAATCTCAGCACAAACATTGTATGCTGAATGCTCAAATAATTTTTTTGGCAACATCACAGTACAAGTAAACTAGGCAATGCTCTTAAGAAAATTGTATTCTTCGTCCTAAAACACATACAAGTAGAATTGATTTAAGATTGACGAACGTTGCAAAGACGGCAGATTAGTTATCCTGCAACTGTGATGTGATACAAACAACCAATTGCAAAAGGCGTGCTTTGCAGCTGCTATTTTTGCATTCAAATTTCTGAAAATGTAGATAAACAGATCGCTTTATCTATTAATGAAAATAATTCAAATTATAAAAAGTGTGTTGTGCGTTGAACAAAGGCGTGCAACACAAAAAACGACCTAGACCAAAGACTTCATAAATCTTCCAGTCAAAAGCATTTCTTGAGCTAAAACATTTACTTCCAGGAACATCTCACACATACAATGCACTTCCCAAGCTAATCTTCGAATATTATTGTTATTATTGTGGGGGGTAGGGTTCGTGCTTCGACATCACTGGTCTTTCAGAGCCACTTCTCACTGCTGGTTCATCTGTTCTTCAAAGGGTTCGATTGGTCTCGTTGACAAATGTTGTTGATCTTCGAAAGAGAGGAATGTGAAGGTTTTGATGCCCGCGGTCACCTGCACTGATTGATTTAAGTATTGATTACGCTCCTCGTCGAATTGCATTGCTTTTCCTGGCCATTTGTATCGCACGTCAGTATCACATGGTGTTTACCAGTCCGTGGTCTAGTGGTAAGTGCGAGCGCTTCCGTACTGGTTGGTCGAGAGGTTGACTCTTGGCCGGGTCTTACCAAGATCTTGTAAATTGGCACTGGAGCCTTCTCACCAGGCGCACGATGTGCGGAAGAGCTGCAGGGAACACATCCAGGACGCAAAACAAACCAGCAATTGTACAAACTCAGTCGTGGCGCACAAGACCATTATACAGTAGTTATAAAGCGCCACAAACAAACCACCTTATCAAAAAATATGGTATTTAGTTTTGCACCAGGCGGCTGTTGTGTTTATCAATTCATACTGCTAATGTCAGTTGAATAAAGCCTGGTGACAGTTTTCGTTCTCCGAGAGGCCCTGTCACGACAAGGAAAAATAATGTATTTTTATTTGATGTAAAATTATCAATGGTTGAAGTTGGCAGGAGTGGGTGAATAAACGTTGATGAAAAAGTACTAATGAAAATGAGTAGCAGATTTTTGGGAGTTCTCGGACATTTTTTTATCTAAGTATATAGGTCTACTGTATTTGTCGATTCTGGACAATTTATAAAGCTGGTCACATGACCTTTTTTAGACGCTTAATTGTGGGTTAATGGTATTTTTTTATATGGTGGGTCATTTTTTGAGACAGGGTGTTTGAAGGTAATTTTTAGAAACACTTATGAGATGCCTTCGCCATATATGATTCAATCTACAAATATTGTACTGTAACGTACATAAAATGGAATGTAGAATCTGCAAGTGCTCAAATCTGCAAATGGACTTTCTCGAAAAACAATCGTTTGAAGGATTAAAGCTGTATCTCATGCAGAGAGAAAAAAACTAAACCTCTGAAAGAAAACTTATTTGAAAGAAATGGACGTGGTTGAATTTAGCCAGAAAGTTATTAACATTTTTAAATATAAAGAAAATATTTTTTAAATGATGATTCTTCCCATCGTGGAGGAATATCACACAACTGGAAATACTTCTGAAGAAGGTATTGAGAGACTGTTTTCAAATTTTAGAAAGGTAACGGAGACTGGTTTCCATTACCCTGAAATAAACAAATGGAGATTTGATGGAGATTATGAACCAGTTGTTATAGAGACTTCTACTAGGGCCAATCTTTTGAGAGCAAACCAGAGTGTGATGACTAACATACTCACATCAAAAAAATAGATAATAACGTCTGTACAGTAGCTTGAGGGCTATAGGCATTATATTTTAAGAACCATTAATCAAGTAATGTGGGTAATTGAAGAGCCGGTCGACGTACTTGTTCGATACAGCGTCTTCAGAGCAGACATGGGGTAATCGTCAAACATAATCGATTACAATCGATTGCAGTTTTTTCAGTAATCGTAATCGATTGAACTGACCAAAAATGACATGTAATCGTAATAGACTAAAGTGCAAATTTAATCGTAATCGACGATTAATTTCGCGATTAAACTTGGAAATATTCATCCTGCATCACTGTGCGATGAATCGCAGTTTTGGTGGCTGAATTTCCTCCTTTCATCAACGTTTGTTATGGTTATGTTTCAGGAGGCGGCATTTGGCCTCTGTGTGTGTTAAATACGGAAAGTCTAGCAGCAACCACGGCGTTTTTAGTGAATTTTCGCTTTGTTCGAGCTTGCCTTCCTGTTGGCCGCCAGAAGTAAACTAGTGAGATGTAGCAACAAAAATAAGAGCTTTTCTTAAACGGGTTGACCTCTTCAGCAGCAAAAGAGATGGACATCACGATGTTTTATTTATGGATATTTAGAGTGAACCTATGAATGTAAATGCTGGAGTAAGCTATGTATATAATTAGTAGAGTGATTTAAATAAATTTAACCTTTTTCCAGATGAATAAGGTAAATTTACCCATGTCGAAAGCATCTTTCCACAACGCTGATAACCAGCATGTGAACAGACATCACTCACGGATACTGGTTAAAAAAAACTCAACGAAACAAGTGATGATTTTTTGACCATTGACGTTTGCTCCAACAGACAGATGCGCAGCTATATTGGCATTGCTGTTCATTTCATTTCAAATGAAAAGCAACAAAATGCTATGCTGTGCTTGCAGACGATCCGAAGGTCATCATACAGCTGAAAACGTCATAACCCGCGGTTTGAAGAAATAGCCAGCAATTTTGAAATTACTTACAAGCGACTTTTCAGTATCGCTGGACTAATGTTCAAGCCAGATAGATGTTCTTTGACTGATAAAAGATTTGAAGCGTTCATGCATGGCCTACTTAAGATACGGTCCGATATGTTGTATTTTCCCGCCTGTTGCTAACAGGCCGATTGTCAGCCTGCTAGGTCTGACAGTGCAGGTGTGGCGTGCGTTTAAAAGGTGTTAGTTAGGGTGTGCATAATTAAAACTGTTGCTCTAGTTTGTCCGTCCAGTCACTCTGTTTGTAAAACAATCTTAATGGAGCATGTGCTGTTTAGCACCAGAGCGGTAATATGCAGCACAAAACAGATTTGCTTTAGTCTTTTGAAAATAAGCTGGTTGAAAAGATTCGGTATTTGTTGCAGGAGGTTGTGTGCAGGGCCGGATTAAGGGGGGGGCAACAGGGGCAATTGCCCCGGGCCCCCCGCTGAAAGGGGCCCCCCGTGATGAAATTTATTTGTTTCAAATAAACTACTC
>JGI24021J15306_10009995_pt1 | contig 11742 bp, 5 predicted proteins | sample Ectturendosymbi1_FD_15306 | JGI IMG/M metagenome (IMG submission 15306)
GACAAAAACAATGGACTGCAAAATGGCCTTATATCGCGAATGCTGTTTTCCGAATTGTTATAAATCATGGTGAAAAAAGTTGCTTTCGTAGGATTTAGGGGGGGGCGATCGCTCCAATTACCCCCCTGGATCCGCCCCTATTCACACGGACTCTAACTGACAAGTGGTTGGGGCAACCTTTACAAATTCAAATTTTAGAGTTTGGGAAGGGGAAATAACATTGTAAGCATGGGTGTTTAGTAACAGTAGCTTCAATTTCTTCGTACAATTTCACAGACAGCATGACTTACAGACAGTTGGATAGAGTGAAGACAGAAAGGCTGAGATAGTAAGTGGCACAGGTGTTGGTCAGGAGCTTTTAACCACGTAAAAGTTAAGGACTCCTCATTGATTCAGTAACGGAAATCTACGCTTGGCTGAAACGTCAGTTTTTCAATGCTTGTTCTTAGGCAGCTCTCTAAAATCTATTCCTCAGTATTAAATAGCCTAGAACATTTTGTTCAGTCTCCGTCGCGAGAGGTCGACATCGATAAAGTATCTTGTGTTCCTCCGACAGCGAAGGTTCTCGCGACGTGACATTGTTGTTTTAAGAAATCTTTTGACCTGCCGCTAAGCCAGCATACCGGCACAACAAAGGTAGGCTACAGATTTTAGCTCTGAGCTTAACAACAGTAATGCTTCGCTCGACTTCTGCAAAAAGTGCACACTCGAGTTTGACTTCAAACGTTTCGCGTTTACCTGGTTTGTGTACTCGTATTTCAACTCATGCCTGCGATTGTGCAGATGACCAAACCAACGTAGCGACAGCAGCAGGTTGGTATTTCTGCTCAATCAATGTGCAAACAACGACTGGGCTTCGAGCGAGAAATCAGGCTTCAGCTGCTGGCGTTTCAACGTGCGTTACAATCTCACTTATGTTTGCATTTCTTCCGTTGCAGTTGCTACCGCGCATTTCCAGTGACCACACGATCACGGCCTACTTAAGACATGTTAAGTAGGCCGTGCACACGATTACTCTAGTCCAGGGGTTCAAACTCGAACTGCTCCGTGTGCCAAATGAGGATACATAAAGTCGGCCTAACTAACCCTAGGGCTAGGCATACCATATTTTTGTGATTGAAAGCCGGGACGCTTCAGAACAACGAGCCTTATCGGATAAATGTGGTAATGTCTTCGAGTCAGTCCCGTCGCCGCGGGGGGGCTTTCCCCCCAACACAAAGCTCCACGACTCCCAAATTGAAATAAGAAACACTACAAGTTAGTGGAATCTTTGTTGAATTTGAATGTCAAGCCCGCCTGCACGAACGTAACCCCCCCAACAAACGTAAAGCCCCTACTGACGACTTTCTGGCGACGGTTCTGCTTCGAGTATGTAGCTATTTTGGATTCCTGTAGTTAAGACACCAAGAAAAACTAAAATAATACATTTACTAAGAAACAAAACAATGTTCAAGCATTTCTAAATTTGCACATTCGCCCTATCACACTTTTCTGTAGAAAATATTTTCTTCAAGAAGTCTTTGTTCGATTTTATTTTCTCGTAAAATTCACAACGGGAAAAGTCAGTATTAATTGACTTTTACAGATGATAAGGGCTTTCACAGTCTGTTCCAGCTTTCTTCTTCTGTTATCAGATCACATGTTATTCATGATGGCTGACCGAATGCCAAACCGGGACTTTTTGGTTGACTGACCGGGACGCCGGAACAAGCCTTTAAACCGGGACTGTCCCGGCTAAAACGGGACGTATGGTATGCCTACCTAGGGCCGCATTATGACTACCCCAGGGTCGCATTATGACGTTGACACAACAACAGCAGTACTTGAAACTTACTAGAAACAGCTTTTACATCTTATTTCCCGCGAATAGTATCGTAAGTTATAGGCAAATCACTTCTAGCTGTGTCTACGTTCGTTTGAAAGGAAATTGTTCACTCGCTGGCCGAGAACTTTTAAACACCGGTGAATAAACTAAGTAACTTGCATGCTAAATATTTGGAAATTCCCAAGAAACATCGCGGGCAGCACGAAATGTCCTCGCGGGCCACATGTGGCCCGCGGACCGCGGGTTTGAGACCCTGCTTTAGTCATTACTAACCGACTACACCTGTAGTATTATGGTATACGTACAGCTATCCCTTTTATCAAAAATGATCGAACCATCAGTTTCCATTCTGGGCATATCAATGCACCTGTTGCTGCTGCAAATGTTCCTACCTAAAAACGCCCAAGTTCGGAAACTTTGCGAGAGTATCAACTTGTATTCAGTACAGTAGTAAGTTGTATACCGGGATAACGCCAACATATGCTGCAGCGCGAGGAAAATGCAAAATAGGCACATGAAATCAAGTCAACAAATCTCGTATTTTGGGGAAAAAAGAAACAACGAAGTTGAAGCTTGTACATCCTTGTAGGTAGGGATGTTGAAAAATTGCTATCACTCTTGACTTTGCTTCAGTTATATTCTTCCTAATTTAAACCGTTTGTTTCAAACGCAGTTTGACCAGCATTTCAGAGTCAGACTAATCTTTCTGTTTTTTTAGAGTGCCTCGCGGGTTTGCCTCGAAATGATGTCACCTCTGAAACCCATATTTCAGCAAAATCCGAGCGGATCGATTGTGATTAGAACCGCTCGATAACCGAAACATGGCCTACCTTGCCATACTTAGACAGAAGGTGTGATGGATTTGTGCCAGCGAAAAAAACTACCTAGCTTGATTTCAAAATCAAGGCAGGAAAGTCTGCCTGAAGGCTCGCAAGTGACTGCAAGCATAAATGGGGGCGCAGTATCAATAATTCAAGATATCTTCCACCCACGTAAAGCTGCAAAAATGCCACCAAACGGTGATGGTAAGCACAACCATTTATCAGTTATGTTTTAGTGTGCAACATCATAATTTCAAAAACTTTGCCCGCAATATCATATACCAAGAGACGAATATGAAAGGACGGTTTCTTTGTGGTTTCAGCGATTATTTTTTGGCGGATAAATGATTTAAGTGCAACAGTTCGCTTTGTAAAGAATTAAAATGCATGAAACTACTCACTCAGCGCCAAAATGTTTTGCGCTAATTACTACGCGAAGCTTACTGTACCTAGTATAGTCTTTCTTGCAATAGGTCTTCCCGTCCCGTACAAAACAAGTGCAAGTCTCGTCTAAGTACTGCTCGCAGTCACTGCATTTGAGGCAGCCTGCGTGCCATTCCAGATTTGGAGCGACTCGCAGAATGTACTGGTCATGAATTGGCGCTCCACAACCGACACAGAGTGGAATGTGACATGGATCTGTAAATAAATTCAACAGTTAGTTTTATACGTCAGTTTTCAAACATAGAAAGGTTTCATGTTGAATTGGTTGAATTCTGTTTTTGAGGAGTTAGTGTCGAATCTACACACTCGTTCCACGTTTATAACAAAATCACCCCTAAAATCTTTTTCAAATTTACACATGCGCATTCAACGATCCTGTTGCAGCAGTGAGACAAGCTGGAAGCAAAAACGTCTGAAGAAAGGACATGCATCAATCCGAAATCAAGAGTCGTTTTCACAAAATCGGATTCAGACAGATTCAAATCCGGAAAGGACAATAATCGCAATCTTGCAAGCGCATTGTCTGGACTTCGCGATTGCCCATAATGCCCATTAAGAGACATATGCTTCTACTCTATATGCATTCAAGACCAAGTCTTTCCATGGGAAATAATATCGCCGTTTGACTTTTCAAATTTTATCACGCTTCATGTCGTCCTCTTTGTCGCGGAATATTCTAGAGATTCTTTTATATTGTTCTTTCGTACGCCATTCGGTGCTGACAGTGATGTAAATATTGGCAACAATGTTATGAATTGGATGAATAAATCGCAAAAACTTGGACGTGGCGAAAGCAAAGTCGCCACACGATTTAAATTCCAAGAAAAAATGTAAAAAGAAATGCGTTTCAGTGACTGTCATTACCTGAACCAACCAAGAATGTGCAAAGCAACTTTTCGCTAGTTCTGCTACTAATTTGATAAAAGCTAATGTTACAAACATGCATCGTGAATGGACGTGGCTGTTATGTGTTGCAAAGATTAGAAGGTTTTACCATAGCGAAAAAGTACCATTATCTACTGTTGATATTTCAGTTGCATGTTTTACGACCTAAGACACAGATACAGATATATATATATATATATATATATGTTTGTTTAACTAAAAAAAAGTTACAATTGAGGTAAGATTTTTGACAAGTAAATTTAGTAACACTTTTTATAAAACTGGCAGAAGAAATACATTTGACCATAAATGTGCATGACCAGTGGAAAGGAAATAATGTGACAGAATTGCGAAGGTTTTAGAACCGATAAAAATATAATTTTATGAAAGCGTAAAAGCTCAGAATATTTGTCGTAATTATAATGAGCTTCAAAACTGTTTTGCAAAAACAACATAAGTTGTTCTTAAAGCGTTCCTTCCGCTTTTACATACTTCTGGCAAATTCAAGTTTGAATTATAGCCTGCTTGCAAAGGTGTAGTGGTGCCGAATACAACAAACTTATGCAAAAGACACCGTCGGAGGAGCGTCTAATTGTGTGGTGCGCGTAAACGCACCGAAATCAACAATTGTTTCTTTCTATTATTTATGAAGAGTCAAGTTCGAGTGTTTACCTACGAATGATACCCATCATTGGCGAGTTGCTGCGAGTTTTTGACGAAAGCAATTTGTGACACCATTAAAGTTTTATATTTGTCTCAAATAACTACACCTTTGAAGAAAGGCATGTGAAGGAATTGACGCTTGCACCAGCAATTGTTTTTTTTTTCAGCTGAATCTTTGAAAATGTGGTGACGAAAGCACGGTTTGATCCTGCATTTCAAAGCACAGCCGGTACGAGATCTATCCTCGTTAGGGCAGCTATACTTTTGTACTGAAAGGTTGCTGAAGGTGGAAGGGCGTAGGCGCACCTTTTGAGCTAAGCGACGCAAACCGTCGATTAACCGCTTTGCTACAAGTGGCACCATCAGCGCGATGGATGCAATATTGTCTACGTCATTTCACCGGTCAGTATTCAGCTTCCTCAATGCAACTGGCATGACCAGATTTAAACCATTCAGAAATACGAATTCGTTGAAAATCGTGTCGACCGACTGGAAACCCGTTGCCCTAGTCATTCAACTAGAGAAAAAATACCTCCACAAGTTTCGTGAAGATCACGTAACACCAATATAGGTTTTATTTTTCATCTGGTACGTTTCACATTTCATGACGCCACAAATATAAAGCGTTTCGAGAAAGCAACTCAATCGACTTTTAATGTGGGCCAGGAAAACCACAGATTATCATTTGCTACAGAAATAATCAGAAAATGCGCCAATCGGGGTGCAAAACATAAACTCTGAGCTACCGTTGATGGCTACAAGTGTAGACGATACTTAACTTGATCAACTGGGCTGTGTTGACAAAGCTTTAACCACACAAAAAATTTTCGCAAAAACAAAAACATTTTGCCAAAACCGACAAATTTTTACAAAAGTGCCGTGGTGTTGTTGAAAACGCCTCGCGCTAAATCATGATTTTAGAGTAGCTGAAGGTAAGAAAGCACAATCGTTTGTTGTTTGTGGTATGCAAATCAACGCATAACCTCGTCAAAAGGNAAGCATTATTGCGTATGTTGTGCAAAAGCTTCAAAGGTGAATTCGGCCTGTTTTGTGAGTACAAAATAAAGTGTAAGCGTTACTGTCAAAATTCTACCCATTTCCAAATCATTTGAGAAATTTTGTTAAGAAAGCAGAAAACAGAGTGAATGTAATTTGCAACCACCTTAACTTCCCTATATCGGCAGAAACATGATAAATCCTTAGACTATTTCCCGTATTCGTAGAAAACATCAGCTGTTGGTGATATCAGCAGACGCAGTCATAATTAGGTCGTTTGTGTAAATTGGTCACGCATTTGACCTCACTCATCATTTTGCACTGTTTTCTTTTTTGTAAACGCAAGCATCGCAGTGTACAAGTTTGCTCAAGTTTCAGCCAAAGTGTAACTCGCACCAACTGTCTCGTCGCAGTCACGTCGCTTGAGAGGTGACACTCAAGACAAGAACTTTGGTTGAGAGTTTAGACTCGGACTGAGTCACCTTTACAATTACGTGGTTGGTGTTAAGTGGCACGGGCATGTTGCAAACTTGCGGCACGAGTCACTTATTTAATTAGCGGTTTTCGCAAACTGAATCGCGATAATCAATCGCTCGTGAAAGCCCAGCTATTGGACATCGACGTGGTAGGTTTTTCTCTTGAATGTTAAGTAAATGGACTTTCGTGTTCGCAATTAGGCCAATCGAAACGGGACACGTCGCTCGCAATTGGAAAGCACATTAGCGCAGTTGAATTTGCTTCTGTGCGACGAGAGACCATCGGGGTAAGTCGACTGGCCCTGTAGGGTACTTGCTATTTGGTACCTTCCTTTCGTTTTGCTTTTACTGAAGAGTAAAAGTTCTGAAAATCAAAGTTTTCTGAAGAGTGTTTCTTGATTTTTTTACCGCTACGGATTTTGTTGAAAACATACCTGCATGACAATGTTCATTGCAAATAAAATTCGTCGGTGTAATGCCAAAAATTAGAAGCATCTCTGAAATCGATCACATTTACTTTCTGGCCATAAATTCGAACTCAGCAGACAATGAGTAACAAAGTTTGTTCTCAAAATTGTAATATTCCACGTAACATATGCAATTCAATTTCTAGGCATTTGACAAGTGTAGCAAGGGAAATTTAGTGTTGCAACGCTAGCTAACTCAGCGCACTTTAAGAAAATCCACTACAGACCTTGTAAAATTTCAAATGTCTTCTTATTTCGTCTCCACTTCACATTTACTTTTCATTTGTTTGTTTGTTACAGTAAATTATTCAAGACATCTGTCTCAGTACACTTTCTTGGTTTGAAATTTCATCTTCACGTCTGCCTAAAAGTTACTGAATTTTATAATAAGACCAATAAAATTTGTCTTTTTTGTGTGAAATTTTGTTAACGATACAATACATGAATACACGCTGCAACTTTTTTGATTTTAACAAATCCTGAAAATTACGAATATTATATTTGCTTGTTTTGCAAAGTTTCACCTTGTCGTTACTTGTTCCAACAATTAGACCTTTATTTGGAAAAAAGTTGGTAACGCGAATAAGCGTTGATATTAAACGAAAACAATAACTCAAAGGTTTGCATTGATTCTGCATTTCAGTAACTGTTGGAACAACTTAAATGATTTTATCTTGATGTGATTACTGAAACTAAAATGGAATAACACTTTTAACGTGCAAACTGATAAAGCTTCACGTGGGACTGAACATCATTTGAGCACCTGAAAAACAAGTGGTTGTCACAGCCTAACTTTGAAAAAACATGCATGCCTTCGAATTAAAAGAAGTTATGCTTGTATTGACGGCGTTGGCTCTTCGTTAAAGCGAGTAGAGTTTGAGTCAGGAAAATATCGACAGTTTATTTCCGCATAATATATTTCCGCCATTTTGAAAATATGAGCCCAGTGAGAAGCGTTCTCCATGCCGTCCAAAGTACTTCTATTTGGAATCATCAGTTTCCCAGACAAACTTATTTTTTAGCTTCTGGAAACCTGGTGTGTTGATCTGAGAATCTTTAAACATTACGAATCCAATCGAGGGGCAAAATTCGCGCCCGGCACTAAAACTATTGGATATCACTGATCACTCAAACGTTTCCACTAGTGCCATCTGACTGAAGTACCAAAAATCCACGTAAGCTTCCCTTTGCAGGCTGCTAGGAGTTTTGTAGTAAATTACAACCAGAATAGCGTATTCTTTTAGCAAGATCATCGCAAAATGTCCCCAGAAGAAATTTCCACCGCGCAGTGGCGAAAAATCACGGCGATGGCAACCAGATGTCATCCCGGCACCGACCTCGGCCCCGCGCAGGTCCATGCGCTTCGGGGACATGCGTCACCACTTCTGCCGCCCGAGAGTAATCGAATTATGAACATGTTACTGACTCGTCCCGACATGGAACGCGTGTGCGTTTTCACAATCGATAACTCATGGCATAATTTATGTCTGAATAAGTTTTCGAGTNGAACTCTAAGATGTTGGTCGTTTGCTCAATACTATCAATTCTTAGGTTTGCAATTTGTTTTATGCTTTTGCACGCACGCAACTTCTTTAAGATCATTTTACGAAATTCTTGCCTCAAGATGCCTACATTTTGAAAGTCCGAATGAGTCCTATATGAATGGATCAGGAAAAGACGGCAGCTACATGTCACAATATTACAAAAATTGAAACAATATCCTTTGGTGTCAAGCGAACTCTTACCCAGTATATTTATTGACATTAACTTGATTCCTAAATTCTTGAAGGCGATTCTTAAATATTAGTTCCTTGAAATAAAAGCAAACAAAAATATTCAAAACATTTATGACGAGATTCCATCGATGCTCATTTTAATGATTTTTGTGTGTGTTAGGTTCGAGTTGGCGGAGACAAACCTGGCACAACGTTGATTTTGCCTGCATGTAAGCATGTTTCAAAGCTTGCGCAAACTATAATGATGAAACTTTAGTTGTCTCTTGTGGAGGTAGACCAATATTCCATTATTATACAACTTTGGCACGCAAGGTAATGGCTGCAGTCAAGGCGAGTGTAGTACCACTTTGCAAGGTAGCAATGAATAAACGCTTATTATCTGGCTATACACGTCGAACTACTAACAGTAAAGCGCACTATGTCAGTGCTTTTGGATGGTGTCATATGTATATTTCAGAGACTAAGTGCATAACCCGACTGTTAAAGCAGTCTTAATGCACTTTTGAACTCTTAAAAAAACACTTGTGTAAGTGTTGCTAAGTACATGCATTTGAAGATTAAAAGAATCATAATTGTTTACTTACTGGCTTCTTTAAAGCCCATTTGCAAAACGCGCAACTGCGTAAAAATGAAAACTGCTTAGTCTGCGTGTTAATTCTCTCTAATGCTTGCGTCGGAAAGTCGTATGTGATAATCATACCTTTGCGAAAAGACTTTCCAAAACTACCGCTGTATTAATGACTACTAATGCTTTCTAAGATATGGTGGTAGATACAGAGAAAGCTTAACCGCCAACACTTTCATGGAACTATTGCCCCTGTTGCAAGTTAAAATGGTCAAAGTCTCGATGCGTGCAAAAAGTCTCTCTAATTTGTTTGTGTTATTGACGGGTATGTCAAAGCTGCGTTTGTAAAGGATTTGTGAAAAAGAACAGCCATTAAATTTTTCAGGTATGATGTCAATAACCGAGTTTTAATTTGCAAGACACAATGTTTCAAACATATTGCGTAACGTCACTGTAACCTTTGTTCGTGTCAAAACAAGAAAATATTTCAAAAAATTTAGATGCTCCTTGGTTTCAGCGGTTAGAAGCTGTTGACATTTTATCAACAGGATGTTTCTATCTGGTGTTCTCAACGTTTTGACACTACTTCTAACTAAAGAATGAACGTTTATTACGAGTCTTGCATGCACCGGAAAAATTGCTGAAACGCAGAAGACCACGCGTGAATCAAAACTTTCAAAAAATAAACGGCTTGAGCAATGCAAACAATACTAAAATCAGATATTGAATTAGTTTTGCTTTTAGTATTGTGAAAAATTTTAAATGATTTTAAGTAATTATCACGATTGTTTTTTAAAATGCTGACCAGTCCATTTCACAGTATTTCTTGATATGGACGGAATCATAAATTCGCTAATCGTTTCCTAGGCCAGGTAATGTGCTCAATTAATTAGAAAATTTTATCGAAGAAACAATTACAATTGAGCGCAATCGCAATAGCATAGAAACTTACAAATCAATACAACACATTTTAATGACTGGTCTTATGCAAATCTCAAGAAGAGCATTAATATCTGAAAACTCATCTGACAGGTATGCTTTTTGCATTGGATATTTTCTCAAATCAACACCTTAAGATATAACCCATACATTAAATTTCTCTTTAACGTTGGTCGCTCCAGATTTAAAAAAAAACTGATTCAAAATTTGCTTTGTCTAACTTTAGCAAAATCTATAACAAATTCGCCCTCTTGTGGCGCCTTTGTAAACATGTCAAAAGTTGAAAGAAAACATTCAAACGATATGTTCACCATTCTTTTAGGCATTTTATTGTAGTGAAAAGCTACATCGTCGGAGCTTTGTGTCCAAGAGATGTGGGTAAGGTTTTTTGTACTTTTATCTAAATATATCGCAGTGCATCTGAAGCATGTCACAGAAAGCGAAAACTTTGCACAGCTCTCTCCATAAAAGATGACTAAAATTACTTGCTGCTAAATGCGTATATGCAGCAGTTTCAATAATCACCGGGTGTCGCCTTTTCCTGAGCGTTGCGAATCAATTGTGTTTGCGTCAAAAAAATTTCTGAAAAATTATTTTACTGCTTATATTAGAATTATGTTTGCGGGTGTGTTAATACATTCATAAAGCGTTTGTCAATGAATAATTTGTTCCATTCAAATTTCTCTGCGCCGTATGATATGAAGGCCAACTCGGGATCGATGTAGAACAAGGGTCTCAAACACGCGGTCCGCGACGGCATTTTGTGCGACCCGCGATGCCTTTTGGGGATTTTCAATTAATTAACATTTCAGTAATTTAGTTTATTCACCAGTGTTTTAAAAGTTCTCAGCCAGCGAGTGTGAAAACGTTCCTTTTAAACGAACGTAGAGACAGCTAGAAATGTTTTGCCTATACCTCACCATACCTCTCGCAAGAAATAAGATGTAAAAGCTGTTTCTAGTGAGGTTCAGGTACTGCCATTATTGCGTCAGCATCATAATGCGGCCCTCGGGTTACTTTATAAGTTCTTATTTGGCGCTCAGAGCAATTTGAGTTTGAGACCCCTGATGCAGAATAATCTATTTCATATTTAGTCTACACTCTCAACGTTAAATCACATTCTGAAAACCAACCCCCAAAAAAATTTGCTGTCGCGACTAATAATGAGCGTCACATTATTTTCTGATCGCCGCGTGTATTCTGTTGAACAAAGTACAACTTTCTACAATCAAGTTCGTAAACAAGAAATCTACCAACTTAAATTGTCTTTATTATATCTGACCAGCCAGATGCCAGATAGTTCCTAAAGCTACCTTTTAAGCCGTTAATGTTCAGGCGAAAAAGTTTGCTTTAACCTTTTCTATACAAAATTTATGACAGTAGCGGAAACTCTTTAAAAATCTTTAATCGCCAGGAGTCAGAAGCTCACCGAAGAAAGGTTATGAAATTTTTCGAAATTTAAAGCAAGCAGCAATCTTTCTTCGTCAACACAACTCTTTTCGTCGTCACAGAATAAATTCAGTTAGCAAGCACTTGTTTCTACTTGAAAGCTGGTGTTGCCTGCTGAAAATCGGCAAACAATTTTGTACTTCAATGAACAAAACAGGTCTGGCGATATCAGTCAAGCTCAAAATTCATATTGCGTAAAATGATTTAATGGAAAACTCGAGATAATGGTTCTCTTTTTATATTGAAATGTTATTCCCAAAATTTTTAACTGAGAAAAAGGATTTTCCTTTCATGTGCAGGTTTTATGAGCTAAACACATCAATTATTTCTGATTTCTAAGATGCTCAAGAGAGCAAGAAACAGTTTGTACGTACCGCAGTTGATCGCAGCGGAAACACTCCCGCGCTGACGGGGATCTCCCAATACAGTCTTTTGCTCAAACGACGCCTTGTCTTCTACGCTGAACTCAAATGGTT
>JGI24021J15306_10009996_pt1 | contig 11741 bp, 10 predicted proteins | sample Ectturendosymbi1_FD_15306 | JGI IMG/M metagenome (IMG submission 15306)
TTCATAGTTATAGGCCACAAAGATGGCGGCAAGTAAATCAGTCACAGTTTATTGACGGGGAAACTAGTTTCGCGTTTTCCAACGCATCATCAGTCCTGTAATGTAAGACAAATCTTACAGGCGAAATGTTGACACTTGAAAACAAGTAAAGACAAACACACGAACTGTGGCTAGTTACAACGACAGTACTAAAATTTTGCGAAGCTAAAAGGTTGACCTTCCCAGAGCCTGATGAACCAGTCACTGCTAAGAAAATCAGCGTTTGGGACTTTTCCTCTGGAGATAACAAACGTGCGCGATGACGGGTGCCAGAGAGAAGCCACACGATTTGAACAGAGCGTAACAGTTCACGAAAAATCAAGAAAGGCCGAGCCTTTCAACATAAACTAGAAAGTTTGTCCAAGTGGTTAATTTCGATCATTAGAACAATTACCTGAAATGAATAATTTTTTTGGTACAAACAAAAATACATTGGAAGCGTGCAAAGAAGCCAATTTCTAGTTATTCCTTGTTCAAACACCACTTTTTGTTGGTGGGAAAGTTCGTCAGTTCTCCCTTTTCCTGTCTCATACAGTGATATGCAAATTAATTGGGACAGTCAACATTTTTTGGACTTTTTAATCTTTTTTGATGACTGGTTCAAAGCATATAAGTTTCTTTGCTATTATGCAATTTAGTTTTGCATTTTTATGCATTCCTACAGTGATCCGTCATTTGTATTGCAGATTTTATCATTTATTTAGAATATTTCAGCTTAATTATTAGCACTCTACTTTAAAAATACCATTTTTGCATTTTGTTGCTTTTGATAATTAGCTTATTTTGAAAATGGATTTGACTCCGAGAAAGCGAGTGCAAATTGTGGATTTAAGTAAACATGCTAAGAAATCAGTAAGAGAGATCAGGAAGGAGTTCAAAGCCATTGGAAATGTTGTTTTTACAGTACAAAAACAAAAATTCGATTTTCTACAAATTTGTTGAATTTTGTGAAAAGTCCCAATTAATATGCACATCAAGTCGTTCCTTCAGTAAATGTCAACATTTGCGGAAAACACTAGTGGCAGGGATTCTCTCAACGGATCGAATACAACAAACAAACTTTAGCCTTGAGCCAAGCTTCTGAGGAATGTGCCTGCTTTCTGCTTTCATTCTTCTGCGACGATTAAATATAGTTATTCTTTCTAACACTCTAAAATAGTTACTCTTCTAACACGATCATGCACCCACAGGGCAATACCTAAGATCATTTCTTCTCTGGCATAGATGCAGGAGATGCATTTTTGCTGGTGATGATCGCAATGTAATAACCTTATTTGTTAGCTTTTCCAGATTACAATATCAACTTTCAAGTGAGAAAACAATGCAATTGATATGATTTTAATTAACCTTCCGAAATTCGACAATCATTACTGCAGTTTTTATAGCAAATGCAAAGACTCATCTAAACATTTACAGTTTTCTAGTCACAGCATTAAAAGTGAAAAACAAATGTATGTCAGACAGTTTAGTGTGGACTGAACACTACAAGAAGTCAACTCGTGAAAGTGTAATGAAAACTGGAATGAAAACGTTGCTGCATCAACACCTAACTAAATTATTACCACCAAAAGTTGCAGCAACGTACAGTTACTTCACTTCGTGAAAACTTTACATCATGAAATTGAAAATTCAAACATAAGTATTTCGCTCAAACCATTACAGTATATTAATCACAAACGCTATGGAGATGAATCATTAATCAGCAAATATTTTGAATTAGGCATTCGATTTTACGTAACACTACGTAGTCCCAAAATCGCATACATATAGAATCCTCAGTCTTGAAAGCTTACTCCACTAATTTTATTTCCTAACCCCCAACGCTTTTCGGCATGAGTCACGCTCCACACTCGCAGCGTCGACGGGTTGTTCATTCTTACGTGCAAGGGCGTACGAAAGGGTGTGATTTGGGGTTAACCCTCCCACTTGAGGTTTATATTAAAAAAAACTTTATTACCTGCGCAAAGGAGATTAATTGTTTTCACATACTTTTGCTTATTAATTTGTCAACTAAAATGCAAATACCATAGATCACTTTCGCGATAGCTCACTTCATCGGAAACAATTGTTTGTGTTTTGTCTGCTATGGCTGAGCAGCGCAAGCGCTGACCGCATTGACTACATTACCAATCTCTGTAGCATGATAAAACTGTTGCAGGAGCTCAAAAACAGCAGTTGTCAAAATAGAATCATTCAGGCATTTGAAAATGTCTCAGTAGAGAAAAAGGAAAACTAAAAGTTTGCTGGTCTTCTCCACAAGAAAAAAGCGAACGTTTTCTTGCGTACTTTATGCGCATTCTCAATTCTCGTGTAATTTGGCAAGATTCGATCTTGCAAACCGGGGTGTTCGTCAAACAGTCCAGCCGCACAATTTCTGTGATCCACTGCTCGTATTCGACAAGACACTAGCGCAACCTCATTTTATAGTTGTAAATTGCTCTGACGCAGTGATGAGTGTGTTTTATCCCCCCTTTTTTTAACGCGCAGCCTGATATTTGAGTAGTTATGAACGCTTTGTCGTAGCGTTGAGTCCATTTTCTTCCGATATCCTAACCTGGAGAGCTGAAAGTTTATCTTCATTTCAATGGCACACAAATTAAGGGAAGTGCGTGCAGACAAATATGCATACAGTATTATGTCAACAAAGTCCGCCGAAACGTTGCTTTGGAAACATGAATATGACGTCAAATTGTGACATCACAAACAACACACACCCAATACAAATCACCATAATATGCCACTGAATGAAAGACTCCCCCGTGAAAATTTTCTGCTTACGTCACTGCTTTCGTGACTGCACGCGTAAATTTAAGACAAGTCATGCACTCGTCCGAGAACTGCATTATGTCGACAGTGGAGCTCTTGTTGCTCACTTGGAGGCGCACCTGCAAAATGTGTGTGATCGCTTTGCTCAGGTTTGCGCTGACTTTGACATTACTATCAGGCATGGTCTTCCGCAGGGGGGAAACGCTGCCATTTCCTCATTGGCCTAAGTTTTGAATTTCAGAGCGCAAGGAATCTCTCAAGAACAATGGCGTGGATGTGTGGTTGGTCTTTTTCCATACGTTGTAGTGTACCATTGTTGCATCTCAAGTCTTATTAAAATATTTTAAGACGTAAAAGAATAATCCTTTGCACGCGTGTGTGTGTATGTTCTGTGGACCATCTAGTCTGGAACAAATAAATAAATATAGAAGGTTCATCAAACACCCGCCTGTTCTTAAATACAACACCAATTTTCTTGTAATCTGATAAATCTGTCACGTATCTGTAATTTAGTGTTTTTTGTAAATCTAATGTTTTCTTATCATGAAATCTAGCACTTTTCCGTAAAAACAGAGTGGCAAAGCAGGTCACGGTAGGAGGCGTTTTGTTGCATGTGACTCCGGAGCGCAGACATATGTGGCAGGTAATGCAGCGAGACAATGACTGTTGACGGCGGTAAGCCACGTAGTTTTATACCGTGTGAAAAGTGCGAGTAAGAACCGTTGCTGTCAAGGAAGCGCAGATTTTGGGACGGTTGCAGCAAGAAAGGGTAAAGTGTTTTGTGAACGTCCACTTGCAGTGCATCTTCAGCAACCTGAAAAGGATACGCAAAATATCGACTTTCCTTATTCCGGAAAAATTTTTGCCGACGCCCATGCTATCAGGTTCAGGTTGTGGAAAACTGTCGTAATGTCACTAAGAGTACCGCACCTCCCAAGTATTTATCAACGGTTCACTGCTTGAAGTCTTTGACAATCGTTTTTTTACTTGGAATCTGTTGTCAACATTTCCAGTAGTCTGGACGATGAAATCAGCCAACGAATTGGAAAATTATTGACCCGTTTCGAGAGGATTATATCTCGGTTTTTGAAAATCACCAACGTAGCCTACTATAAAAACTCAAGGTCAAGGTCTACTCCATATGGTCTTCTTGATCATCCTAATATATTGCAGAGAGACGTGTTGCAAATGCCACCGCCACGAAAACTGCCTCAACCAGGGGCGGAACCAGCCAGAAAGTTTAATGGGGGAGATTTCAATGATATTTGGTGGTCAACTCTCATAACAGCTTCGCTACTGTAAAAGGCAAGGCGTATACTTCACAACACGGTTGAGACAAACCAATGGACGACAAAATGGCCTTATATCGCGAATGTTGTTTTCTGAATTTTACAAAATTATGGAGATTAAAGTTAGTTTTGTAAGTTCTGTGGGGGCTATTGCCCCAACCGCCCCCTGAAGCCTACGAAAATAACTTCATTCACCATAATTTTGTGACATCATGTACGTAATTCCACCATCCTGCATGTCACTGAATACAATGACCCCATCACGTTTATGGTGCAGTGGTGTTTGCACTGGTCTGGCCACGTCCATCGCATGTGAGGTGGCCTGCCTGAGGATATCCTCTGCTGCGAATTTCATACACGTCACGTAGAACTGACATTCCCAAGCTACTTTACAAAAAGGTTATCATGCGTGACATGGCTGGTTTCCAGAATCATCGCAGTCCGGATAAATACTTTCTGGGGATCTCGACAGATGGGGCCCTACCTTGAGTGACGGAACTTCAACTTTAGTCACAATCTACGAGAAAGAAATAATTGTAAACCGACTGAAAACCTTGAAGACCGATTTTCAAAATTGCGTCAGCACACAATTACCCAACAAAGCTGACTTCTTTGCAAAATACCATTTACCCATAATAAAAACATTTCTGTGACAGCGTTGTTGTATAATGGTCCCAATTTAAAGTTTCTTTCATCTTCTTAATTTGGAAAATCATACAAATACGTCTTGTTCTCCAGCTATCACGTTAGCTGATCCTTCATCCATATGTCAACTCCCAAGGAAACTTAGGCATGAAGGAAAATACCTTTAAACGCCACTTGAAAGCGTATACTTCATCCTTGTTTGAAGGCAAAGTGTTCTTTGTTGTTTAAAATTATTTTTTCGGTGTTTCTCTCGAACAAAACTTTTCCGTCAAATTCAAAGGTTATGGATTCTACTGATGCATGTTTCTGAAACTCGAAAATATCAAATCAAACCGTTGGTTTGAAAATAACTTAGAGTGTTGCAAAACTCGACATAATTTTGAGGAGGTCAAGATATAACTTAAATTTTGATTTTCAAATCCATCATTGCACAGAAAACTGCAGTGATATTTTGCCAACTTGCAAAGCACAGACAAATACTGCATTCATAGCGCTTCCTGAAAATTACATTAATGAAAAAAAGTGAAATGTTATACTGTATCCAATGACACGGCAAAGGTTTGTTTTCCACTGTCCTTTGCTCTCTATATATAGAGCCTTTCCCGTCGTGTCCGATCATCAGTTCGGCCGCGATTGAGAGTCTACGATGCATGTTTGAATCGCATATGCTCGTCTGTCTTGTAGAAGGGAGAGCCAGGAAGCACGCTTCAGTGTCAGTTGTTTTCAGTTTTTTGTATTTAAATTAAGTGCCTTCAAAGCCACAGGCGTAGCCAGTGGGGGGCCAAAGGGGCCATGCTCCCCCCACAAATTTTTGGAAAATATAGTGATTTTTTTCTTTGAGAGGCGTTTTTCCAAACAAAATAGTGTTATTCGCCTAAAATCAAACATTTTGCCCCTCTCAAATTTTTGGGCTGGCTACACCACTGTTCAAAGCCCTTTTTAGTAGCGATCGAGAGGTTGCGGAGAAGAAGGTATAGCTGTCCATGTAAGATGTGCTTCGGAAGACAACCATCTTCCATTCTGCACACATGTCCGTTCCAACGGAGTAAATATGCATAGATTTCTGGGTGTGTTGCAGAACCGAATGTAGTAGGTTGTCGGTCAATTACGAATCTACAGAGAAGCTTACTTGCGAAAAGGTGGGTAACATTAGCTAATGGCCGTGTATTCTTCCATGGATAGATTGTAATTCATCAGGCAATGTGTCTGTCCGTAGCTTCGGTAATTCGATCACATACATAGTAACACATAGTAGGCCGATAATACTTACTGTAGGAACTGGTCATTGATCTGACGAGCTGCAATCACAACTTTGTAATTGTAATTCTGGGTTCTGTTAAACAGCGAAGTAATGCTTCGCGTGAAGCTTTATCATAATTTTTCGAGACTTCAATTTCTGCCGTATACGCCCATCACGACAATCAAAACCACACACTTGTGATGATGCTTCTGTGATCAGTTTCATACGCCTGTCAACAGCCTATTTGTGGCATGGATGTTTCAGTTTAAAGGAGCCTTTACGGATGCCTTATATTCCTCAGTAACTAAAGTGCTTTATCTCTGGTGGTTGCTTCACCTCCTTTCCATTCAGATCGATACTTTGATGAAAAGATTTTGCGTTTCAGATTACTTACTTACTAGAAGTCGAAGTATCCTTAAACTGCCTATGTTAACAGCATCTTCTGTGATTTTACAGTCCTAGATTTAACTTCCATTGAAGTTGCCGTTTCAAATATAATGCTGAAGTGGTTTCCCTTGCAGAACTTTAATTTAGTGATTGACAGTCTTCATCATAGTCTCCCGGCATACCCAATAAAATATCGTGAGGATGTGCAAAAAATAATTTCTTTCCACATTTTTAAGCGCTGTGGAACGAATTTAAACTGTGAAAACTGTTGCAACGATCAACCAAGTTGAAGACAATTTTTGCACCATGAATTGCCGTAAATTACTGCGTGTTTTCGTTTCAAACCACGTTGAAGAATAAACACTGATACTTGATGCGCGGAAATTTTGTAAGCCGCAATTGTGACTCGGACATGTTTGGCCATAATCGCCAGCAGATGGAGCTAATCGAGTCCTCTAAAGGTGCGGAAAGTCTTCCAGTTCGATTAAAAAGTTGGGCAGTTTTGGTTTTGAAAATGTTTTGGAGCAGTGTGACGTAATGTGGTGGTCCTCATGACGTTATCGGGATCTGAAAAGCATCTCAAGTGGCTAATTACCTGGTTTTTGTTTTAAAATATACTAGGTGAAAATCAGCATCTTCAGATACTGGGCAATGACCATCCAGTGTTAGTGGATGGGAAATTATCGCACAAAATCGATATTTTGGCAAGTTTAAAATATTCAGAATTTAAAAAACATCGATGCTTGTCCATAACTTCCCAACCGCTACCGCTAAATGATTAGTCAAGGTCTCTATAGAATTCCCTTGATGAAGATCAAAAGTTCCTACTTCTGTGTCTTTCAAGCGAAAAACTAGATTCGTAGATGAACCAGTACTTGAAATACGGTCAAATTAGCCATTTTCCCTTCTTTAGCAAATGTGCACAGACCACAGATAGGCCTCGTAGGAGTTGATCCAACCTAAAATTGATTCCCATGTAATTTCTCCATATACAGAAATTAACACGACATTTTGAAACACGAAATTTTGTTTTTTCCCCTTTGTTTTGTCAATGCATCGTACAATTACACCCTAAGACTAAAATAAAAAATGAAAAATATTCTTAAGCAGATTCTGATTAACAAACTGAAATCTTACATTTTGTACATTTTCATCAACGTCATCAGAAGCAAATATAAAAATTCTAGAATACATCAACGAGACACTGACATGTTTCCACGTAACAAAAAGTCACAGAAAATTTTCACAGTTATTTGAACAACGTGAAGCGCACATTGGCGTCGGAATCGGGACCAGGGTTGCCAAGAATCCCTGGTATTTTGAATTTGAAGATTTCTCTATTAAGTTTTTGGTAGAAAAAACATGTTTTTTCTTAGTTCAGAATTGATAAAATGAAGTTTCACCAGTTTTTGCCCCTGGAACAAATATTGCTGGCCTACACCTGGACAAATCCGCTATTACCCCCCGGAAAATATCCTTTCGACATCCATGGAAGCGCACGAGCGTCAACTTGCGTCAAGTATCACTTCCTTGATTTACGTCACCGATGAGGACATATATCGTCATCCGGGACATTCAGACAATGCAATGACAGAAATCTTGTCGGATCTACAGTGTCGTTGAAAGCAGCTTGATCAGCGGGAATCGTTACAACGTTTTTCTTGTTTCTTCTAAACGAGTAACTCAAAGTTACCTGCAATGAAAATTGAAGTAAGTAAAAAGGAAGTGCGGACGTGATTTTTCATAAAGGGAGGTCAGTACAGTAGTGAGGGGCATTTGCCATTTTCATTCTGGTGCAGCTACGTACAGTTTTTGACACCTTTGCAATCATGACCTTTCCAGAAAAGTTCCATCCATGTTACAAACATCGATAGTTTCCAAATCAAAAGGCATCTTTGTCAGCTTATGCAAAAATATACAAAACACTGGACAACAAGAAAATTCATTTGAATGCTAATAAATGCCAATATTCCAAAGAAATAACCATCAACTATAGGGGATATCGAAACAAAAGTGTTTGGCATTTTGATTTAAATTTTTGTGCTTACGCTTTCCACACGAACCACCACATCACTTCTTCATTGAAGACAATGCGTAAAAAATAGATTATACATAGATCAAGATTATACGACCAGGGGCATAACGAGGTTGGATGGCGCCCGGGGCAAGAAGCAAGTTCAGCACTGCCATGTTTGAATATGAAGTCTTTAGGAAGCAAATGTAGTGTATTGAAGGAAGTGCTTGTGACATTGTTTGGACTTTTCGGCGCCCTCTGAAGTAATTCGGCGACGCCGTAGTGATTCGGCGCTCCCATAGTGATTTGGGGCCCTGGGAATTCTTCCCCCCTGCCCCCCTCTTTACGCCCCTGCATACGACGACGAAACACTGACAACCTCCCACGTTATTTTGAACAGTGGATAACATAGCGTTGTTGAACGAATGCATCAAATTAAAATATTTTTCACGGTAATATTAAAGTGTCCTAAAATGTCACAAAAATTCCGGGCAATTGTTGCCTATTTCATTTTTGCCTAGACAGATTAGAAAACTCCTGCATCCTTTTATTTTTGTCACGTCGTTACTGGAGAACCTACTTGAACGAAGGGGGCGCGGTTCGTGAATTTCTCGTCACGAGGGCGTTTTGTGACATTAGTAGAGGTGTAAGCAGTGATAGCAGTTTTCCTACGTGGACTCCATCAAAACCACGACAACAGTGTTCAATTCTGTATGAGGGATATGTTCTTCGAATAGTTATTGCATTTATCTCCTACGAGGTAAACTAACTACAGCAGTGAATACAACTTTTGACCACTCTTAAGCAAAAATATTGATAGGAAATTTGAATGAAAGTCCTCAAAATAAATGCATATGAAAACTAATACACCGTCTTTGTGAACTGAGCACAACCTTTTTTATAGTGGAGTTTTTTCATTCAAAGGTTTACTGACAACGGAAATCAGAATTTGGAGAGAAAGTTTTACTACAAATTGATGACGACTATGTTATTTCTTAAAAAAGTGGTTTCATACATCCATATACGCTTTCATGGAAGATATAGATATAGTGTGCTGCATGTTTCAAAAGCCAATACAAAGTATGTTTTGCATTTGTTACTGTAAGCAAAAATTCCACTGTCATAAAATTTCACTGCTTTTTTGCAGATTACCTCATTATTCAAATCTTCTACCACTGTTAAATTCTCCAAGTGCGTTCGAAATGAAATATTCTCTGTCAAGGGCACTTTTAACAAGTGCGTGATGATTAATCCCATGGTGATATCATCACCCAAGGAAGTATCTTTGCATGTTTGCAGAAACTTTCCGTCCCTGTGCAGAAAAAGACTTTAGTACAGAGAACAACAAAACATTATAAAATCGTAAAATATGATCTGAATGCTATTAAACTAGTAGGTGTGTCAAAAATATCAACATTTTGCCTATGGAATGGAAGTATTTTTTGTGCAACAAAGGATTGTACGCTGTTCAACAACAACAATTAAAAGTTCTAGGTTTTCTGTAAGTTTTCGAGGAATCAGTCGATTGGGCTCCGCTTTCATCTTCTTGCGTTGATTTAAATTGCACATATCTACATTCAAGCAAGTACTCTCCACAGTGGGGGTAAGGAAGGAATCGATCAGCAAATTTTTCATAGGAAATCGATTTCACATAAAACTACGCATCCTCCGTCCTAAAAGCTGCAAGCAAAGTTTTCTGCTGAGATGCTTACGGGTGAAACGTTGTAACGCTAAAGCAAGAGCAGAGAAAACAAGCAAACTGAAATGAATAAACCAGAACACAAGCTGCAACAATTAAAGACTGGAAAATACGTCTTTCCCAAATAACTGATTGCACTGAACATCTAAACTAAGTGACTGACGCCAATGATCGAGAAACTGTTATGACTGAAAGCGTTGGTAGAATATGTGAGTGAGTTTGCATTCGTTACGATGACAACCCATATCTAGAGTTCGCCTGCGCTGTGATGGATTAAAGCCTTTTAATCCGGTGTTCTTCAACAGGGTCTCCGCAGAACCTAGTGTTCCACAAAACACGTAGTGGGGTTCCGTGTGTTTTAAGGGTTCCATGAGGGTTCCTCGTTTTTCAGGGGAAATGATTTCTTGCATCTGTAGTTGATGGGTCATTACGAAATTTTTTAGATAACTGCGCTGCATTATAACTCCAAGTAGGCTAGTCAGTTTTACAGGAGCAGTGTTGCCATTCCGTTGTTACGGAAAAGTGATAGATCTCATGATAAAAACCACTGGATTCAGAAAAAAACAATTGATTACAAATCAGTGGCGTACCCAGCCAAAATTGTTTTGGTGGCCAAAACTTTTGACTTAGCAACCAACATAATATTTTTGGGGAAACTGCCTCTCAAAGCAAAGAACGACAAACATTCTGGAAATTTGGGGGGAGCTATGGCCCCCTTATCCCCTCTGGTTAGCCTACACCTGTATTACAAATACCTGAGAAATTTTTCAGATTACAAGAAAATTGGTGTTGTACTTAGTAATTCAATGCAAGTTAGCTGTAAAAGCAAAAGGCAAACTTACACAAAATGAAAGAGGCCAGAAAATGCGTCGCAATGCAAACAAAGCCTAGCTCACTGTAAACCTGAGACAAAGAAAACGGAAGATTGCAGCAACCCTTGTGTTTGTGCAGGTCACTGAAACATTTGACAGATGACCACAGTGACTTCGGAGTGATTTAACTCAAAACGGATTATATGCTCTTGTGTAATTTAGATGTATTTAGGTAGAATTTTTAGCAAATTACAATTGCACAAAATCATAAAGGCTCAATTGCAGTTAGAAAAACACAAAACTGTGTAATTAATGACATTGAGCTCACTAATAAAAAAGCACTAGATAGCTATGAAACACCGCTAGAATACTAGATGAAATGCAAAAACACTAGTCCTATTGGAAAAACACTTAGAAGTGGCACCACTATACAAGAGGGTGAGTGCAGAAAAAGAAGCCGAAAAAGAAATATTGATAGTTGTTGCGTCACGTGTTCATTGTTGTACAATTAAGAAGAACGTCATTGTTGCATCACAGTTATACGATGTTGCCGATGTACAGTTCACAGATGAGTAGTGCCAACAACATATGTTTTTTATACAAGTCAAGGTCAATATATTTTTGCATGAATCATAACAAAACTAACAGGCCTATGTAAAACTTGGAGTTTCTGCGTGGCATTAATAATTGGTTTGTATTGTATTGTTTATTGTTTTACTGCAAAAACCGGGTGTGAGGCAATAAAAAATAAACGCCATTTGTAAACACTTGAAAGCATTCCCAAGCTTGCAGTTGGGAGACCGAAAAAACCCTTAGGTTATCTAGTCGATACTCCCAGAAGCTCGCAAGA
>JGI24021J15306_10009997_pt1 | contig 11740 bp, 8 predicted proteins | sample Ectturendosymbi1_FD_15306 | JGI IMG/M metagenome (IMG submission 15306)
TGCTCGTTAAGTTTTTCTATATTCCAGCCCAAAATTATTAGTGTATGAGCTAGTTGCCAGTATAATAATTAACACATTCCGTGCAGTGCTGTTGGTCGTGCCTTGTCTCGTAATTCGCGACATGGTGTCATAAGGAAGCGAGATGTCTGGCCGAAATTAGTTACGTAGTGTACGAAGCGGTGTTGGTGTCTTGCCTGAAACTGCTGTGTGTCTTTGGTTTCATCTTTTAATCATAACGTACAAACCAGAGGAGCTACGTAAAAGTCTGGGACATTGTGAGAAAGGTTATTTCATACCGTAGCCAATAATATCATTTTTTAAAATAATTTTTTACAGCCTTCAATATTGCTCTTGAACTTCTGAACTATGACAAAGGATATTTCCTACCACCTCCAATGATTTCATTTGTCAATTCTGTATCATGTTCAGCAATCATTCTATTAATTTTGCAACCTAGCAAAGAACTCCTTTCACCTCAAATAAAGAAGTGTTATCATAAAGGTAACAACGCAAATCTAACTACAAAACAAGCATCTATGAAGCTAATGTGAAACGCAAGCAATAGAGCATGAAAATGTGGTGAACAGCAGGCAATGCCGCAAACTTCTCTATGTGAGACAAGAAACCTGCGAGGCAACTCTAGTACGCTAGGTTTTAATCAACATAAAATTGCTGTTACCATCTGCAGAAACAAAGAGCAGCGTCTAGAACACGTAATAACGACAACAACAGAACAGCCCGCTCAACACTCGCCATGAAATACAGTGGTGTGGAAATTAATTGGGACACTTCACAAAATTCAACAAATTTGTAGAAAATCGAATTTTTATTTTTGTACTCTAAAAACAACATTTCCAATGGATTTAATAATTTAAGTGTCCTCTTTTGGCATTTAATAAGCATAGCAATACGTGTGGGCATTGAATCTACCACGTTGGAGCTGAGATTTTGCAGTTCCTCATCATGTTACCAAATCTGAGTTATCCCCTCTATCAGCTTTGATTTGGTTGTGCAATCATACCTTAGGGATCTTTTTTTCATTATTGCCCACAAGTTTTCTATCGGATTGAGGTCTGGGAATTGCTAGGCCACTCTAAAACACTTAACTTGCTTTCCTTAAAAAAAATTTTGCATCATTTTTTATGTGTGGCACGGCGCCAGATTCTGTTGAAAAATGCCGCCTCCTTCAGGAAAAGTAACTCGAACAGTTGGAAGTAGATATTTGGTCAAAATTTCTTATTATTTGATGGAATTCATCATTCCTTTGACAGGGATTAGTCTTCCCGTACTTTAAAAAGTAAAACAGCCCCAAAACATCTTTTTCGGGAGGTGTTTTGGCACTTGCTCAATATGGCCACCTTGGAGGGGTTCTTCCTCACTTCTTCGTACATATTGAGACCGATATCCTTGAACTTCAAAATGACTTTCGTCAAAGAATATAAACTGTCTCCGTGTTTGTTGATCCCATTTTTCATGTTTTTTTTGCCCAATGCAGTCTTTTCTTTTTCATACCTGTTGTTAAAAGTTGCTTTTTCCTGGGCCTCCTGGCTATTCTTCCTCTTTCAATCAACCTTCTTCTGATAGTTGATGAATGTACATTCACCTCAGCAGCTGACAAATTTCTTTTAAGGTTTTCACTAGTTTTTCTAGGGTCTTTAACGCTGTTTCTCATTATCATTTGGTCAACTCGAGCAGTCGTTTTTTCTTTTTCTGCCGCATCTCCCCTGTAGCTGGATATAGTGACGTCATCACTGACACTGCTCCTCTTAACAACCCGGCAAACCGTGGATTTGGGTATTCCTAACTCCTTCCCGATCTCTCCCACTGACTTCTTAGCATGTTTACTTAAGGCAGGGATGTGGAAGTGGAAGCGGTCCTTTTTCTGTGGAAGCGGGAGCGGAGGCGCGAAAGTTCTACCGCTTTCGCTTCCACATAGTTCATAGGTTATTTGACTTGAAGAGTAACTTCGCGAAAATTTTTTGTCCATTTCCCGATGTGGATCTAACAGTGAAGTTGCACTATAAGTCTGAATGAACGTGCGATATCAGTAGCACGAGAGAACGAGAAAAAAACATAGGGGAAAGTCGGCACCTACGAGCCACTTTTTATGATATCGAGCGTAGCTACAACACGGTGCAATATTCTTTGGTCAAAATTTTCCAATAAGTGTCTTAGGGTTGTGGCATGCTTTGTGGGAATTTACGGAGCAATTACCTGCAACCTTAAAAGTTACATGGATTATTTCATTCGTCATCCAAGTGGATCAAGGGTCCCCATGCGTCAGGACCCATGAACCAGCTTGAGGGACCAACGAACCATGCTGTACGAAATTTTTGAACTGTACGAAACTGTTGGTCCATTACTGCACGGTTTATGTGCACCATACCTTAAATTAAAAATCGAACTAACGAAACTTCAAGCAGGTAACTGAAACACATTAATGGGTTTACAATCACTGGCTATTACCAATTTATAGAAAGTAGATCTTCGGTTTAAATATTTGAAGATGAATCAAAACGAAATTTTATTTCAAAGATAAATCCTGAAAATTGAACAATACAATTGGTACCATAACATGCTGCAAATTCACAACTTTTGCACACAGAGAATCTTGGTGAATAATGCAATGATATTTTAGTAGAGGGACGACCAAAAAAACTTTCCAGCAAGGCTACAGCTCCAGCAGCTTTACCAATAATTTACGGTGCTCCGCTAGTGCATACACTTAAACGTTTACTTATTCTAATTGTTGATTTCCTAGACATGACTTCATTTTCTCCAATGTGTATGATCCTCTTGTTTTTTCATGGATGGACTCAAAGCCAGGCCTGCACAACTCAGAATACTCAAAGAGCCAAATTATCAACATAACTTTGCCTCGGGCTGCAAAAGCCTTTTTCATTTCGATGTAGAGATTTCGTTGCAGTATGGAAGAAGTTCTGGAACGACAATTATTTATTCGAAGTCACGCTTTTGTAACATTTTCTACAAGTAAAAAAGTTCTCGCGGGCCTCAAGAAAAGCTTTCGCGGGCCGCATGTTGTGCAGGCTGCTCTAATCCAATAATTTCTTCAAAGACGTTGAAATCATCACGTTACGTTGGGGTTGTTAAAACGTCACAGCGCTAGTTACTGGACTACATTCTCACAGCGAGGAAGACCATACTTGCACTGTTAACTACTGTGAAGCCAGATTGATCTGAAAGAAACATAGCATTGCTAGAAAGGGCGTCCAAGAAAAATATAATCACTAAAATTAAGGAGCAGAAGTGGCTTACTTTCTTGTCATCAAAAGGATGCAATGCGTCACTTCTAAGCATCCAATGTGCCACTTATGGTGCATGTGCCACAGGTTGGCCATCCTTGGTTTAGTTGATTTTATTGTTGCAAACTGTAGGCAATTTCATGCAAATTAACGTTGAAGCACTGCGTCAACGAAAGAGACCTGTTAAACACGTTGTCTCAATCCTTCCACAAATTTCTATCATGGTTTGAAGGTAATTTGTTATAACCATATTGTTTAGATGAAATACCTTACGACAAAGTGAAGAGAAAGCGACTATCAAATCCAATAGTTTCTGGCAACACAACGTTGCCTGAGGCTCCCACACTCTTCAATTGCAGCACACCAAAAGGTAAGTTCTGCTCTGCGTTTGCATTTTATAGCTCGATGTGATGTTGGACATACTGAACATTCCCGGTTTTATGTATTGCTCAATATCTCAACAGATGCATTTTTATGAACAAATCTCACGGATAGCACTTTGTGTCTGCAAGTGATTGTAGCAGTACGGTTATGTGAAAGTGCGTTTTTAGGCATGTATTTCAGATTTGCATCCTGTTGTATTTGCAACTCAGCGTGGAGGAATGAGAGACATCGGCAATGAGAGCTGTGTTGTCAGCACGGGTAAACAAACATTAGACAAAAGTTGATTTTTTTCCTTTTTGAAGCATGCCTGCATTCATTGTCAGTGCATGAGCATTAATTCATGTGTTCTTGGGTAAAACATTTATTTGATAGTCATTCTCGTTGATGTTGGAAGCCTTTGTGAAAAACCCACTAATTTTTTAATGCGATTGGAACCCACTAATATTTCAATGCGAGGACAATCTTTTCAGAGAGCAACGCATTTTTTTAGTGTTTTTGATATCCGGATTTATTCCTTCATGCTCTGTAAAAATCGACATAGGCCATCCATTATTCTTGTTTGTTTTCCTGGTCTGTGAAGGTTGTTACAGTCCTAACAGATTTCAAATATCAATTTATCTGCATTTCAGATTTAAAAACTGATGTCTCTATGCAACTGCGTAATTTGGATACGCAACTGCGTGATTTAGATACGCATCTGCATAATGTGGCTGTGCAACAGCGCACTTTCTCTGACAACAAACAGCAAATAATGTCACATCTTGCCAAGCTTCTTGGAAACACTGCGTCAATAGAGGATGACTTCTGCGCAAGACTTTTCAAAACTTTGCAAAACTTGAAACGGTTGTAGACGTTGAAGAGTTGTGCAACAGACGTGATAACAAGGAACAAATAAAAAAGATGGTGAGTTCCACGTTTCATTACAGGTCTCGTTTTGCAGTAACTGGCAAGAATTAAATCACTTTTCGACCTTACTGCGTGTTCACTACAGCAGAGCATTGTCAATTGCTTATCGTCTTTAGAAAGCACTAATGGTTAGGGCCAGTTTTTATGACCTACAAAATTGGTAAATATGACTTTATTTTTCAGAAAATATGACGTTCTATTACCCAACAAAAATTATTGAGCTAGAACATACATCTACTGTACAAAGAAGCATTACCAGCGAAAATAGGCATAAAAGATAGTAGCCCCTTTATTTTTTGAAGCCCCACTAAAATAAACAGCTGAGTAAAAAAATGAGAAAACATATAGTTTGGTTTGAAACAAATTTAAGATATGGATGGACATTCGTTTATTCTGGGGGTAGGCAGGAAGAACATGCATTTTTAAGCAGCGCATTACATTTAATCCAAACAATTTAGTTCACCAACGTCTTTGCCAACATTCACAGGGTGCCCAAGTGGGTTAAATTTAAAGGATGAAGCTTATAGGCATAACATATTTTTATGTTTGAAAAAGGGTACGCTTCAGAACAACGAGCCTTATCAGAGAAATGTGGTTCTTATACCTTACTTGGAGTATGTCGCTATATTGGATTCCTATAGTTAGGACACCAAGAAAAACTAAAATATAATGTATTTTACTAAGAAACCAGACAATGTTCAAACGTTTGTAAATTTACACATTTGCCCAATCATGTTTTACTGTAGGCTATATACTTTTTCACGAAGTCTTGGTTCGATTTTATTTTCTCGTAAAGATCGCAGCAGGAAAAGTCAGTGTTATGCAGTAGTCCCCGCTTATTAAGCCCATCTCGGGGCCGGAAAATTTTGGGCGCAACTGGACTTACTGTATGAACCAGGGAGCAGGGACGTAACCAGGTTAGATGGCGCCAGGGGCAAGAAGCAAGTTTGCCGCCCCTATGTTCGCCAATGAGTTTTTTCGGAAGCAAATGTACTGTATTGAAGGCAGTACGTGTGACGTTGTTGGGACTTTCGGCGCCCTCCGCAGTGATTCTGCACCCCCATAGTGATTCGGCGCCAGGGGAATCGTTCCTCCTTGCCCCTACCTTGCCCCTGACCGGGGGATAAATTTCGCCACTCTCATGGACACAAATGAGCATGGTCGACTGTACTATAGTTAAAAGTTGCTAAACCGTTAACTTTTTAGTCCTTGCATCAAAGAGCTGTTTCGTTGCAAAGGATATTTCGTAGGCAGGCACGAGAGGTGTTGAGTTGTTCGGCGGAACACGTTAGCTGCATGTTGGTTGGCAGTGCTGGGTCATTTTTTTTAATTTAAAGTTTCGTAAGGTTAAGTCTGCACGTCTCTTGGCAGGGGTGGATCCAGGGGGGCAATTGGGGCGATCGCCCCGGGCCCCCTAAAGCCTACGAAAGTAACTTTTTTTCACCATGATTTTGTACAATGCGGGAAACAGCATTCGCGTTATAAGGTCATTTTTCCGTCCATTGTGTTGTCACAACAGTGTTGTGAAGTATACTTTATGTCTCTTACAGTAGTGAACTCGTAATGAGAGTTCAGTGCAAAATATTACTGAAAGTATATTACTGAAATCGTTCCCCTAAACTGACTGGCTGGATCCGCCCCTGTATCTTCGCTATTTTGAAAATGAATTCTGCATAGCAACAGTTGTCTTGCATATCGATTAAGGCACAAATAAACGATCTGTGACGAAAGATTTGAATTATGAACTACAGTTGGTCAGCACCATAAAGTGCGAAATCGTCGAAAGCAAGACAAAAAGTGATTTCGACGTTCACCCAATTTTAAGCAAATGTGTTTGAAAATCGGGCTTAGCAAGCGGAGTTTTCGGTTGATATAATGTTTTTTTTCTATTACAGGAATAGATGGAGTAATTCCGGACCGGACAACTTTGGGCTTAAGCGGGTGGGCTTATTAACCGTGGGTCTAATCAGCGGGGATTACTGTAATTACATGTGATAAGTGTTTTCGCATTCTGCTTCTATTTTCAGACCACGTGTTATTCATGATGGAACAAATTCTCTCAACGAGAGCTGATGTACCACGTGTAGAATTATGCTGGCTGATTTAATGCGTAACGGGGACTTTTTGGCTGACTGATCGGGACGCCGGGACAAAGCCTTAAAACCGAGACTGTCCCGGCTATAACGGGACGTATGGTATGCTTGAGCTTAGACCTAGTGATACAGTAGTTTCATGTGATGTTTTGAAATTGTTATCATGGCTTCCGTAGTGAATTAGGGTGAAAATATGCAAAATATGACTGTATGATCTAAGAAGGGAAATATGACTATTTTTGACTTCAAAAAACTTTTGTTATAGACAACGTAGGGTGCGATTTTTGTTTTAAAATTCGTTTCATGGCTTCCTGAAGCACAGAAAAATTGACTTATGACAGTAAGTGGCCCTACTAATGGTATGCTCGCGTTTACTCTGGAAGCTCTTGCCATACATATTACACAGGTGACCCATTTAAGCTCTTTGGGAAGTCGCAATCTGGGAGAATGCATTCTACGAATCCTCAACACTGTTGGGACACCTCAACTATAGTCCCTGTGCAGCTTAAAAGGGAAGAAAGGAAAACTGGCTCTCATTGATTTGGCTGTCTGCAACGTTATCATAAGTACGTTCACGGTGTGACACAGCCAAAAATTTGCTTATAAATGCTTCTTCGTCCTGCTCAGTGTTGCACATTTTATCCCGTTTTGACCATGACTTTGGCGCATGCTTATGACAGTTGAAGCTCATCTTGACTGAGAAAATGCCAGGAGTTTCCGCGTACAATCCTTTGTTTTACTGCTTTGGGTATTTCTTCTGCTTATACCCCTCAGCACTGGAACTCCTGGCAGAGTTCGAAATCAGCTACTGCTCGTTGCATTTTGCACATCAAGTAACCTACACCTGTGGCGTCCAATGTGTGAGGTTCTAATGCACTGTTAGCAGGCCACCTGTAGTGTTGAGCATTGAGAGAAGTCATAAACATAGTTGGATGGCATTGGCCGTTGATTTTATGAAGTAAGCAATGCATAAAACATTTTAATGTCAAGAATATAGTGCTTTTCAGTAAATTATCATGCGCTTCGTGACGTATAGCGTTTATATTCTGCCGTAGTAGTGCTAGCTGACACAGCAAGGCTACAGTATTTTTCATAACATCATGCCTCTGCTATCACATTAAAATGGCATTCTCATTGCAACAATCAGCAAGACAATTTAATAAAGTATTTGGGATTATTGCAACACTTTCTGCAATCAAACCAAAAGACCCCTCAATCTTCTGGTGTAGACCGTAAACTGAGCACTCTGTTACAGACGGTTTGGGTGTTTCATCACAGAATCTCTAAAAATTCAAAAATAAAACAGTTGATTCTTTTGCACCTTTAACTGAGCTTTTTGTGTTGCACTAAACACGAGTTGTTTCGCACTAGCCACGAGTTGTTTTCTGCAGAAGTCTGCTCACTCAATTTCAAATCATACAAGCCGTTTGAAATAGAAGCAGTTTTGGGAGAAAATTTGAAGCATTACACGAAAAAGGTAGGCTACTTGTTGCATTGAAACAAAAGAAATGCATGTAGTTAGATGTTACATAAAGATGTTTTGTTTTAGTGACAAGTGCTTGTGGTTAATTTTATTTATGTATTCACCGAGCAAATTACTTTTATATTATCTAATGCTGTGCTTATCTACAATTTAGAAAATGCTTCGTCATAAAAATTTTTCAAAAACATTGATTTGCACTTTTTATGTAATTTTTAAATTTCCCGTTACAGGCATTGGTGGCGAAAAAATCCTCAATGGCTAAAGCAACGCAGTGAAACCACAAGAAGCATCTAGCAACACACTTGTGGAGATTGTGTGTTGTTTGCCTCTTCTCCAATTGTGCTTTATTGGCTCTTTTTGAACGTGCCAATTTGTTAGTTTAATTTTCAGTCAGGACAAATATGCCAATTTCAAACACATTTTTGGTAATGTTATTGGCACTGCCTGCTTTTTACTGTTGTGCCTTTCACTTCAATGCTGCAATTTGCGTGTTCTGTTGCAATTGCTTGCCTTTCTGTAAAAGCAGTGAGAGTGTTTGTTAAGCTCTTTACCACTAGTCGTGAACACTGATGACAATCCATTTGTGTAGATTGCTTTGCCATGTGTTATACGTAGGAACAAACCCGCTCTTGTAACGTGCAACAATGCCAAGGTTTATGTGCTGCACAGTGTTGCCAGTTTAGCATAGTCTGACTTAATTTTTATGGCCTTGGCTTGTTTGAGATGATGGTTTTGCTAAGAATTCGTAATTAACCTCCGTTTTATCAAAGTATATTCTGTTAATATTTGCTGGAGAAGCATCTTGCGAAAGACTGATGCTGAATATGTGTGATCTTATGCCGTCTGTCCAATTGTGCTTTTTTTCTGCCCCGTTTCAAATGTGCCAAATTGCTACTATTGCAAACATAACTCAAACTCACCACAAAACCTGGTAATTTTATAGCCGGACTTTCTATTGGCCACTTGGTACTGTCGTGCATTCCGCATTACTGCTGCAATTTTCGTGTTCTGCTGCCTTTGCGTCAACATCTTTGGTGCAGATTGACCCGTATGTTGGTCATAAGATTGTCATCGCGATAAAGTTTTTCGTACTAGGGTTTTTGGAACATGATCTTCATACCTAGACACATTAATCCTGGATATTTCATGTAAACTGACCATAAGAAATTTTACGTTTGAAGTTTTGCATCACACCATGTTGCTAGGCCTCGGCTACAAGACATCAAAAATATTTGGTGGTAATAAGAATTTTTTTAGTACTAATTGGCTTGCAGTGAAAATGCAGATTGATGTTCGCCATACTTGCCCACATAACGCTTGAAAATTTTAGGTGATATGAGCAAGAGCTTTTTTAGTTATGCAGTTTGATATTCTGTTATCTAGCAACATTTTGCTAGGCCTATGCTACAATACTTTATGTAAAACACATAGGTCCCGACAATTGTAACATATATCTGGAATAATTTTTTGTACTCTTGTTTTTGCAAAGACAATTTTAACAAATCTTCATACTTATGCGATCATTCCTGAAAATGTAAGATAATTCTGACGAGATTCTTGGTAGTACGATGCATTCCGATCGGAACTACTCCAGCGCGTGGGATACAAAACTTTGTCCTGTTCGGAAGACTTACGTAGTTCTTATGTGAATTATAACTTTCCTGAAACCACGTTTTTGCAACGAAATCATGCAAGAATGTTCCAACATTTATGTATCTTCCCAGAAAGCTTGGGTTTAATTCATCCAAAAACCTTTGGAGTATTGATATTTAAATCAAGCTCTGTTCACCACGTGTCGGACTGGTGGGCGTGGCTAGCAAGGGCTTACATAGAAAATTTGAGTGGGCTGAGTAAGTTTTCGCATAGAACAGGTGTCAGGCAACATTGTTTCGCACTGCGGACTGGCCGCAGCCAGGCGTTAATTCATGGGCTGGCCCTCAAAAGTATTGAATGTTTGGCACATGTAAATCTAAATTTGTCATGGCACTGATGCGTGAGAGGTATGGGCTTGCTTTGCCCCAATGAGATTCTGCGACATGGAGGGATTTCTTAGTCAATGGTACCCGCAATGTGTTCCTTATGTCAGTCGTTCCAGTTACTTTTAGACCAGTTTGGCGTTAGTTTCTTACAGACTGGTAACAATTTATTCACAAAACGACACTGGGCCTGGGCCAAATGTTTGCCGACCACTGACATAGAATGCATTAACTTCCCATGCATGGTCCTTTGCAACCAACTTTCACACGAATGTTTTTGCGACATTCAATCTTTCCTGGAAGTCTGACGTAAATTTAACAAGCAATTTTTTATTTAACCAAATTGGATCTCTATTAGGAAAAAACGGTATGGTGAAGCCGTCATGCAATGGCGGAATTCACGCTGCTCCAAAAGTGTCAAACCAGTCAGTGTTTTGTTTTACCTGTATGGAACTCTTCGTTGATGCTGTTGCAGTCTTTGTTTGCTTCGCTGTGTGTTATGTAGAAACAGAACCTCTCTTGCAGTTGTAATGTGGAACAATGCTTATTTTTATGTGTTACCAGTTTAGCATAGTGTGACAATTTTTATGACCTTGGTTGTATTTTCGATGATAGTTTTGCCACAACTTAGTCATAATTCTCATCCGTTTTATCAAAGTAGATTGTATTCACATTTGCTAGTGAAGCCTCTGGAAAAACACTGGTGCTGAGTATGTGTGTTCTTATGCTTCTTCTGTCCAACTGTTTTTTTCTGCTATCTTTCATACGTGCCAAATTGCTCCTTGCAACATCACTCAGGACAAACGTGCCAATTTCATAATCACATTTTTGTACTGTTATGGTTAACGTCCACTTGCTACTGTCGTGCCTTTCGCATTACTGCTGGAATGTGCTCGTTCTGTTGCAATTGCTTGCCTTTCTGCAGAAGCAGTAAAAGTGTTTTGTTAGGCATTTGTCTGTGGCGGAGTCGGTAACCTGCGGCTCCGGAGCCGCGTGCCACTCTTAAGCTTCTGTAAAGTGGCTCTCTCTGGGTTTTATAAAATTCAGAATTAAGTTGATTACAATTTAGCCCATGCCCCTATGAAGTCACATGAAAAATGAAACAGTGTCAATGTTTTGCGGCTCCTCACTGGTCATATCTGCTGGAAGATGAAGCAGAATTGCTTTTTGGTTGAAAAAGGTTCCCGACCCCTAATCTATGGACTTCACCAGTTGATGTTATTGCAGTGGTTGTGTGCATTGCTTTGCTGTGTTTGGTAGAAACAGACCCTTTCTTGTAATATGCCACAATGCCAATAATTGTATGCTGCACAGTGTTGCCAGTTTAGCATAGTCAAACATAATTTTTATGACTTAGACTGGTTTTAATGATTGTTTTGCCAAGATTTCGTGACGATTATCCGTTTTATGAAAGTATATTCTGTTGACATTTGCTAGTGAAGCATCTGTCAAAACACTGGAGCTGAATATGTGCGTTCTTATGCTCCCTGTCCAACGTCTTTATTTCTGCTATCCCTTTAAATGTGCCAATATACTGCTTCCAACATCACTCACGACAAACTTGCCAATTTCATAGCTGACTTTTTGTACTGTATTGGTAGAGCCCATCTGGTACTGTTGTGCTATATGCTTCAC
>JGI24021J15306_10009998_pt1 | contig 11740 bp, 9 predicted proteins | sample Ectturendosymbi1_FD_15306 | JGI IMG/M metagenome (IMG submission 15306)
GTATCTACGCTGGAATTCCTTCAGCCCCCACAAACGGAAAATCAATTTAATCGGTACTTTGGTACACAGGGCTTTCATGATCTGTTCAAAAGGCAAATTTGACCCAGAGCTTGACAAAATCCTTTCAATCCTATTGGAAAATGGCAATTCAGAAAATTTAATCAAGTCCACTATCAAACGAAAACTTCAACAACTTAACTTGAACCCGGTCCACACAGTGAAAAAATGTCCAGTCTACTTACACATTCCAAGGATCGGAAACGTTTCGATGAAGTTCGAAAAACAGATCACGTCTGCCGTGAAGCACTGCTTCTTTTCCGTTGAACCACATGTTGTTTTTATGACCCAACAGGTCTTACCAGCAACAAAGAAAAACGTGCTACCTTCCCATCATCAAAACAACGTAATCTACCAATTTGTGTGCCACTGTGACAGTCGGTATGTTGGTTGCACGTCTCAGCGCTTAGAAGAGCGAATCAAACAACACATCCCAAAATCAATTACTAATCCTCCCACTCCACATATCCGCCAAAGCCTTCCCCGGCTTGGTAAGAACACCAGTCCCCGACAACTTCACGAATCCGCCATAGGTCAACATCTTCTTGACAACACCCAATGTGCCTTACATTACAATATGGACAAATTCTCTGTCCTTGCTCGAGCTCGCACCCCATTTCATCTCTCCGCCCTGGAAGTGACTTTTATCAAATCTCTGAATCCTCTTCTCTGCAAACAAAAAGAATTGGTTTACTTCTTGAAGATATCCTAAACCTCTTTAACTTTCCACTGGTTGACTGTTCCAACATTTCGACGAAGTCCAAATTATATCTTCAACCAATGACAACTCGCCTTTTCTTATCTCCTAAACCCTTTCTTATTGGCCACTGCTTTTCTGTATATAAACCAGTTCGGTAGTATCTCGACTTCATTCTGACGATATCCCTTTAAGATTGTCAGATGAAAAGCTTTGGGATGAATCTCTTACTTCACACCATCTTCAAGTTCTGTACCACCAAACGTCTTTACAACATTAGAAGAATATGTAGGCTGTTCCCTGTTCCAAGCCACTTGCAATGGAGACCTGCAGTGACAGCATTTGATATTTTGTCATCGGTTTTAATGCTGAATAACCTACCTGCAGTACAAACTGGCCTGTCATGACAGCGAAACAGTCCCTTGGATGTGCCCATACATGGTGTAACGCTAACAGTGAATGATTTTTCTACGTTGAAAAGCTCCCTTCAATAGACACCATAAAAATCCCAATCTAACAGGAGTCACAGCGTAAAGATTCAAGGTACCAACATTTGTAAAACCTTGTAAACCTCACAGTGAGTATAAAAAACCTGGAGACATTGAGTTACAAAAACCTGTCTAGAACTCATCTCTAAACAGATTTGTGAATTTTCATGAATTGATAAAATCTCTGTTAACTGAGTATTTCCACTTGATATACAAGAGGAAAAATGCCATTACATAAAGCACTCAACAACTTTTAACTTAGGTAGTAAAAACAAGGTGGTAGTTCTAATTAGTGTTTCAAATACAAAATTTATGCAAACCATGTATGAAATTTCACAAATTAAGCTAATGTTGATGACACCTACTGTCAACATTTGCTGGAGAACTGGATTTTGAAGATGAGACTTTTTCACCAGTAACTTCAGTCACAAAATCCTCTAGATCTGCTAACGCAGTTAACTGCACAAGATGGCTTTTGGAATTCTGTAACAGACACAAATATAATATGCTCATTCTATTTAATTATAACAACAATTAATACTGCTAATTTCAGCAGCATCAAAGATTACAACTGATAAGCACAGGCTAGTTTGTTAATGTCAGATCCGAACATTGATTAAACTAACTCTAGAAACAAGTGCAAAGACCTGCTCCCAAAACTATCATCGCTTCAAAAGTAATATAAAATATTCATTCTCAAAGCAAGTTCTACAGTTTTTGTAAATGAAGACTTGTAACAGAAACTTACGCAGGATAAAAAATTATGAGTAAAAACTAACCTTTGCAAAGTACAAAATATTCTATAAAGTTATACAGTTTTCAAAAAGAAAGATTTTGAAGAGAAACTTATGCACGATAAAATTTGGCATAAAAACTAACCTTTGCAAACTACAAAATATTCCATATATAAAATGAAAGTAGATAAAGCATTAAAAGAAAGAAGACTGTCTGTGTCTATCAAAATAAATCCTTTCACAGCTAAGAATCAGACACTGCAATCTTATCGGAATCGAGTAGTCCCCAATCTGTAAAGTGGATTTTCTTTGCAGGAATAAATGGAATAATTCCAAACCAGACAATTTTGGGCTTATTAACATGTTGGGAGCCAGTGTATGCATATATCGTACTTTAAAATCACGCACTCAGTCACTAATTTCACGTCACTTTGCAACTCCATAACTTGCTAGTCGACTGTGCTAGACAGCTATATAAACCCTCAAAATACTCATCGAGTCTTCTAGTTTGCAATGAAAAAACTTTTTTGGTTTAGAGTTTCGGGTTTTTTGTGGGTAACATCATAATTGGGGTAGGTTTTTAGCCAGTTTGGCTCTTTAAGGCCAGCATTTGCCCATAACTTGCCAGCAGATAAAGCTAGTGAGCTGTTCAAACCCTCTGAAGATGCAGAAAGTCTTCTAGTATCGATCAAAAAAGAATAGGGAAGTTTTTAATTTCAACTTTTTTGTGGGTGGTGCCACAATTGGGGCAAGTTTAGGGTTTTTGGATGATTTCATCAGGCTCTGAGAACCAAAATCAAGAGGCAATTTTTGTTTCTTTTTTCTAGAAAAAAGAAGGTGAAAATCTGCATCTTTACAGCTTTTGGTTGGCCTTCTATCATTTGAGGTTAGCAAGTTATGACCTAAAAATAACAAATTAAGCAATTATTTATTTTTGGACATAACTTGCTAACCACCGACGCTAGATGGCTAATCAAGGGATCTAAAGATGTAGATTTTCACCTAGTTTTTTTTAAAGAAACAAAAATTGAAGAGGTAGTTGGTTTCCATCTACATTGTGTTGAGATCTCGTGAACATCCTTTAGTCAATAAAAAATTGTGCTATTTGTTGCTTCTGCTTAATTTTGTCATAATTACTTATTGATTTCAATGTTTAAAGTTGTCAAGCTTTATAATTTTAAGGCAATTTTTGTATGTATCAAAAGGTTCAATGATAGTTTTACTTCCATTAATTGGGCTGATTTATAGCCTGTGACTAGTCACGACTATCCACAAACCCACTGCATAACTGTGTTAGCAGGGTCGTGACCAGCTGATATGGTAGGGGGTCAAAATGATTGCAACTTGTTATTGTACTATTTCTGGGGTGGGAAAGGTTGTAACTTGTTGTTGTGCCTGACAACTAAACATGTTTTTAAAAATTTCAGGGGCAATTGTTTGGTTGCCAATCCCTTGGTTATGGGCCAATGTGTTAGTGTATTCTTGCAAGCACATTATATCACTTATGCATTCTGCATCCTACTGTACTGATATGTTTCTTGGTTACATCACTGTAGACTTGGAAGTTCATTTTGCTTTGTTGCTTCTACTGTGGCTTTCTTTTTTCCTATATAAAGTGGGCAGCTAGGGATGCAATTTTTAAATAGATTCTCTTAGCCTAATTCACAGGTTTACTGTTTGTGGGTTTTATTTATTTCAATTTTGCATTTCATGCACTTTGCAGATCTGATCATGATTACCTTAGAACTGTACACTCAGTGTATGATTCTTAGCTGGTAAAGCATTCATTACGATAGATAGTAGTTTAACAATAGCACCACAGCTTTTACAATGTATTTCTCACTGAACAAAAATCACAAATGCCTGTTTGTCATGCTTGGTTATCTTGAATACATTTCAAACCTAAAATGCTTGAGTCATGCACTGTTTTTTTTCGGTTGGGTCATAGAGCGAACTGATTTTTAAATGACCAAAAAAAATTAAGTCATTTCAGTCAGAATGTCTACAAATATAGGCAAATGAACATGTCAGTGTCTATTTTGCTGCCAAGGTGGCAGCAGCAAAAGGCTTGGTAGAAACGAAGTAAATGTAACTAAAAGATAAGCCTCCAACCTAACCCTAACCTTAACCCCAACTGTAGCCCTAACCTAACGCTAAGTTAATGCTAAGCTAACACTGACCTAATCCTAACCTAACACTAAGCTAACGCTAACCTAACCCTTATCCTAACCTAACACTAAGCTAAATCTGATGATAAGCTAACACTAAGCTAACCTGAGCCTACCCTAACCTAACAACACTAACTCCTAAATGTAACACCTAAGCGGAGCCTGAAAAAAAGCAAAGAAAAAAAAACAAAATTGAAGTCGGCAAGGTGAGAGTCGAACTAAAAACCAATGGCATAGCAGTCGTAACACCTGACCATTACACCACGAGCAGGATGGCGTTTTCCTAACAAAGTGACCTTTTCCTTGGTATTGCGTCATGCCACGAGACCGAATATTCGACTGGCGGCACAATAGCTCCAGCCGATCTGTTGCTGCCAGAATATTGCCGGTAGAATAGACGCTACCAATGAACATTGCTACATAAGTTTTAATACTGAGACAAATGACCAAAATGTTTCAGTGACCAAAAGGTCTCAGCGAAAAAAAACAGGCCATGCATCTATCTATCAACATCAACCACAGCTTCCAGATTGGGATGGAACAACCACATGACAATTCATCTAGTTTGATTTCACAATGTAGCAAATTAAAAGCAGTTCCAACTACTGCACTACTTCATTCTTGGGATACAACATTACAATGTATGTTACAAAAATTGTATTTGTGAAAGAAAACAATGCAGGCAGTGTCTACTTTGCCGCCAAGATGGCAGCAGAAAAAGGCTTGGTAGAAACAAAGTAAATGTAACTGAAAGATAAACCTACAACCAAACCCTAACCTTAACCCTAACTGTAGCCCTAACCTAACACTAAGCTAATGCTAAGATGACCTAATGCTAAGGCAACACTAATCAAACTCTAACCTAATACTAAGCTAACGCTAACCCAGGGTTGTTTTTAAGGAAAATGTTTCAGGAACCTGGTTTGATCTGTAGGGACCCAATTTCTCTGATTCTAGGGACCCAATGATAATTTTCTGATTCTAGGGACCCAATTTGAAATTCTAGGGACCCGACGCCTTAAAAAAAACCCTGGCTGACCTAATCCTAACCTAACGCTAAGCTAACTGTAATCCTAACCTAACCCTAACGTGACAGACAACACAAACCCCTAAACGTAACACCTAAGTGGAGCCTGAAAAAGGCAAAAAAAAAAAATTAAAGTCGGCAAGGTGAGAGTCGAACCGAAAACCATAGGCATAGCAGCCATAACACCTAACCATTACACCATGAACAGGACGGCGTTTTCCTGACAAAGCGACCTTTTTCTTGGTAGGCAGTATCTAGCCGTACGGCACCGTATAACTAGTTTCTGGGGCTAGCCATACGGCACTCTTATCAGGGCACCCTGTGATTGGTAGAAGCGGTGGTGCGCAGCAGTGCGACTTGGTTAACATCGTGAAGAGCGGTGAGAGTGGTGAAGAGCATCTTTGCGCTGAAGCGTGTTGTTGAGTAGTGAGAGCGATGAAAGAGCATCTTTGCCGTGATGCACAGTGCACATCGTTGCGGAATTATGTAGACTCACTTATCGGTACAAACTGGAGTGCAGCGCTGCCATACTGGGTTTAAGGTGTGCAAGGCATAAGAATCATAAGAAGGTTTAAAAGTCACGCAGTGAGTGAAATATGCACTGTTGTGTTTGTATGACACGCAGAATCTGTGCGACTGTACGCTTTTCGTGGCTTTGCAGTGTCTACAAAATCTGCAGCATAAAATGCATGCGATATGCATACTCTTTATATGTGTGCTATAGGGCATCTAAAATGTATGTTCCTATGTAAGTTATACAAGTAAGTGTTGTTGTCGTATGTGTGAGGTAAGATGTACACATTGCTTTCACAGAGAGTAGGGAGAGAAAGCATATGCTTGACTACTGCAATCGATAAGTTTCCACTAAGGGATACTTTTGCATGTTACAGCAGTCCTTTGAAAAGGAAAATTTGTTTGAACAAGAAAAGTACATGGCGGATATAGTCGACCAGTGGTTTTCAACCTTTTTTGTACCGCGACCCATTATAGCAACACGCTACAACCCAATGAACCACATCTAAGACTCTATTAAAGCAAATGTAATGCAGCTGTGTACATAAAATATCTACTCACAACCCTCCTTAAAGTGGTTCATGACCCTCAGAGGGTCACAACTCCAGGTTGAAAACCACTACTAGACAAAGTATTAATCCTCTGCATAGGTTTTATGAAGTGAAGTTCTCTTGCATTCATGGTGGAAGAAAGTACAAGGCAGCTGGAAAGGTGAGAAAAACATCGTATGTACTTTTTCTAAGTGCGAAAAAAAATAAGTTTGTATGTTCTATTAGGGGAANGTCAGCACCTACTACCNACTTTTTTGTGTAACGAGCGTGTGTNTCAACACGATACAATATTTTTTGTTCAAAGTTCTGCAGTTCGTGGCTTGAGGTTGTGGCATGTTCTCAAGGAAAATTGCGGGTGCAAATGTCTGGAATCTTGAGTTGCATATATGCATGCCATGTCATGTCATTGAACGCGTTTGCGTCGCAGGCAGCAATAAACGCAATGATCATGGGGCGCTTTACTGCAGCAAGGATTTATAAATTTTTATTGAGCGAGCCTGGAGCACGTTTGTGCTCTGAGTCTCGATCTTCATTATCAGCTTTGGGTAAATTTATTGGCCTTTCACCATTTCCTCCAACTCGTAAGTCGTAACAGTGTTAAAGGGAGCCTCACAAGTGGATTTTTCTCGGGCCCAAGGATGCCGGAACAGCGGTACGGCAGGGGAGCAGTAAAAGAGTTGAGGGCAATGGAAACTTACAAAAAAATCGTTAGCAATTATGCTTGCTTTTGTCAAACAACAATGTTGACCCCAAAAATTATAAAAGAAACCATAGAAAATTTGCTTATAATGATAAATCATGAAAGTATTTATGATAGTGTTATGTAAGGGCACCTGTGCATCCGTTCCCACCCCTTTCAAAAGTAAGGGGGGAAGTGCCCACGCCATGCACTCCCGTTCCGGCGATCCTGCTGGGGCCTCGCATGAGTTAAATCAATTCTTGTCGACAGCAAACCCAGAGCTTTTAAATGCATGTATTTGCAATTCTGTTTTCATTTATTCTAATTTATACTCATGTTTCTTGCAAATGAAAATGATAAACCATCGTAATAAATAATTTGTTTCATTTCACTAGAACATTTTGGGAACTGTGTGCAGCTTTCTACAATACAGGAAATTTCCTTCCGGAAGACCTCAGGTTCGAACATGGGGACGCCAAACGTGCTTCTTGCCCCGGGCGCCATCTAACCTTGCACGTGCTTCTTGCCCCGGGCGCCATCTAATCTTGTTGCACCCCTGCGTAAAACGCACCCATTTGGTTGTAACTCTTAGGTTCACAATTCGCGTGTTTGTTACTTTTTCAGACTGGAAAGAATCGAACGCAACTAAACCATCACGTGGAAAGATGTGAAGTTCAAAAAACAAAACCGTTGCCAGAAAGTCTTGAATAAGGGGTTTAAATTTGCACAAGGGGACTTGACATTCTGAAAATTTGATGAAATCTTTACTGATTTATAGTGTTTTATATTTAAATTTAAAAGGGCTGAGCTCACCAATGCCTACCGTGGCGACTGGACTGGTTTAAATTTTACTTCGGCTGTCATTGCTAAAACACGTATAAAGAAATAAAAAGCTACAATCATCGAACCAAGTAAGGCTGAACATAACACAGTAAACAGTTGAAAAGTTTTTGTCCTGCCTTCTTCATAACAAAATTATCTAAGAATTCATTACAATTTGTTTGTCTAAGTTTGTCACTTTTATTGTACCGAATGCTTAGTGTGAACAACCTCTCCTGGAATATTGCGACCCTTAATCTTGAAAAGGACCTTTTGCCTAAGCAGTTAGTGACCATAAAACTAAGAAATAAGACTCTGCATGGTTGGATAGACCGACCAAGAACCACTAATCTAAGGCATCAGACGTCAGACCCAAACGCTGCTCTGTCCTTTTCTTGCTGTTTGTTTACTCTTTGTGTCCTTGGTATAGTTATGTGGTTGCCATTTGGCAAAGTGATTTTTGCTTATTATTTAAACTCATCAAATATATATTTTTTTTTCTTAGCATGGGAGCAGTACAAGCTTGCACAAATAGTGTACTCAGTGGCAATCTGATTTCTGAATGACTGAATAGAAATGCAAATCAAAGTAATTTTGAAGCTTTGAAAAGCAAATCAAAAAAAATTTGACGCTTTGATCAGGTCCGTTTTGAACCTTCACCTAATTCGCATGTAACAATCAACACAATTCACCCTATAGTATGCAGGACGCAGTCAAAGTGCTTTGAGTATGCGACACTACAGTCAGCATGCGGCTTTACCAATGGTCATATTGAGATTAATTAAAACTCGTTGGAATACCCTGGCGTTATCGACACAAAATCTCATGAAATGAATAAAATTAAAAACATAAATGGTTGACGGATGTTTATTTATCGAACTGATCATACACAGTAACGGCAATTGACTCTATGCATACCACACTTTGCTGGAGGATCCCTTGGATCTTGAGGTCCTTGGCTTAAGCCGACATAGCCTATTGGTAAATCCGACCATGAGTGTACACAACCTACGCGTGACTACTCAAAAACTAATTTGACAGTGATCTGTGTTTCGTACTACTTTACTGTTCGTCATGAAACGAAAACAAGGCGCGGTTTACCAAAAGTGAAAATTTTTGTTTGCATAAATCATTCAAGACCTTTATTTTGGCAATTCTGGCGACAAAAATAGTGGAATTTTGTGCTTTTGTTTATTTGAAAAACGAACGCAATGTCGCAAGCTAGAGTCATTCAACAAGCTATTGCTTATTGACTATCTACAACTGCGCACAGCAATTCTACAGCTTCGTGGTAGTTCGGGGGACCAAACATGAAATGGGGAGCACAGAGTTCAAATAGGAGGGGTGGGCAACACTGACCTCCCCGCTGGCGACGGCCATGCCCCCTTAGATCTTGAGGCCCTAGGCTTAAGCCTATATAGCCTGTAGGTAAATCTGGCCCTATTGACACGGCATGCATATATGCAACTCTTAAGATTCCAGACGTTTGCACCGCAATTTTCCTTGAGAACATGCCACAACCTCAAGCCACGAACTGCAGAACTTTGAACAAAAAATATCGTATCATGTTGATACACACGCTCGTTACACAAAAAGTTGGTTGTAGATGCCGACTTTCCCTTAATAGAACATACAAACTTATTTTTTTCGCACTTGAAAATGTACATACGATGTTTTTCTCACCTTTCCAGCTGCTTTGTACTTTCTTCAACCATGAATGCAAGAGAACTTCACTTCATAAAACTTACGCAAAGGATTAACATTAATACTTTATCTAGTAGTGGTTTTCAACCTGGAGTTGCGACCCTCTGAGGGTTGTGAACCACTTTAAGGAGGGTTGCGAGTAGATATTTTATGTACACAGCTGCATTACATTTGCTTTACTAGAGTCTTAGATGTGATTCGTTGGGTTGTAGCGTGTTGCTATAATGGGTCGCGGTACAAAAAAGGTTGAAAACCACTGGTCGATTACATCCGCCATCTACGTTTCTGTTCAAATAAACTTTCGTTTTCAAAGGACTATTGTAACATGCAAAAGTATCCCTTAGTGGAAACTTATCGATTGCAATAGTCAAGCATATGCTTTCTCTCCCTACTCTCTGTAAAAACAGTGTGTACATCTTACCTCACACATACGACAACAACACTTACTTGTATAACTTTCATAGGAACATACATTTTAGATGCCCTATAGCACACATATAAAGAGTATGCATATCGCATGCATTTTATGCTGCAGATTTTGTAGACACTGCAAGGCCACGAAAAGCGTACAGTCGCACAGATTCTGTGTGTCATGATACAAACACAACGGTGCATATTTCACTCACTGTGTGACTTTTAAACCTTCTTATGATTCTTATGCCTTGCACACCTCAAACCTATTACCTAGTATGGCCATTGGCATTATACATTTACGTGCACTTTGGGTTTCTGCTCAGCGCTGCGCTTCAGTTTGTACCGATAAGTGAGCCTACATCTTACTTTCACTGCTCAACGACGCATGCTCTTCACCACTCTCACCGCTCTTCACGGCGTTAACCAAGTCGCACCGCTGCGCACCATCACTTCTACCAATCACAGGGCAACCTGATAAGAGTGCCGTATGGCTAGCCCCCAGAAGCTAGCCATACGGTGCCGTACGGTTAGACACTGCCTTCTTGGTATTACGTCATGCCATGAGACCTAATCTTCGACTGCCGGCATAATAGTTCTAGCCGATCTGTTGCCGCCAAAATGTCGCCAGTAAAATAGACACTCACAACAAAGTATGTAACTTGATACGAATGCAAAAAATGTAAATCAATGGAATATTTTTAAAATGACATCATAATAATTTGTTAACAATGCATGTGGTATCCATTATTGGAAAGCAGTAAGAATAACCATTTCACAAGTTGCCAACGGCTAAACATAACATCTAAAAAACATCTCTCTCACCTCATCAAACACATCGCTTTCTAATTTTCCATGCTTGTCAATATTTCCAAACATGAATCCCACTAACCCTATGTTACTTTCTCCATCCGAGTCCGAATCAGACATAATTCAACCAAGCTAAACCAACAAAATCAACACAATAGGTGTGTGATGTCACTAGGCAAGCTTACTACAACCCACAACTGAAAAAAAGCTTTTAATAGTTCTATTTGTTTTTAAAACATCCTGCAATACACAAGAAGAGAACAGAATGAGATGAACATCAATTACAAGTGCAAGGTAGGACATCTCTGATAACAGCAGTGTAACAACTCACAACCTTATGATTGTGTTATTTTCACACAGGTCAGGTATCTCACAAACTACCTGATGTCTGGTGACACCATACAGATCAACAGTGGTTCTCAGACCTGTCCTTAGCTGTGGTCAGAGGGAACAAGAACACTGCCAGCATCTGAGCATATTGGCCTGTATGCAAGTTTGATCTGATTTTAGTTGTTCCTAGCAGACGTGTGCAGGCTCTGCTTTTTTTGACTCCGCATCCGATCCTGTTTGATAAATTTTGAATCCGCATCCAGTCCAACTCCGCCACTACCATGATGCAAGCAATCTGACTCTTGTGTTTGACTCCGCATCAATAAAAGTCATGCATATTCCACATAATATCAACCCAAACGCTAACCCTAAACCTAACACCTAAACACCTAAGCGTAAACTTTGGAAAGTTTTGAAAAAAGTAAAAAAAAAATAAAAGGAAAGTCAACAAGGTGAGAGTCGAACTGAGAAGCAATGGCATGATACCAAATGTGAAGCATAACCGCAACACGCCAATTGCATGACAAACTGACCCTTTTATTTGAATTGCGTCATGCCACGAGACTGAATATAATGTTCTACTGGCGGCACAGTAGCTGCAACCAATCTGTTGCGGCCAGATTCTTGGCGGTAAAATAGACACTACCTAAATACTAATAGATACCAAAACATATGAAGCATAAGATTAATATAGGCCACTCCCAGGGGTTTCTTACCTAATAACCTATACGGCCAGCAAGCCAAATGCAAAT
>JGI24021J15306_10010002_pt1 | contig 11739 bp, 5 predicted proteins | sample Ectturendosymbi1_FD_15306 | JGI IMG/M metagenome (IMG submission 15306)
TTGTTCTTGTCTGTCAAGTTGGAAGACAAGTAAATTTGTTTTCTGGACCATCTCATCGCGGAGTTTATCTTTTCCTTCTTCAAGCTGATTCAACTTTTTTTCATATTGAACCATCTTTTGTTGTATTCCATTTAGCTTGTCCTCAAGATTTTGTGTGATATCACATAGGACGTTAATCAGATTAGTAGTGTTGTAGAATGAAACCAGTTCTTTCCGTTGTATGTAGTTGAAAGGAGAGCTGGATATTTGGGAAGGCTAACTAGACTTTCGGCTCTGGCCCGCTTTTTCCAGAGATGCCGTAGGGCCCCTCTTTGAGAGTTTCGCACTCAGTTTTTACATTGTTTTGTTTAAAATCTGATGAATCACTATAGTCTAGCTCTAGAACATGGGTGGGCAATTATTTTTGCTCCGGGGCCACTTTGACAAGGCCGCATTTAGCAGAGGGCCGTTGCTTCATATGAGAGCAAAAGCAAGTCTCGGTTTATATCGCAGTTGGAGGAACTTCAGATTTGAAGATTTTCCTGAATGCTTGTGCGGGCCACTGAAAACGCTGTGGCGGGCCACATTCGGCCCGCGGGCCGCTATTTGCCCACCCCTGGTCTAGAACCACATTTAATAAGCTCTGAAAAAAGTCATAGGTTTTTCAAAATAAAGCAAAACTTATGGTGCAAATGTGCCAAAAGGGGCCCCTCAATGGGCGTTCGCATGGGGGGTACAACGAAACTTGTTCCCCCTGGAACTTGGGGCTATGAATAAAAAATCTCTGAAAAACCTGAAGTCAGCAGCAAAGTTCCAATTAATTGATTCATTTCTTACAATGACAGTTTATTTGCCGGTATGACACTCACGCTACACATGAGCCATGCTCGCTGCTCTGGTGTCATGGAATGATGAACTTGCATTTCACTCATGTCCGCTCCTTTGCCTTCACAGCGGGTTGCGAAACTTGCGAGCGGATTGTTCTGCTGTTGGTCTTTATTACGGATCAATAGCATGGCCTCAAATCTTCAAAGGTTCACTTCAAGTTACGGTAGTAGGGGATTTGCCGCATGTGACTGTTTGAATGGCTGAATGCAGCCATAAAAAAATAACCTTTTAAAATATCTTGGCAGGTAATGCAGCGAGACAGTTACTGTTGATAGCGGTAAGGCACGAAGTTTATACTGGGTGAACAGTCGTGAATCTGCAGCAATGATTCCACAAGCTTGAAAAACCCACTGTTAGTGTGAGACTGTGAGTGTGACCATTGTGACCGCTTCTTTTCACACGGTAAAAAGTACGTGACCTGTTGGAATACGTCCATGCAGGCTTGTGGGAATACTTCTTAATCATTAAGGTTGAGTTATGGTTTCAGAGTGAGTTACCAGACGTTTGCAGCTCTTGTTTCGAACTGACTCTGACAAGTCTTGCTACGTAAAATAAATTCATAATTTGTGATTTCGCTAAAGACCGTGGCACTGCTTTTTTGAAAAGAATTATTATCGTTATATACCTAGGTATTGCTGCCAATGAAGCGAATTTTTGTGACTCTTGCCATAACATGGGGTATTTTTCTTTGTGGGGAAAAGCGTCTTTTGTGGGAAAAGGGAAAAGCGTTTTGTGAACGTCCATTTGTATTGCATCATCAGCAACCTGAAAAAGATAAGCAAAATGTCGACGTTGCCCCACCCTGGAAAAATTTCTGCGGACACCCATGGCCTCTCAGCATTTTAACGCATAGCTAAAAAACAGTGTAACGTCAAATGACTTCAAACAATTTACATTGTGAAATGGACTTTCACGCGGAAGCAAATTTCCAGACAAATTAACTTGCTTTCAGCAAAAGTATTCTTGTATAGCATGTGCAAAATGTAGGGATCAGTGTTTTGATCTAACGCGAACAAATATAGGGGCCAGTGGCTCCTTTTTAAGACCACATATTGTACACATGAAATATCACAATTGTCCTATTTTTGGGGCCTCTTTATGCGATTTTGTCTCGGTTTCCTAAATTCTAATGCCCACCCTTGGCTGAGAGTCGTACGTGTTGGAATTTCTGTGACTTTTAATGGCAGATATCACAACTAGGAAGCGGAGTCGCAATGTTGCGCTTTCGGAACACTGAAACTATACCCAAAGAGCCATTGCAAATAATTGCAAAAGGTATGCAATAAAGATGATTTTTGATCTACAGAAGGTTTTGATGCATGATGGAGTTCACATACGCTCAAGTACAGTACGACGCCGCCTACTGGAGGCTGGCAGAAAGGCTAAGAAACCAATAAAAAAGCAGCTTTTTACTCAAAAAATGAAAACAAAAAATTAGAATGTACAGAAAAATAAATATTGCACTCTAGAAGACTATGTTATTGCAAGAAAAGTGATTCCAGATATGAGAAGGGAATTTCCTGATGGTGGAGGAAAATTGCAACAGGACCCTGGCCCGTGTCTTTCACCTAAAAAAGTGAAGACGATTTTCAGGAAAGAAAAATTGAGTATGTTGGATTGGCCTGGAAACTCATCAGATCTTAACCCACTGCGAATTTGTTATCAATTTGTTATCAATAATAGAATCTCGGTTACAACACCATCACCAAGCTAATCGAAGCCATTCTTCCAGCGTGGTTTCTGGATATTAAATCAAAGAAAATTGTAAAAAGCTGGTAGAATCCATGCCAAAGCGGGTAACTAATTTCTTGTCCTATTACTGTAGAGTATTAGGTTTATAGAATTATTAAATTTGCTGTGCTAGTGAGAATTGCTATAACCTACTGTTAGTGTTAATATTTCATATATAGTCGTGAAATTCGCAAAGCAACTGTGTTACGTGGATTCTTTGAGATCAACCTTAGACCTTTTAAAATTAACTAATAACACTGGTAAATGGTTATAATTCATTTTCTAATCATAGTACTGGAAAGCTAATGAAGCTCCTAATCAGTTATGATTTATAATTTATTAAGGGGCCCAAAATAGGTCTCGCACCAGCACATTCTTCCTCTCTAGGGCCCTGATTGCATTCGCTGTGTGCTTCAGCGAGATAGTACATTTAAGTTGGATCAAACCAGCTTCATAATTTATAAGCTACGATGCTTTCAGATTGAGTGTTGTTTCAATAAAAAACGTCTCTTGACAGCTACTCTTGTTTGCTCTTTATTCTTTGGCGCCGGTGATAGAATAATTGATTTAATTAAAGAGAAAAGACAACATGATATTGCTTGGGTTATGCATGTAATGCACCGAGTAATTTGTGCTTTACCTTAAAATTTTGGGAAAATCGAACCTTCTGAATATCTTCCTAAATTGACTATTGCGAATAGCTGAAATCCTCGCGTATTTTCTATTGCAGCTAAAGAAGTGCGTTAGGTAATTGTTGTATCTACCGGTAAATAAATACCCTAGGAGTGAATGGAAGAACAAAGTAATGCACTTTTCAGTAGTGACACAGACTATTATAGAACTTCAGTATCGAAAGCACTGCTATCTCTGTTGTTTGCTACGGAAAAGTTTGTTAACGCAGTTGAAGGAGAGGTGGTTTCCAACTTCTGGACTATTCTTAATGTAGCATTTTGATTCGTCGACACACCAGACTAAAACTTTAACTCCACTTTGAAACACAATCAGGCAGTTCATTATATCCAACCATGGAAGCCAGTGTTCCCACAGCAAAACTGTAAAGGCGTCCGGTTTTATCAACCAGCTTCGATTACTTCCTGTGTCGCTTGGAGAAAACGCTTGTACAATGCTCTGTGGTATGGCGCGGTTAACATCTGTTCGAGATGCTGCTAAAACGTTTTGGTGTTGTGCCAGTGCAGTAAAAGCTTCAAAAATGACAAAAAGATTAAGTGGCCTTGTCCCGGCACTATGCTTTGTTCCATGGTAACGTAAATAAACCACCGATACACGAAGCTCACACCGTCACTTTTATTGTTGAACAACCAAATTTTCACTCTCTGAATATCTGCGAAGATAAATGGTACAACCAGCTTGACGCACAAATTCATATTCACAGCATGATCCTCCCCCGCATGCGATAAAATTTTTTTGTTGCCCTTTTGCACTGAACGTTGATGTGTTTTGATTGTCGCGGCCAGCATGTTGGAGTTTTGGTTCTCGTTAGTCGCAGCGTTTCAAATGCGCCCGTTGAGGTTTGGATGCCATCGCTACTGAATGCAAGCTTAGCTTATGCATTCTGCAGTTATGCTGAACCATAAGTCGTGCTGTTTCAAGTTAGATTGGAAACTCCATTTTAAGAGTAGTTGTATTTATCTGATCTATAGTGTAAAACATTGTAGCTTGCGTTGAGCTTTATTAAGTTCATGTAACTTTTGCAGTTAGTTTTGAAGTTGCAGTGAATACTTTCAGTTGAGTAAGACATAATTTCCAGTTTTACGTTCCGCAGTTGGTGTTGTGCTATGTTTCACTACAGTCTTGAGGTTGTTTACTTTCTCTGACCTTGTTTTTGTCTTTCAGCGTTTCACCTGTTAGCATTGCTTGCAGATCTAAGGAATGATGATGCGTAGCATTACGTGAAATCGATTTCCTATTAAAATTTTGTGATTGATTCCTTGCTTGTTTCACCTGTGAAGTGAAGTTAATTGAAAGCAGTAAAGCTTTTGAATTTTTGCAAAGGTCAATGGTCCTCCCTGGCTTGGGTTTTGGAGTAAGCATACGGGAACCCTGCAAATTATGCGCATTTTTTCTTCGAAAAAACTGAGTTATTGGCATGAACGTAAAAATTCACTGAAAATAAAAGACCCATTAGTCCATCCTTGTTGTAAGTGCTTCGACGAACACCAGTATGCTGGAATCAATAAAAAATCATGTAAAAGCCCGTTTTGCCAACTGTAGGGATCACAAAGAAGTAGGTGTCGAAAATTGTCGGGACATTTATACCACACTTTTGAACGACTGTAAAACGTGCAACATTGCAGAATGCAATTTCTTTCGGCGTATTGATAAGGATTGAGTTTTCTATTCGTTGTATTTTGTTACAAGTTTTTCGTTTTACAGATGTTAATTGATTGATTCCTTATCGCAGCACAAAGATACTCTAGGGATGAAACATCATCACCTAGTTCTTTGCAGAAAACTTGACGCAGATTCCATCGTATGTTTTGCACACACTAAATGCTGAATCCTTCAGACTCGAGTCTACACGCATGCCAAAAAGTTTCCATCATAAACCGACCTGAAATGGCACTCAGACTACAGAACAGCAGAAAATGATTTCGTGGATAAACAAGTAAGGGGTGAAGAAACTTTTTATCGCCTAATTGCATTTTAGTCAAAACAACTAAAAACCTCTCTGGTGAAGTCATAGTCTGTTCATATAATAGCGTGTTTATATTTCCTACTGCCTAATTGGTAGAGCTGATTGAGCACCCGCCAGCAAAGCTGATAAGCTGCTGTACCGCTACGGGTCGGGTCATACCGAAAACTTCAAAAACGGTACTTACGGCCTGTAGCCTCGGGTTCGGCATTGATTGGGTAGGTGCAAGGTGCAGAACAAGCGGAGATGGGCGCACGCAGATCACTCGTGACACTCGAAAGGAGTACAAAAGCGAGTATAACGAAAATGAACTGATTATATTTCTTGAACGTATTCTCGATTAAAATCACGAGATCATCAAACAAAAAACAAAATTTATACACTCGATTATAGTTTGTGAGTTAATTTGTGATGATGAAGTGCATTGCAACAGAAGCAGTTCACAAAATCTTGAATTAAATGTGTCTCTATGACAATTGAACAGTTATCTTCAAGATTAGTAAGCCCATTGTATTTACAAACCTTTTACATTGTTTTACAGCATATCTTAGCTCCATGTGTTTTTATGTTTACGCAATGAAGGAACATTTCGAAAATCAAAAGAAGTACTCATGAACAGTACATTAATTACACAACTGCGTGCAGTGTAGTTGTTTTAAGTAAATTGCTTAGCTGACAGAGAACTACAAAACTTCAGTGCATCATAAAATAAATTATTTATATTTCGTACAGCAGGGTTCTTTCACAGGTAAGAATAAACTCGCTAAACCAGCTGGGCATATGATGTTGTTGCAAATTGAACCAAGTTTTTTCGGCTATAGCACCATAATCGATCAACATCACTATGTTAAAATATAAGTGGCTTAACTTAATAATACTGTGAACTCTTCCCTAAATGCTACAAAACGTATCAAAGTGCATTAACTCTGTTAAACCATAACTTGAAAATCAGGCAAATTAACTTTTAGCAAAGTGTCACCAGGTACGCAACCGATTCGGGATTTTTATAGTCTTGCTAAAATATGACCTGAAAAATTGATCCCTATTATGTATGTCCATTAAACCTACTCTTTGCCGTGCCTCATTGTATGTTTGCATTTTACTTAGCCTACAATTAATTTGATGAACTATGTACACCTCTTTCATTGTGATTGTCATTACTTTACTATACTGTCTGGCTATTTGCTGAAATACGAGAAAGCACAGGCGATATATTGTACATAAATTCAGTAAATTACTCGAACAAACCGCCTTAATTTTATAGGAATTCCAAATATTGAAATATTCATGGAAATTTAGGATGATACAACTTCTTGATTAAACAAATATGAAATCAGGTTGAAACATCTCGAAACAAAAACAATGTTGCTGATAAAATGTCAAAGCTCCCACAGGTGCTCTTAAATCCTACAATTCGTAATGATTTTAGGCAAATCAGATATGTTTCTACACTTGGTCATAAAGTAATAAAAATGAGAAATGCCATCATCGTACACAAGGAAAAGCGCAAAACATTGTGATTAAAGTAAACAGCATTAATAAAGGAAGACAGCTTGGCAAATACAGCTTAATGCTGAACATATGAGAAAGTCCACCGACACCTAATTTTTGCGTTGAGTTGGGCATAAAGTTGGGCCAGGTCAGCTGTATGTACTAAATCGATTTAGGTAAGCATAACTGTGTTTTAGAGTATGTGAGTAATCCCAACGACGAAAAAGTCAGAGCAATTCAAATTCATCAGTTCAGCATGTTGTATAGCCAACTTTTTGGTTAACATTTCATCATTCATAGGACTCTCAAAAACACATATTTTTACGCTTTGGAAGTAGTGGGAAAATGTTTCTTATCCGCTGTAGGACCATGATCATCTTCGCGTTTTAAGCCCAAAGAAGTGACAAAGGCACTCATAAAAAAATTCACTAATGAACCAATAAACCTGTAATTTTCAGATTCCCATCGTTTGCTAAACAATAATGTTGAACGATAGTAGCACCAAAAATGATCTTAAAAACAAAAATATGTAGCAGTAAATTGCTTATTTTTAGCGTAATTCAAACTAGCCATTTCATTGATTTTAAAAAGAATCTAAAATACCGAAAAGTATGCAATTTTTCTCTACAGCTTTGATTGTTACTGATTCTCTTAAAGCAATCTAAATACTTACTTTTGTGATAAAAAAAAACAGATCCAGTCAAATTGTGACTAAAGTAACACGAAGGCTAAATGACGGCGTTAGGATCACATATCTTTGCTTCAAAGGAAAGCAAGTGATGCATTGTTCATGTAAAAATAATTGCAGCATCCAGTTCAATGACAGCTTCTTCATTTACAGTACAAATATTTTTGTTTTTTGAAACACGAAATCAGCACCAGCATTGTTTAAACGACCAACTAGTAGCTTTGGATTTATCAGACACAAGAATCAAAGGTCTGTTTCTGTTTTGTAAATCTACACTTAAGTATTTATTTGACACGACATGATGTAAAATGTGGCGGTGGGGAGCTTGGTGAGGCACTTCTAACTTGAAAAACCGCTGATCATTAACGGCTTTGTTGATAACGGCTGGTTCAGATCCTGCTTTCATGAACACACGATGCTGTTTCTTCCTTGTCTGCTTAACAGTGACAAAGAACCACTTGTTGCTGTTGGGTTTTTTTTTTGCACCAAAGACACAATAAAACTTAATTTGGTCTTTCCAGAGAAACCAAAGACTTTTTCGGCTATCAACGCCAACATATATCTTTGCGTGTGACCTAACCTTTCTCACCAACCATTTGCTGGGTTTACTATCTATGTGAACCTCAACCATTATCTTGGACAGCACGTTTGTATCCTTAAATAGACCTGTTGTCCAAGCGCTACTACCCACAGCGGAATCGTAGGTGGGAAGTCGATACTCAGGAAAAGCGTGCTCTTCTACTGAAGCATCACGCAGGTGTGATCCATATGTCTTGCCAACTTCCTTTGAACTGGAGTCACCGTCGGGCCTGTTGACATAAAATGCCTTAATATGGCTTGTCCACTGGGGATCGTGAAACAGTTTGACACTCCGATTATCTCTATTTTGTGGAAGTTTCGACCTTCTTGGAAAAGTTAATCCGTTTCGGGAAAATACGTTTCTTACTTGACCACTATTCCACGGACAAATGCACAAAAACAGACAGCATCTTGGATCGCCGGCTTCTTCATCATCCCCGATGTGGTCATTTGAATCCAAGTAGTCTGAGCCGACCGCATTTAACAGAGTTTTTTCTTCAAGATGGCAGTGGTTCATTTTTGTGAAAGGATCAGTAGTTTTTCTCAACTGCCACAAGGAAATTGTATGTTCCGACTTAATGTTAGTCACTAAGGACAACTGGAGTCTGCACAAAGTACCTCAATGTCAAAGTTTAAACTGACGCAATTCATCGGTTTGATTACAAATGTTTGTGCTGAAATGATTATGGGGTGAATTTGCTATGTTGCTGAAAAACATGAGAATATAAAACTCCAGGTTATGGTTATGAAAACAAAATTCAAACTGTTTCTGGTACCACTGGAAAAAACATTACCAAACTTTATCTAGTGAGAATCCCGATCATTGACGCCACCGCAAATGATTTTTATTGATCCAAATCGATTTTTCTGCTAGCAAGACCTTCATTTTTGGAAAAACTGTTTAAAAATGATTGAACCTTTGTGCTTAGCAGCGGCGCAGGCAGAATGAGGCCGAAGAGGCCGTGCCCCCCGAGACAAACTTGCTAAGATTTTTACTGGTATTTTATATCAATTTTCAACTATTAGAAAATATACGGAAAGAACACTCGGACTCAAGACGACGTCAGTGATAGACAGCGTCATTGACTGCCCCCTCCCGAACAAAATTCTTGGCTGCGTTACTGGTGCTTAGATTGCATGGAACTCTGAAGCAGAGTTGTACGCGGGGCTCATTATGAAGCCCGAACCCGGCCCGAGTCCGAACCTGGCCCGAACCGACATTTATTTGTGAAGCCCAATTCAGGTCCGAACGCCAAATTTACCAAGTGGGTTGAGATATGCGCAACTGCTAGGTAACAAAAAACGTAGTGTTCGGGTGTAGCTGCTAGTACACGGTGTATCACACCCAAAATAGCAACTAACTTGTCTAAAACATTGGCTTAAACAAGCACAAACTTCGCTTGTTAGTTAACGATTATGCTGCAGAATATACAGTAATGTTTCTCAAGAAAAAAAGAAACTATCACGAAACTATCCACGATAGCGCTATAGGGATAAAAGAAACTATCTAGGATAGCGCTATAGGCATGGAAAGTCGGTATGTAGGCTTGTTAAAACAAGCCAAGAATCGCGTGAGTGATTGATCTTTTCAATGCAACACCATGGCGTGCTAATTTGCTCACTGCTGTCGCCTTCTCAAAAAGGCTGTGAGAATAATCCCAGCAGAGAACAAATAACGCAGCCGTGTTTGCAAATAGAATTAGTTGAAGAAAAATCACAATCACTTCACACACAGAAGTTACCTCGGTGAGCACAACAAATATACCTCACGAAGGAAAAAAATCGTTACTCTTAGGCCCGAAATCGCCCGAAACATTTTGACAAGCTTGAGCCCGAGCCCAGCCCGACCTGAAAAGTACGGCCCGACTTACAACTCTGCTCTGAAGAGATAGTTGCCTAAACGTTTGAGTACTTCTGTGATCAGGACTGGCCTTAGCAAGTGCGGGGCCCGATTGGAAACACTTTTATGGGGCCCCACTGAGTGACGTGTGCATAAATATTTGATGGGGGCATCGAGTCATAATAATAGAAATCGGTGATGTTAAAGAGCGAGGCCTGGTAGGGCTATCTGGGGGCATGGCCTCCAGTTTCACATCTCCAACAGAGAATTCAACGGACATCTCCGTAACACCCAATAAATCCAAGAGTTGCTACATTCAATACCTCCTGTCTGGCCATGGTACCTTCCGCGGGGTACGGCAGCCAAGTGGCAATGTATTAAATGAAATTAGCCAACACCACTTGATATGATCAGCCAGCAAAGATATAACAGCTTAGCTACAAAACATCAGCAAAACAATCATGACAACAGGACATCACATAAAACTACAGTGCAACCCTTGTATTATAATGCTGCATAATAATGACAGCACCGAATGAAACAGGTAGGTCAGCTCCAAGCAATACAATAAAGGGAGAACACACAAACGAAATCGGCGCACTTCAGGCTATTGTAGCCCAGGGGCTGATCCAGGGGGACGATTGGGGCGTTCGTCTCCCATAAAACCTGCGAAAGTAACTTTATCCACCATGATTTTGTACAATTCGAAAAACAGCATTCGTGATATAATTAGGCTATTTTGTCGTCCACTGTTTTGTCACAGCAGTTTTGTGAAATATACAATATACATCATCTCTCTTGCAGTAACGAAGCCGTTGTGAGACTTGACTACCAAATATTAGTGAAATCGCTCACCCTAACTTTACTCGCTAGATCCATCCTTGTTGTAGCTTGCGACACAAATGTTGCCTTTGCTAAGAGAAACTTATTTTTCGTGCTCATCAGCAAAGTCTTTCAGAATTTTGTCCATGTTTAAGCCTTTGCTAATTTTGGATCCAATGGACAAAAACGCCAAACTATTTAGGCGCTCTTGTTGGATAGAAGATCTCAAAAGAAGTTTTAATTAGTTTGAGCTTAGAAAAACTCCTTCTTCCGGTGCCACAGCTACGGTCATGTAAATCATGAGGGCAATAAATAAATTAGGGAAAGAGGTGTACCGGTTATTGTGTGCGAGAAATTCAAATAATTTCACGGGTTTACGGATCTAAATTGACAGAAATGGTTTAACTTTAAATGTTTCGATTTCCTCACAAAGCACATATGACTGTGCTTGCGACTTTTTAAGGAACCGTTATTTTTGATACTTTTTGAGCAACCGTCATTTTTGTACACCTGTAATATCCATCCATTTGGCATAATTAAAACTGCCAATGTTAAGTTCATCAGACTTGTGCTAGAGGAAAAATGAATATCGCTAAAGACCGATTAAGCAGCACACATTTATTTGCAGTTCCGCAATAAACTTAACTTTCAGAAGACAAGTAGCAGTAACTGCTGAAACAGCAACAACTATAAAACCGTATCTTGAAGCAACGAAACGTGACCTGCCATACGAAACGCTTACAACTAAAACACAAAAACAGTTTAAAACTTAAAACCCTCTCTACATTAAATAGGTGCTAATGAAAAAAACTAGGCTACACATAACCGCTAACAATGACCATTGTTACGATAACAGAACGAATTACGATGATGGTGGGCGTTAAAACGGCGCTTTTCACTTTGATTTTCGTTGGCAACGGGCCCCACGCTTTAAAAATACTATGGGCGCCGGACCGCCACTGCACAAACAGCTTCGATAGAAAATGTAAGTTTGCGTAGGGGTAGAGCGGGGCCCCTTTCGGCGCGGGACCCGATTGGAAGCAATCGGTCCAATCGGCTACAAGGCCC
>JGI24021J15306_10010004_pt1 | contig 11738 bp, 9 predicted proteins | sample Ectturendosymbi1_FD_15306 | JGI IMG/M metagenome (IMG submission 15306)
TCTTTAATTTCAGAATAGTATTCGAAATTCTGGATTCGAAAATAAGTATTCTAGAATTATTCTAGAATACCTAATTATTCTATAATGTGCATCCCTAATTATGATGCTAATATTACGTTCAGAATTCTTGTGAAAATAATCTAGGCCTATGGAGCTGGAGCTTAAATTAAAAATGCAAAAGAGCCAGATCTGGAGTTTCAGTTGAAAATTTACGACCGGAGCCAGAATTATGGCCATTTGAGAGATAGCTCTGGCTCCTTTCCTAGATACTAATTGTTTTGCCAAATTAACTTACATGTGCTCTTTATAGCACACTAAATGTGATTGTTATGAGTTGCGACACCAGACTGCAATAATGGATCTGCAAGCCTCTGATATTTCTTTGGTTTAATAATCGCTAAGGCTATGACATCGTAGCTGGCAGGCATGGTGTTACTTGCCATAAGTGCCGCATGCAACTCCCAAGCATCCTTTGTGCGGCTTTTAGCAATCCTTCTGTAACAGATTCTATTTGACTAAGAGCTGAAGATTCCTACTTTGTAGGCAAAATATATGCTCTGTAAGAGCTTTTAGTGTACGAATCTTTGCTGCGAAAGGATCCCTTTCCATGGGCAGTGTCTTTCAGTAACCCCCCTAAAATTTTGTGTAACAGACTTCGTTAATGCAATAAAACGTGTCAATTCTTTTGTGGTAAAATTTTTTGTGCGGCTCTTTAAAAATTCGTAGGTTTGGATTTGGCTCCCTTCAGCAAAATGGTGGAGAACCACTGTTGTAGAAGTAAAAAAAATGTTAACTGCCACAACATCTTACTTTCTAGTCAGATTATCAAATTAGGTTTGGAGTAGTGTAGTGATCTAAAAAGAACTGAGCTATAATGAGTAGGTACATATTAACTCCTTGACAACCGGCCTACGGTATATTCGTACTTGGATTTCAGCCTAAAAAAACAGCAGTTTTCGGTTGCCTTACCAATGCCCCAGCTCCCCCACCGATTGCGCTAGAAAGTTGTTCAAGAGCTCAAACGGATCGGCCAGTCTAGTAGATTGCACTCGAAACAAAATTTTTTGGTTAGGGCGTGCAGATTTTTGTGACTGACGTCATAAGTGAAGTAGTCTTAGGGTCATTTTGGCTCATGTTACCTGGCCTAGGGTCCAACCACTAGGTCAAAGTGTTTCGCTGAAGTTTTCATTAGAAACTAGACTCGAGTCCGAGTCTTTTGAGCCTTTGATCGACTTCCTAGCGTTTCTGGTTAAAAACTTATGATTCAAAATGAACAAATTAATTAATTATCTTATTAGTCCAATATTTTTACTAACTTACATCACAACTTTTGAACCCGGAACCCCAGCAGGTCATCCAAAATATCAAAAGACTCGGATTGTAGCCTAGTTTCCAGTAAAAACTTCAGCAAAATACTACCACATAATGGTTGGCACCCAGGGCCAGGCAAAGTGGGCCAAGGTGGCCAAAAAGTCCTTCACATATGACATCACTCACAAAAAAACCGCACCCCCCAAGCAAAAATTTTTTTTCGAGTGCTATCTACTAGACTGGCCAACCGTTTGAGCTGCTGAACAGCTCTCTAGCGTAATGGGCGGAGGAGCTACGGCGTTGGTAAGGCAACCGAAAACTGCTGTTTTTTTGCGAAAATCGCCGAAACCAGGCGGCTCTAAAAGTGTTAAAATATCCATAGCTTTTGTAGCTGTGTAATCATGCTGTTAGCAGGGAGTAGGCCTATTATTAAAGATATGATCCCATTGCAGATTTAAGCGTGAAATGCATGACACACCTTGTAAAGTAGGAATTTTTATTAGAAACCTCTCTCTCTCTTCGATGGACATCAAAACGACGAATCCCATCCACCATCTTATCTTTGGAGGTGGGATTGTTTGTGCCTGTACAAATATACAGTCCTATGCATGATAGACATGTACGGCCACAGGTGGGACACAGATAAGTGGAGGCTTCTGTTCCAAGCAGCATGTTCATGCCGTCAGCGACGACAGTCATCTTCAGTTTTATCCTGCGTCGCTTGCATGAAGATACTTGTGGTCAAGGGCATGCACAAGGGGGGAGTTGGGGTAAACCCCCCCCTTGAGCTTGACATTTTACAAAAGCTTTATTACCTGCACAAAGGAGACTAATTGTTTTCTCATACTTTTACTTGTTAATTTGTCGGCTTAATGCAAATACCACGGAATAAATTTTCATGCAAATTTCAAGAAACATTGTAAATGGGCCAAAAAGTAATAATTAGGTTTTGGTGGGAATCTGGGTTGTTGCCTACGTCCAGAAACCATCTCACCACTTTTGCAGACCTTGCGTTCACTACGTATGTTTCAGACTGTATGCCGCGATAGTTCACTGTATCTGAAACAATTGTCTTTATTTTGTCTGCTATGGCGGATTAGCACATGCACTGATCGCATTGACTATACTAACAATTTCTGTAGCATGTTGCATGAGCTCAAAAACAGCAGTTTTTTAACATAGAAGCATTCAGGCATTTGATAATGTCTCAGCTGGGAAAAATAAAAGTTAGCTGGACTTTTATACATAGAAAATGAAAGTTTTCTTGCATAGGCATACTTTATGCGCAGTCTCAACTCTTGTGTAGTTTAGCAAGATTAAATCTTGCAAAACGGTGTCAAACAAAATTTCTGACTTGCGAAATTTCTGACTTTACGCCATGTATGCATCTACAGAGTCATAATCTACATGTCAGATACGCTGCGAGAACTGACTATTAGGGCTTAGTGTCAGGCAAGCGCATCAGGTTAGGGTTAAAAAAAGAAATATAATTGAGTTCTAAGACTTAAGTCCAATATTTTTCAGTGGTTGTAGTAATTCCTGTACTGCAGCTTGTTGTGGGCATCTGACATCTAACTGAAAAGTTTGATTTACACAATACATATCAAAAAGGTAATTCCCAAGCTTCATTCCTCTACTCTGACAAGCAACATGACTGACAAACAATAACAGGTCAAAAATTTTGCAGAGGTGAGAAATTTCACTTGACACTGGGATGTGCGCTAGCCAGTCCAGCCGCACGCTTTTTCTATCCTCGACTGCTTGTATTCGACAAGACATTAACGCAGCCTCACTTTGCAGTTGAAAATGCTCTAACGCAGTGATGAGTGTGTTTCATTCCCTTGTTTCAATGTGCAGCATGATATTTTTGCAGTTATGAACTGCTGTGTCATAGCACAATATCCTTGTAGCGCTGATAGTTTAGATTCAGTACAATGACACATAAAATAAGGAGAGTGCATGTAAAAGAATATGCATATTATGTCAATAAACTTTGCCAAAACGTTGGTTTGGAAATATGAATACGATGTCAAATTGTGACATCACAAACAGCACACACCAAATACAAATGACCACCACATGCCACTGAATGAACCCCCCACAAAAATTTTCTGTGTACGCCACTGCCAGCGGTACAAATGTCTCACCAGCCCTTGCGATCTGCTGCTAATGTTTCCAATTGGTCAGGGGAATAGCATTCTTCTTGAGTGTTGCCTTCAAACAATCCTTAAAAAGTTTGCATTGTCCGCCAACAGATCTTCGGCCCTCTTTTAATTCACCATATAGCACACGTCGCAGAAGTTGGTTTACCGGCATTGGAATGACATGCCCTGTCCATCTGAGCTGGCGCTCAGCAATGATGGCCTCCATCGAGAGGCAGTGGGCATGGTGACAGATCTCTACATGGGGAACTTTGTCCCAAAGTTCACCAACATAGTCTAAGCATTTGTTGAAGGCAGGAAATGTGGAATTGTTCAAGGGTCTTGATGTGATGTCTATATAGGACCCAGGCCTCGCCACCATAAAGTAGCGTTGAGACACAGACAGCCATCTTGGTCTTAAGGTTCAGGTTTCTGTTACAAAATACTCGTTGTGAGAGTTGTCCAAAAGCAGATGAAGCAAGGTGTACACAACGCTGGATGTCAGGAAATTGATCAAGCTTGTTGTTCAGCACAGTGCCCTAGTATAAAAACTCATCCACATTGGCGATGGGGCTGTCTTTGGTTTTGAAAATAGGTGGAGCAAGATTTGGCTAAGTGCACTGCTGTAGTATTTGTCTTTTTAATATTAACAACAAGACCTGCACGACTGTATGCATCAAACATGCCATCAAGGAGTTGCTGAAGGCCATCAGCAGTGTGACTTACTAGTGCCGTATCATCAGTATACTGAAGCTCATAAGAATGGGTAACAGATGTTTTGGATTGGGCATTGAGATGACGTTGGTTGAACAGTTTGCCATCAAGGCGATACTTGACAGTGATCCTATTGTCTTGGAGGAAAGAGTTACAAGCATTAGACACCACAAGGCTTATTGTCACATTTTACTAGATTACTGACAAAGTTCACTAGGAAACATTATGTTTACAAGCAGTAGCATAACATGAAAGTTATAAATAATTGGTAGCGAACTGGAATTGCTTTACATAGCAGTACATTATCTGGGGGGCATAAAAATCAATGTAAACAAATGTGGACTTTTCTTGAAGTTTTCATATGTGGAAAAAATATATGTTTTCAGCACGGCAACCAGTCTTATTTTCTCCCAAGTTTAGCAGGTTAAATTGTGCTTTACTTTGCAATTCATCACTGCTTATTATGAGTGCAAAAGATAAGGAATCAGAAGTTTTCAGCAGAAATCAAACATGAATTTCTTGCTAGAAGTCATACTATTTCTTTCAACAAAGGGCTTTTGAACACATCTTCGCATTTGGGTTAATGCAATTGTGTGCGTGTTTGAAAGAAAGCATGAGTGGACTATGTGTTTTGCGCTCTTTTATGGTTTGCCCGAGCAGCCCTGTTAGCTAGAATAGTCAATACTGGAACAGGCAAAGCATACGAGTGCAAAACACTTGGTCAATAGGAACTGGTCTGTGTTTAAATGCTCGGACATGAATGCAGTTTTCCAAACGACTATTTTCTTGATTCTGTTACAAGAAATAACAAAAGGTCCTCAGGCATTGAAGGCAAAACCAACAACTATCTTTCCAGAAATTGTTTGTGTCATTTTTTTGCTGATTTCCTTATGGTAACAACGCTGCTTGTAAAAAACTACCAGCTTAAATTACTCAAAATGTTTGGTATATTCTGCTGTTTTTGTGTACTTGATTTCATTAATTTTCCATTCAACTTAAGGCACACCAAGACAATTAAAATATTAATGTGTGAAAACGAATAGAAGCCGGAGCTGGAGCCTGAGTCATGAAAAAAAAGAGCTCCAGAGCCAGAGCCACACTAATGAAAACCAAGAGCTCTGGAGCTGGAGCCATGTCCATGAAAAGAAGAGCTCCGGAGTTGGAGCTGTGACATTTTTTATGACGGCTCTGCAGCCCTGAAATGATCCACACTGTAGCCGGACACACAGATTATCCAGAGTAAAAATTCAACAGATAAATTGCTTTAGCAACAACCTCCAACGATTATCATAGTAAATTAAAATTTGCAAGGAACTGACAAGTCATAATAGTAGGACACTGAAGTTAACTCAATCATCAAGTAGTGGTTAAGCATTTCCACCCCCTTGCCCATAAAAATCCCCCCCAAGGGGTCGATTCCGCCCACTTTGAGAAACACTGGTCTATTTCAACAACATGAGATCTATATCTCATGCAGTGAGGAACAACTCTTTATAAAGAATGTTTACAAAGGCTTTGTGATTTTCAAATAAGGTCAACCACAATTTTGTGTTAGTGATGTAAAATTACGGCTCAGACATTTACCAATGTTACCTTCACTTCATGCAGTAAATCATGGCTTTTCTTTCTGTGAAACTCATTGTTCTTGACCACTCTTGTGTACAACCAATGGCAAAATTACCAAGTCAGCTGTTGTCATGCATGTTTTTTTTGCTGAGATGTTTCAGTTATTTATCCCATAATAGTATTAAAACCCACGTAACAGTATTCACATATTTTTGGACATTATGACCAAATTGACTTAATTTTTTGGTTGTTAAAAAAAATTTGGTCTACGACCGAACCGAAACAAAACCTCGTCATGCATGCATTGTAATATGGCCACAGGCACATGAAACTTATTTTCAGTTCCTTGGCTTCCTAAAATACAACTTAATCTTGTGTTAGATAAAAGGTGAAATTTACAATGTACCTTTTGCAATGTGCAAATTAATCTTGGGCCATGCTACCACAGACAAATAACTCAATTGTCATTTTGCAGAATATCTTTATAGGACCATACCATTCCTGCATTGATTGAAAATGTTTTAGTAGTACAATTCCAACTGTTCAAGATATAAAATATGTTAGATTTTTAGGATGAAAGCACTGCTTTGAAACTGTTAAACTAAATGAAATTGGTTTCACTAACTCTGTGGAAGTTCCATCAACTGGTAATGACTGCAAAAAAAAATTTCATGAGAACTGATACACATCACATCATTTTATCACAACAATCTTTTCATCCAATGGATAATTTAACAGGACTAAATTTCATTACCTTTTTCCAACGTGACATTCTTAGGTTGAAACCTCATGCGTTTTTCCCATTTTTTAAACTTTGATTCCTTTATTGTGCCACTGCTTTTAACACCTGAAATAATAAAGTTTTAGGTTTAATTGTAAATAAACCATACTTGACTGTATGTACAGTGCAGCTAAGATCAGTATTATTTTTGTGTCAATTACCTCACAAAAAAGGTTACCTTTATTTCAACACATTAATCACATTTATGGAACAATTATTTACATAATCAACATTTTCAAATTTAGCAACATTTCACTTGGAATGTCTAATGTTTTCATAGCATTTTAACTCTTTGGCATCCGGCTGCTTTCGGCGATTTTTGGAAAAAAAACACCTAAACGCACGTGGCTTTGCACGGGAATTTCTCTGGTCTGGTATGCTCTACAGACCCGGTAAAAGTCTCAAAAGATGCAAGTCCTCTAGTCAGCACTCGAAAAAATTTTTTTGCTTGGGGGTGCTGGTTTTTTGTGAGTGACGTCCTAAGTGGAGGACTTTTAGGTTTTTTGTGAGTGACGTCATAAGTGGAGGACATTTTCAAACTTTTCCGAAAATCCCTAAAATAGTTCACCAATCTAGAGACAAAATCCCTAAAAGTAACAGCACTGCACTGCCTAAAAATGTTGACATAGTCAAAAAACTTATAGTAATCGCATTTAGGCAACAAAAAAAATTTTAATGGGTCATTCCATGTTAGGTGATCCTGCAAAATGGCGATTTTTCATCTAACCCTCGCCAAAATTCATGAAATTTTACCAAGGGGAAGATCTGAGGCTTCTGAGCTCAGCAAAGTTGGAATTTTTAAAATAGGACCTGTATTTCCGAAATTATGAGCATCTGAAATTTTGATGTTTTTTAAGAGGATTCTTGGAGTGTTGCTGTTGGAACTTCGACTGAGTGTCACTCTTTTATCTCTGAATATTTTCATTCAATATTTTGCAGTAAGGTGGAAGGCTTCATGCTGAACAAAACAACACAGGAAATTTTCACTGGTGACCTTTGAACCCTGGTTAACCGTTGTTATAAGGAAACGTGTTTTTCATGTGCATTCAAGCATGACAATATTTTAAATACCTCTAACTCAAATAGTGCAACTTCAATTGACTTCATTCTTTATGTAAGGGCTGGTGTTTTGGAGATTCTACTGTATCTTGGCCACCCATGCTTATTTTTGAACTTCAGGCAAAAAATTTGCATGTTAATATAGTAGTATACACCCATTAAAAAAATTTAGTCAAAAATATTTTTTTTAAATATTGTTATGAAATAAAAAAAAACTTAATTTTTTTAATTAAATTCAATTGTTTTAATTAAATCTAATTTAATTTTTTTAATTAAATTTAATTCAATTTTTTCAATTAAATCCAATTTAATTTAATTTTTTAATTAAAAAAATTTAATTAAAAAAAATTTTTTAATGATTGTTTCACAATACAGTTTTTTGACGCGGCAAGACCGGCTCTCAAAGTGTTAAAAACCAGAGTTGCATGATCCAGAGATCTTACTTGATTTGATATAAACATAAATCTTATTTCCGTGCACATTGACAGTTGTTTTTGCTTCGAATTCACACATATAGTATTGTCTGATACATACTTCAGATGGCATTATTTTTGTTTTGTAAAATAATCAATTATGGAGTCAAGACTGATCTTTGATACCGAGACCTTGTTAAAACTTCAAGACCAAAACCTAAGATTTCAAAATTTGTGAATTTTGCAAAAGATTATCACCACTTTGGAGTTGAATTTTTTCAAATTTTTGGCATTTTTCCAATCTGTTTTAGTTGTTTCTTACTTAGTAATACAACAGAGAAAAACTTGTTGAATTACAGAAGTTTTTTAAAGCCATATCCTTTCAATATTGACAGTTTCAAGATACCAGGCTTGTGACCAAGAACTGAAACCTTCAAGCCTGAGACTGAGACTCGCATAAATGGTCTCAACCAAATCTCAAGACTTCATCACTGCAAATAATCCAACAAAGTTGTCGAATCAAAAAAATTGTTAAATTTATTGACTTACAAAAATTGCCATCTTTTTACGGTGCGACAATTTTTTATGGTTGCCCTTATGCTCGACATGCATGGTACAAGCAATTCAACAGCAATGAAATTCTTCCCAACATCCACCTCATGTAGTAATCACGGTAAATGAGCAGTAAACTATTTATTTTGTGTCCATACACAATAGCAGCATTATTAGAGCTAATTTCCTCAAATCTCTTCATTATCTTTGTTATTGATCTTGAAGAGACATGGTAGTATGGACTGATTTTGGCCATGGTTTTCAATAGTGCAATTAAGGCAGCTGCATCAGTATCCAGCAAAAATCATCTTTTTGTGGCCAAAATATGAAGAAATTCCATTAGGATGCATAAATTGTATTGAAGCATACTTTTCCTGGTCAATGCCTTGCACTATGGCAGTGTACTATGTATTATTATACACAGCTGCAACAATTTTTTTCTAACATATGGGTTTGGGTTGATAATGAGTTGAAGTTTACAATACTAAAGAATAAGTGTGAACAGGACTATCCCTTTCATTTTATTGTGTTGGGTGAAAGTGGTGGACATTTTGTGTACCCTTGTTAGCATACGATTAGTAAAATGAAGCTGCATTGCCTCTTGCAATTGCAAATAGTTTCACTTGAAAAACTAACATAATACTTTGAAATTTGATGTCACAGATTGACCACACAAGCACCTTGTTTAATCTTACCCTAGTTAATCTCTTAATTTTTTGAAGGCATGATCTTGTTTGTTACCATTTGGCAGTTATGATTATTTATAACATTTTGTTTTTTGCATTTTGGGGAGAATCGATTGATAGGACACCACCTCAGAAAAAAAAATTAATTAAAAAAAGCTCATAAAATGCAATTTTTGCCCGTTCATACATGGAATTACTATATGATCAAACTTTTGAAAACTGTTTAATCTTCATCATACTATCAGAAACATGTATCATGTCCAACAAACAAATAAAAATTGAGGATAGAAATTATTATTGCAGCTTGCTCTAGCGCGTATATGAATTCTGAGTCAAAATCCCTTTATTTACTTAAAATGATAAAAAGTATATTAAATACGTAAATAAGCAAAGGTTTCTTAAAACCAAAAACATTCTACTCTATAGCTTTCAAATGAAACAAGAATCAACTTCATACCAGTTGACTTTTTCGAGTTACAAGCAATTGAAATATGGTCATGCACGAGCGCACACAAAACCTATGTCTAACTTGACTTTGATTTACATAGTTCAAAGGTCATAAAAAAGTGCCATGATTGATTCCTAATAAACACACCTTCTGACACATTCTCATAAATTTCTAGCTAAAAAAGATATAGGGTTTGTATATCAGAGCACTAAATTCACAAAAAATATACGTAAAAATTTGAATGGCAACACTGCAAATTTCAACCAGCCATAACTTTGTGAATACTAGTTCGATTTAAAAAATTCAAAATGTTTTGAAATCAGAATATCTCTCTGCTTATGAAATTTCATGGATTTTGCTCACGGTCAGATATATAGCTCTGGATCGCCTGACACGGAATGGCCCTAATCCGAGTCAGTCCTGATCTGTCATTTTCAAAAACAATTGCATCCGATCCAGCTAAAAATGGCTTCAGTCCTGATCGGTGCTCATTTCTGCTATCCAAGTGGGATATCAGCTCAGCCCTTAGGACACAACAAAAATTCCACGATGGTCTGTGTTAAGTAAATGAATATTGTGTACATGTTTTTTTAAAATTTCATGTTGCTCACTGCAAGGATATTTTGAGAGACCGCAACTTTTTTGTCTCAATACTGAGATATTTTTTTTGATAATAATGAAAGCTTATATTTTGTTTGACAATCAGAAAATGACAGAAGAGTTGGTTGTTGGTTGTAAAGCATGATGGTAGCAGTAAAGCAGGTTTATACTGCATAGAAAGACTGCTGGAAAATTGTAGAGACCGTTTCAGTCTCTCAAAAAAAACGAAAAAACACAAGTTATGCACCTGATTCTCTGTTTGTGTACCCTCATGCTTCATTTCGTTACTTTTGTATTTGTTGCTTTGTTTCATTTTCCACTGTCTGTGGGATCGCAAAATATTTAACATGCTGTTGCCCTCATTTTGTTAAAAAATCTCTATGAACTCTTGCCACACATCCAAATGTGGCAAGTGTTCTTGTGGCCAGAATCTAACAGATCATGGATTTAATGTGGCAACAGAACAATTTACAGTTGTAAAGGACTAAGTAATGACTGAGTGATATCAGCAGACGAACGGTTTTATTGAAGGTAATAATTAATTTTAAAGTCAGCCAGAAGCCTTTCACACTAGAAGTACTATTACGTAATAAACAACAAATTTAATGCGTATTAATTAACTAATTACAAGGGATTCTTCTAAACAACCAAGCCACGTACTTAAAAGTTTCAACGTACGGGTAAGGTGAATTACAATACTACACCCTTAGGAATGCACACAAACAAAGCACCATACTTGATACAGTTTTTGAGGCTTTTGCTTCATCTATTTCAGTTGGTGAATCAGCCATCTCTCTTTCAACAAAACCACTTTTTCACCGATGTCGTCCATGCAGTACAGCTGTGATGCATCAAGTAGGCCAATCCAGCTGACTTTCGCGCCAGATCCGGCAGTGCGCTTATACGGACGTCGGCGAAACGCCAAAAAACGCAGAGTAAACAACAGAGATGGCGCGGACAGAAAATTTGTGCCCGTTGTCCGCACCGCATCAGCAGCTTCTGTCCGCTGTCCGCACCGCGACCGCATTTCATGCACTTTTCCCTGTCCGTGTCCGCACTGCACAGAAATCCCCAAAGTTTTACCCCCAAACCGAAATTGCCATTTTCATCACCTGACCTGAAGCACTGTGCTCCTCATAACAGTTTTGTCTGGGTGGAAGATTTGTCAATAAATTTGGCAGTGTTCCACCCAAATTTTTCAAAATAGCTAGTTGCATTGTGTCAGAATGGTTGTCCAAATTCTTCAACAAATGCATGACTACTGTGAATTCCCGGACTCCAGGAAAATTGCCCACATAACTCCAATTCCTAAAGTTCATAGCCCAAGTTCCTCATCTGAATATAGACCGATCTCTGTTCTTCCAGTATTGTCAAAGTTGTTTGAAAAAGTTCTTTATCACAGAATATACTCTTATTTGACAGAACACAATCTAATTGACAAAAGACAATACGGTTTTAGAGAAAATC
>JGI24021J15306_10010005_pt1 | contig 11738 bp, 8 predicted proteins | sample Ectturendosymbi1_FD_15306 | JGI IMG/M metagenome (IMG submission 15306)
GAGCTTTGTTTGGGAGGGCTAAGCCCATAAAAGCCTCCCGTGGCGACGGGACTGATGCTGCCCCGAACGGGCTGGGTGGGGGGCGCCAAAACTGAGTTTGCCCCCGGGCGCGGGAAACCCTTGGTACGTCACTGCTATCACTGGAGTCAACGATATCGGTCTCTGGGCCCTCTGGTCAGCCAATATACAGGAAAAATGCGGGATACTGGTTGAAATATGAAACAGGTTCTTTTTGACATTGTGATGAAAAGTCATTTTTAAAACATGATGTTCCACAACACAGAAAAGACAAACTTGTCACGGAAATGTTCCACAAATCTTATTTGTCACCAAAATCACAATGCCGCAGTAGTTGGCAGAAGCTGGCTTTGTTTTTCTCCTTTACAAACTTGTGTTAAATGTTTTGCTTGTAAACTGATGTGCGTGGATGCGACAAAATGTGCGCATTTCCTTATTAGAAAAGGAATCTTCGACTGGAAGCACGCTCGTGAGCGCCTGAGGAGCCACGAGCAATCAGTGGAACATATATATGCCACGATTACATTTAGTCGCAGATGTAATTAATCACTGTGAAGAACTGATGCAGAACTAGCCAGTCAGGTCAATCAATGCGAACAATATCGGAAATCGCTTTTGCCTGAAACGTTTGGTTTCCGTCGTAAAATTTATTGCTGAGCGAGGACTGGCGTTTAGAGATAATGAAAACGTTGGATAGCCCAGAAAGTTTTTCCAAAAAATTTTCAAAACTTTTTTCAAGCAAATATTTAAAAAAGATGCGATGCTTCTAGCGACTGGTTTTGCAGGTTTCACAAATCGATAATAATCATTGTCAAATACCATGTTGCATCACAAAGTTTTGTTGCAGTTGAGTTAACGAATATGACGTCACAAGATTACGTCATAAATATTAATGATATGTGGAAACACTAGTGACTTCATCGATCATCCCCTACCTAAAGATTCTGTGGACCCCTCTATCTAAATCCGCTGACGCTCAATAACAAAGAAATATAGTTTCACAGTCTAGTATTAGTTAAAAAAATGTCCAAATTTCTTTGACCCAACTTCTTGAGATTTTGCCCAAATTTTCGACAAATCAAAACTTTGGGGGTGGGCTTGCAACCCCAGCTCCTACACCAAAGTATCTCCAGAGGCAAAGTTCATTCCTGTATTTTTGAACAACACCAAGTTTCGTGGCATATTCTGGATTGCAACATGGGTGTACATGAAAGCGATTTTTGATCCTTTGCACCAAGTAAAGGCATCTCTTCAAGGGAAAGGAGGAGATTTAGTGCAATTAACTAGCAGGATCAAGACGCGAAAGATGAAAATCCACTATGCAAAAAATTGCTTTTTGTATAAAACGTCAACGCTTTTATTTTTCTATGACAGCATAAGGTAGAGCCGGAGTACCAAGAACACTAACCCTGCTTCACTCAGGGCGTGCTTTCTTACCGGCATGGAGCAGGAGAGGTTTTTTTTACGGGTCAAAGTCACCCTGGGTTTCAATTAGTGCTACAAAAACTCAGGATTAGTGTTCCAAGAACACATTTTTTTGAAAATACCGTGCTTACCCCATTTGTGGTCACTAGGACTGGACTTACTTATTCATATTTTAGCAGCGTTCTTTCCTGAAAAACAATGACGAACGTCTGCAATCATGCTTGTGGTTATGAATCCATTTAATAATGAGCCAACAGAATGTGATGAATTACCGGAACTCCGGACGTATTTAATCAGAAATGCTCAGACTATGGGGTTTCTTTAATTTAAATTTCATGAGTAAAAAACTTCCAAATCTTGTGATTTGACGACGAGTTCACGGCGTGACACTTCGCAACAAGATACGCAGTTGTGAAATTTGTAAAGCACTGAAAGTCTAGTCACTTCTCTGAATAGCNGTATGATTCCAGTTACGACGCTTCGGCCACATAACCACAATGCCCCAAGAGAGGTCGCATAGCGATGCGATTCCTGTTGGCTACACAGACGGAAAGCGAACCATAGGCTGGCAAAAGACCAGTTGGCGTGATGTTATCTNCATCCTGGTTAGGTCCCTGCTTGGTGTGGTGCCATTAGAACAACGGTTCCCAAACTTTTTTGAGTACGACCCAAATCTGAGCTTGATGAAAATCTTGCGACCCAAGTCGCAAACAGCTTATGTTAACATGAAAAAAATGAGTGTATGGATGATTTTGATAGTACATTGCTGAGTTTGTTTTCAATGTCAGCAATCAGTTCCGCAACCAGGAACGCAATTGCCCCCCCTGAAATTTTTGTAAACATGATGGCATTCACGTACTTCACACGAAAAGTTATTTCTCGAGACTGTGTTACCTCTGTGTAAACTTCTTCTCAAGACAAGTTTTTCGCATACGTATGTGCTGCGTCATGTTGGATGAAACTGTTAACCAATCAAAGTGCCATGCTTCCGAAAACTCCCAACACAAAACCGGAGACAAGCTTTCAGGCGTTATTGTGAAGTGAAATCATCCGTTTCATGAAAGTGACGTTGTGGCTGTACACGTGACCTCACAGAGCAGGAATCCATAGGCTACCAATCATTGGATGTAGTGTTAACAAGAAAAGTGTGGGATGTTGGGAACGCTTCCAAAAATCGAACCACTTTAAAGCAGCTTTAAACTCATTTTAAAGCAAAACATGAAAAAGGCGTGGGAAAGCCGTTCCTAAGAGTTACTACACCCCTGCTACCGGCCGAGGCTACTGCTGCACAGAGTTGCAATTTTAGCAGATTTGCTGCTAAATCTAGTAGGATTTTCTCACTGTTAGCTGTATAATTTTCAATTTAGCAGTTAGCTGATTTTCTAGCAGGCACATCCAGCAGCTACCTTCATGTGCAATTTTTTGGTCTGTATGAATGCTGTTCACTGTGTTATTTGTATAACGTGTCATCTATTCTTCTGTTGTTTTTTTTCATGTTAACGGATGTCCAGGATTGATTGATTTATTGGTTTTACATCTGAAAGCTTCAAAAAGACTACTGCTAAACTATTACTGAAAAGCTTTTGAGCTTTTTGTGAAACAGTATATGAGATGGGAAATAGTCGTATAGGAGTTTACGCTTTTCTGAATTTATCATCATTTCTTCTCTTTTAATTAGCAAGCAGGAGTGGCCGAAGGGGACTAGGCCCCCTCTTTTACATTTCGAAATTTGCTTAAACATATTTAAGCAACACAATCAATAGCCTATTCGGCCCATTTTTAAAGAAACTTATTTAATGAAAAAAATCTTTCAAGTTTTTTTTGACGTGCACTTGTGCCTCCCAGTGGGCGTCCGCAGAAATTTTTTCAGGGGAGGAAAAACGGCATTTTGCTTATCAGTTTCAGTTGCTGACGATGCAACGCAAATTGACATGCACAAAACGCTTTACCCTTTCTACGCCATAAAGAAAATGCCAAACGCTACGGCAACAGTTGCAAACAGTGTTCCTTCTAAGAAAATTTACACTGAGCAAATGTTTGTTTTAGTGAGCATGAATATCTTAATTCTTAAGACAGAATTAGCAGAGTTCTGAATGAATTACCAAACTTGTAAATTATTACAATAATTTCAAAATTTTATCATAATGCGAACGAGGTACACACATAATTCAAATAGGTTCTCTTTGTTTTATTGTTATCACAATCTTTTGGAATATTGCAAGAATGAGATTTCACTGCCCAAATGGTCTGGTGGTACTCAATCCCATTGCCAAGGGGGGGCATTGGTGGGCTAAGCCCTCCCCAAACAAACCTCCCCGCCCCCAATTTGAAATATTAAATACTACAAATCAGCTGAGTTTGTCAAATTTTAAAATGTCAACCCCCCTGCACAAACATAAAGCCTCCCTACTGAAGACTTTCTGGAGACGGCTCTGGTGGTACTGCGCATTTTCGTAAGTTAAAGGGAACATTGGTTCCCAAAAATGCGCTTTGTTTGCAGCAATACTTCTTTTTCACTCATGCTTCTTTGCACGCCTAAACAACAGTAGTGCAGGGAGCAGTAGAAAAGGAAACTTATAAAAAACAAGCTAATCGNTACCGATATTTTTGTTTCTGTTCAACAACAATATTGACCTCAAAAATAATAACAGAAATGATTGAAAACCATTCTGAGATTCCTTGTTGCACGAATAGCTGCAATAAATTTGTTTCAATTCGATCTTGATAAATCATGAAATTACCCACAATGCTGTAATGAAAAATGCACGTCTGCCCCCTTTTGAAAGAGCAGAGGGAAATGCCCGTCACTTTCCTGCTTTTCGGCGTCCTTGCTTCTCGTCACACAATATAGAACTGTTTGGCTTACTGCTATGAGCTGCATTACTTACTTGCCAAGATTACTTGCCAAGATCCTGCATTACTTGCCAAGATCCCTGCATCGCTGCATTACTGCATTACTGCATTACTTGCCAAGATCCTTACGTTCAACAGTCACAGGCGGCAAAACACCCATTGCCGCAACTTGAAGTGAAACCTTTGAAAAATTGGTTGCCATGTTATTGCTACGCAATAAAAGCCAACAGTAGAACAATTATTTCCCAAGTTCCGCAACCTGCCTCTGCAGGCGAATGAGCGGGCATAAGTCAGTCCCGTCGCCACGGGGGGGCTTTGGTGAGCTTAGCCCCCCAAACAAAGCTCCAAGCCCCCCAAATTGAAACGTGAAACACTATAAATAAGTGGAGTTTTGGATAATTTTATAATCTCAAACCCCCCAAACAAACGCAAAGCCCCCCGCAGAACTGTAAAGCCCCCCTATTGAAAACGTTCTGGCGACGGTTCTGTCATGAGTGAACCGTAAGCAGCTCACCACGGCGTGATACCAGAACAGTGAAGCTGGCTCTTGTGCAGTGTGAGTGTCATACCCGAAAACAAACTGCAAGAATTAACTCAGTTAATATCGGAATTAAACTGTTGACTTCAATGACGTCAATGACGTCATAATCATTGCCAAAAGTGACTTTGAGCCCCCTTAAATTTTTCGCTGGTTGCGACCCTGTCAGCAATAATACTGTTTTCTAAAGTACCTATACGGTGTATGGACAGACACAGACCAGCAGTGGTAGTGTGGTCCAGCCACTATGAAACAATGTATTTTATTACAAACATAATCATTATTTCAGTACAATTGGTGAAATTCTACTTTCTCCTTTATGACGCCTTCAATACAGGGCTCGATCTTGCAGAGTGCAACGCACATGTCGTGGCCAGGATCAAGGCGATTGCCAGCCTTGGCTTTGATGACCGTCAGTGCCGAAAGTGCTTGCTCGCATAGATACGTGGTCGCACTCGCAAGTGGGAGGACATCGTCTCGGTGTGACCCATATCTTGACCCTTGCCGCCCTTGTTTGGGTCGCGACTCAAACTTTGAGAACCACTGTATTAGAACTACCACAGGTTGTTAAAAACCTAAGCTTTAGGAGCTGGAGCGCCGGATCTGGGCTTTTTGCCTGGAGCCAGAGCTCAGATTTAAAAATCAGGAGCCGGAGCTCAGTCTAAAATTTAGGACCAGAGCTGGAGCTATGGTCATTTGATAGGTAGCTCGGGCTCCGAGTGCCTTCTTAGATACTAACGGTTTTGCCAAATTGACTGAAAATAAATTAGATATACTTTGCCTAAAACAGTGTGCTTTTTATAGCACGCTAAACGCGATTTTTACGAGTTACGACACCAAACTGCAATAGTGGATCTGCGAGTCTTTGATATTTCCTTGGTTTAATCATTGCTGACGCTAAGGCTGGGGCATTGCAGTTCGACAGTCCAGGCGTGATGTTACTTGTAAATATAAGAAAAGCATAAACTACAACAACATCTTACTTTCTCGTCAGAATGATAAAACCGGGTCTGTAGTAGTGTAGGGACCGAAAAACAACTAAACTGTAATCAGTAGGTATATATTATCCATAGTTTTGGTACTTGTGTAATTATTCTGTTAGCAGCGAGTATGATTTAGATATGATACCATTGCAGACCAAAACGTGAAATGCACGGCACGCAATTGTAAAGTGGGATTTTTATCAGAAATCATTAGACTTGCTAGCAAGGTTTACTAGATTACTGCGAAAGGTCACTGGAAACCATTGCTTTTACTAGCATAGCATGAAAGTGATAACTAATTGGTAGCGAACTAGCATTGTTTTGCATGGCAGTACATTTTCAGGAGGGTATAAAAAAGCAATGTAAACAAACGTGGACTTTTCTTGAGGTTTTCGTCTATGGAAACAAATTTTATGTTTTCAGCACGATAACCACTTTTGTTTTCTCCTAAGCTTTGCAGGTTAAATTGTACTTTACTTTGCGATACATTACTGCTTATTATGAGTGCAAAAGATCAGAAATCAGAAGTTTTCACTTATGTTAAAAAAGCCACAGGTTAATTTCTTGCTAGAAACCATACCAAAAGGTCACCAGGCATCAACAGCAAAACTAGCGACTGCCTGTCCAGAATTTGTTTATATTACCAGTTTTTTTTTAAGGAAAATGTTAGGTACCCGGTATGGATGTGTAGGGACCCGATTTCTCTGATTGCAGGGACCCGATTTTCTCTGATTTTAAGGACCCGATGACCATTTTCTCTGATTCTAGGGACCCGATTTGAAATTCTAGGGACCCGAATCGGGTCCCTAAAGCGCCTTGAAAAAACCCTGATATTACCGTTATCTTGAGTTACGCTTCTGCTTGTGACTGTTGTTTAGATCGTCTGAACCTGTGATTGTTGTTTTTTCGCTGAGTTTCGGATGGTAACAGCGCTGATTGTAAAAAACTATTTTTAATATACTCAAATAAGTTTGGTATATTCTTTTAGTTGGGTGTACTTAATATACTTCATTTTAATCAGGTGGCTTTAAAACATAGATTAGAAAAAAAACGAAGAGAAAAATCGAAGGGATAGACCTGAACAAATGTCCGTACGATGACAAGATTGGTGAGAAAGAATATGACTTTGGTACACGCTTAAGCAGGTGTGTGATACACTGATAGGCAAAAGATATAGCCTACGACTTTGTGGAGTCCACCAGGAGTTCTCGCGGCACGGCGGTTGAGAACCTCAGTGGTACGATGTTGTTGCTTCAACACAGTACAGCAAAAGTGCGTTGCTGTTCCAGACATGTAACTCACAAATCAAAAGACAAGTTAAAATAACGCACAGAACGTAAAATGAACGGAAGGAAATGTGTTTTATGAGACCGTCGAATGAATTCGATGCGATAATGTGGATAAGAGAGTTTATTGTGAAAAATTTGAAAAGACCCATAAAAAATTAAGTTTTGCACTGACTTAAAGGATGTTTGTGAAGATGTATGACATCGACATGACATTCTCCTCGCAATGGTTTTAAAGTTGAAGTGAAGTTTCGGTGGTCAGAGGATGAAGAAACATTCGTCATACACTAAACCTTGTGAAGTTCAGATAGCTTTATGGCAGTAAACGCAAAGAACTCAATATGAACTGCCACTTGAGGTGGCAGTTTCCCAGATGGCGATTGTCCTCTGTGGCAATTGTCTTAGACAGCAGTTGTCCGGGTGGCAGTTGTCCTGGGTGGCAATTGTCCTAGGTGACAGTTGTCCGGGTACCAGTGGTCCTGGGTGGCAGTTTCCTGGGTGGCATATGTCCTAGGTGGCAGTTGTACGGGCGGAAGTAGTCCTAGGTGGCAGTTGTCCAGGTGGATGTAATCTGGTTTGTCCCCGTGATAAAATACATAAGGCAAGGCAGATCACGAGATGTCACTTTCCCGAAATCAGTGGCCCTCCAAGGAAAGCATGGTCACGGGCCTGGATAGATGTTACGTATGTATCAATGCGTGCTACGTTAGCTAAGTTGAAAACAGCTAGGCATTACACATATTCTTATGATTCTGCGGTAACGATATCGACGCTGGCTGTGCCAAGCAGGAAAAAATCTCCCGGTCATTGCGAACACACTGAGAAACTCCGGGCGTAAGAATGAAGAACGGCGTTTCCTGCGAAGTGTTATGTCGTAAAAGTTGTGCAAAGCATATGGCACGATTTTGACTTAAGCCAGGGGTCTTCAAACTTCGGCCCGCGGGCCAAATCCAGCCCACGAAGCCATTTCATTCGGCCCGCGAAGCTATTTCATCCAGTCACAGCAACATTTTGTGAAGAACGAAAAAAATAATATATTTACGAAAAAATTGTTCATTTGGTACAGTACACTGCAACATATCTAGAAACATACGTAAGATGTCCGGCCCTCAAACTATTGTGCAAGAGCTTATGTGGCCCTCGAACAAAAAGTTTGGAGACCCCTGACTTAAACCAAAGTTACATTTGAACAAAAAGTGGTCATTTTTTTCTTTCCGAATCAGCTGTGCATCAATGTCACTTTCTGCATTCTTACTAATCTTTTCGCTGGGGTATAAGAATCATAACAAAAATTAAGTGAACAGGTTTGACCTTCTCGTGAGCGAAGATTAGCGCTCAGTGGTGAAATGGTGTTATGGCTAGGCTTTACGGATTGCTAAATAAATCAATGCCAAACCAGCTTGTGGCTGCACTCATTGCGAAACATCGCAAATCGTAGGTAGTATCTATGTGATGTGGTTAGTAGTAAACGCGTGCTGTCGGACTTAAACCAACAAACAGCTTTAATCCCTTGACTTTGCGTAATATTTTCGCCTCGTGCCAATTATCTCTTCTCGATTTTTCTGCTGGATGGGGCGTAACGTGCATTAATACTTTTGTTTGTCGAACGTTTTTAGTACAACTCTTCAGAGAGTAAGTTCTGGCGACAATTTTGTCAGAATGACGCAGTTTAATGAGCACAGCTGGAAGTACTAAGTATGTTGCCAAAGAACGTCTGTTAACATGTCTTCTCATCGTTGAGCTATGAACAAAACACCACTGAAACAACACTAAAAACAGCGAGTAAGACCCAGTCATTGTGGTGCCCGGCACAAAAATTGTCTTGTTCAGAACTCAAATGAACTTTTGCCAACAGTGTCACAGTTGATGGGGAAAAAGCACACCGTTAAGATTCATCAGATTTTTGCGAATTAGTGAAGGCGCCATTAGGCAGTCAGTTGGTGCAGCTAGAAGAGATGGACCAGTGCCACATCAAGTTCGTGCAACAATCATTGCCGAAGACAGAAAACGGTTTTTAATTGAATTGATTTCTAAAAGTTTAAAATAACAAATCAACTTCAAAGTCAACCACCCTCCATGGATTGCAAAATGTGCATGAAAATTCGTGTGAAACTACACTAATTTTTGCAAAAAACATTCGAAAAATTGCATGTTACGTGGAATGTTTCTCAGTTACTAGTATGCACAACGGCGAAAAAGTTGAATTTATCAGCAAATCTTATGGAGGTACAACTGGAAATGAAGCAGTCGCTGAGATGCGGAAAAACCACTCTGCGGCATTAATGAACTCATCAAAAAAGTGTACAATTGACATTTTCGTGAAACAAAATATAAACTGACATGAAAATTTTGAAGGGATTGATGACTTGATGTGCTACAGTTACAAGATGAAATCTCTATTTCACAAACTACCTTTAAATCGTGCAACTGGCAAGCATGGCATTTTTGCTGAACACAGTTTTTATACTGATTCAAGTGCGTCTAACTACCTCAATATAGTCTCCTCATTTGTGCATTTAATGCATGGAAAAATTCCATAGGAATGCATGCAAACTGTCATTGTACCTATTTGCAAAAATTTCAACGGCTACATAAGTGATGCTGGGAACTATGCACCTGTTTCTCTTGCAACTACCATCTCCAAACTGTTTGAACATCACATTTTGTCCTGCATGTCACCATTTGTGGCCACCACAGACAACCAGTTTGGTTTCAAGTCACAACATGGCACTGACATGTGCATTGTTTACTCAAACAGACTGTGTCGTATTACGTAAACAAGGGTACCACAGTGTTTCCAGCAAAGCATTTATCAGAACTAACACATCCTGCTGCTAGCATATACTAATGGGCAATGTACGGATCTGCATAGTAAGACCGCTGATGAGTTGGTATAGGCACCGACAATGCATGTGAAATGGGGCACTAACTTTTCATGCCCCTTTAATGTAACCAACAGGGTAACGCAAGGAGGAGTTCTGACTCTGGGTGTATATTTATTCAGTGTTTACTTTGATGAACTCTCAAACCAGCTGGCTTCAGCCGGAGTGGAGTGCACTGTGGGAAATATGATTGCCAATCATCTAATGTTTGCTGATGATATATGAATGTTTGGCCCTAGTATTAGTAAATTCCAGTGTCTTCTGACTATTTGTGGTGAGTTGGTGACTACGCTGCTGAACACGAAATTGCTTTTAAATGCTACAAAACAATTGGTGTTCTTGTTTGTTCCAAAAAGTATGAACAACCTGCTCCACAGAATGTTTTTTCTGTATGGTGTACGTGTACAGTTTTCTGACCAAGTCAAATATCTTGGTGCATCGCTAAATGCCTCACTGAAGGATGATGATGATATCCAGAGACAAGTGAAATCATAGTACAGTTCAGCAAACAAGCTCAGAGGCACAGTTGCTCAGTGCTCACATGCGGCGTGACCAGCGGTTTGATCCAGGGAAAACTTAGCTGAACGGGGCCCACTGACCACTATAGGGGTCCACTAGCCAACACTCAGAAAAAAAACTTAGAAATAATGGTGAATCCGAATGTGGATGGCCATACGAAAACCCTAAATAACTGGAACATACTCCGAAAAAACAACCTATTGGAAACCAAAGGAATACTAAAACCAGGGTTTTTTTAAGGAAACTGTTAGGAACCCGGTTTGGATCTGTAGGGACCCGATTGCTCTGATTCTAAGACCCGATTTCCTCTGATTTTAGGGACCCGATGATAATTTTCTTTGATTCTAGGGACCTGAATCGGGTCCCTAAAACGCCTTAAAAAAACTGCTAAAACCGAAATATAAGCTAAGTGGGAGCCTGTTTTTACGCTTAGCTTGTCAGTTACGCCGCTGATGCTCACCTGTAGTAAAAAACACTTTAATTTGTCCCTATTGCATGCAAACCAGGGATGTGGAAGCAGCTGTGGAAGCTGGAAGCGGTGGAAGCGGTCCTTTCTCTGTGGAAGCGGAAGCACGAAAATTCTACCGCTTCCGCATCCACATAGGTTATTTGACTTGAAGAGTAACTTGGCGAAACGCTTTGTCCATTTCCCGATGTGGATTAAACGATGAAGTTGCACCTATAAGTCTGAATGAACGTGCTATATCAGTAGCGCGAGAGAACGAGTAAAAGCGTAACTAGCATCCATGGCAAATTTGGTTCTGGTAATGTCAACGGTCGTTTTCTCGGTTTTTGTTAGTGGAAGCGGAAGCGGTGGAAGCAGAAGCGATAGGTGTGGAAGCGGAAGAGGTTGACGAAATAGCCGCTTCCACATCCCTGATGCAAACGCATGCTTGCCATTTGTGGAAGAAATGCACACAGATTAGTATGAAACACTTACGTGTTGTGTACAGTAATGCCTACAGAATCATGCATTTCATATCCAGAAATGTAAGCGTTTGCCCACATCAAGTTAATCATTAAGTCAGAACCTTTACTTATTTGTTTGCATGTTTTTTTCAACGATGTGTACAGGGGTGCAGTGGGCGGGAACGCGCGGGAACGGCGTTCCCACATCTTTTTCACATTTTGCTTTAAAACGAGGTGGAAGTTGTTTCAAAATAGCTATTTTTGAATGCTTTACCACACCTTTTTTGTTAGCACTACATCCCTGGCATAGGCGTAGCCGGGGGGG
>JGI24021J15306_10010006_pt1 | contig 11738 bp, 15 predicted proteins | sample Ectturendosymbi1_FD_15306 | JGI IMG/M metagenome (IMG submission 15306)
CGGTTCCTTCACTGCCCTGGCGTCCTTGCACTGAATTGGGTTTTTTCTAGCTGAATATTAATTATCGCCAAATAAAATCAACTCAACTCAACTCAGTGTTCCCCACAATGTGCATTTCATCACAGTGATTATGCACGAACAAACAATTTTGTTAAAGACCTGGGTGTGACCAACTGGTTAATTTTGTAACGCTTTTATCCTCGCACACCAACTATGGAGAATTATGAAAGTGTTTACAAATCATTCATAACCATAACATTGCTTAGAACAAATCAAGAGAAGTTTTAAATTTGCCATTTTATGGAAAAATTAATCAACCACTCAAAATATTGCTGGACCTAAACTTTGTCGAAGTTATATGGTTCCTCACCATGGTCCCCTTGTGGGTGGGGCCCACAAACACCATAGTATTTGCAATCTTCCAAAAACCCAACAAAGGCTAACCTCTCGCCACACATCTAGCCGAACCTAATTGGGAGGAACATTGATTTTATTCTTGTTCTTCATGTGCAAATCACGTCGTCAAAATTTGTAGAAAAAAGAGAAAACAGTTCACTCAAATTCAAGAGGAAGACAAATTAAGCTGATTTGGTGTCATAGGTGACAAAAAGTTCGCCGGTACCAGGATAAAAAATCTGTCTGAACTAGTATCCTACACCGGTACAGGGATTTTGTTCAGAGTCATGATGACAAAACGGACCTTTAGCTGTGATGTATAGCTGTCAATCTTCATGCACGCAATAAACCGTAACTTCGCACAGCTATCCTTACTTGTATTGCGCTCGCATCTTTTTGTTCAAAAAGCAGTAAATGACTGGATTGACGCACGAGTTGAACCACGTGATCACACTTGCAAACATGTGCACGCGCGGATCGACATTGACAGACTTGGGGATGAGGTTGACTATAACGCTCGGAAGGAACAAGATCGTGAACACTATGCAGATCGTCAAGCTTATCCTGAGTAACCGTCTGTCCAGTAGCTGGTAAAAGCAAAAAAATTTCAGTCAAAGCACAGTGATACCAAAACAAAGGAACAATTTTCTTGCGGCGTTCTTTACAACTTCGTAGAAACAAAGACCGCTTGTACGTACGGCTTGAAAAAGAAAAAAATCTTGCAGTTGTCAAATGTGCATCGGTGCACTGTTTCGGTGGTTTACTGTTTGTTTGAAACCAAACAAAGTAAAGTTGAAATTGTTTGTATTGCTTAGAACAATATAAAAACGTCTTGAAAATATTTATACAGCTTAGATTACAAAAATCTGTATGACTATATAATCATTATATAGTCATACAGATTTTTGTACAAACACTGATTCAGGAAAACAATTTGCTTATTGATTCGACTGCGTCACTTAGTTAGAAAACACTGATGCAGCCGTGAGAAAATAAATCTAGTTTGAAAAAGCCCTGGGAAGCCGGCAAGACATTTATGAAAATTTTGTTTTAGGCAAAATACTCTGAGCAGTCTTTCTTACAATTTTCCGCTCAATTACTGCATAACTGCACCAGCAATAATAAGCGGTTAGCGCCAGAAGTTCAAACTTTCCTCAGCGGAAATTACCTTTCTTTTCCTTGCTTCCATCTGCGTCGCAGTGTAAGAACGTTGACTTCTGCACACAATATATAAGAAAGATTCACAAATCACATACCTGGTAAAAGCAGGCTTTAAATTTTGAAGCTGCGGGACCATTGTTTCGCGCAGGACCAAGCTGCGGGACCAAGCGTCGTCAGGCACTATACGCCTGCGATTCACCATCTCAAAGCTACTGAAGTTTGTGGCAGAAAACGGCAGAAAAGGTTGAAAGGTTTCACTTCTCAGGAGATCGTGTTCTGCTTTGCTGCCGCTCAATACACAGCGACAGTCTGAAACTACTTCTTTCGAAACTTATGGCAAGAAAGACCGATCCAGGTCCCTTGTCATAATAAATCAGCCTGACTTTTTGGATTTATTAAACTGCAACATGTTGGTCATCCTAAATTCAACTCTCTGCTTTACTCTCGGCATGATGGCTTTGCTTCTCAAGCTTTCGTGTTTTTACGCCAGCGAAGTTTTGACTTATAAATTCAAAGGTAACATCACGCATTACTTCACTTTGCGCTTTTCAACACTCAGCAAAGCCAGCTGCTGCAAACGTTCATTGCTCATATTTGTCCACAACTTGTTTTTTTATTACAGACAATTTGCTAAAAAAAGCGCTCCCCGTGCAATTGGTGACTATGAGACAGAGAAACAGCTTCAAAACTACGGAGATGTTTGAAAACTCTTGTTCAGTTTTAGTGTGACGGTGTAACAACTTGAGTGCAAATAAGGTGCACTTCAATACTTCATTTCTGACAATTTCACAAACTGAGCCAACTGATGTGGACAGACGTTACTCTTAGTCGCTTGGTTAGTGAAGCGAGTGTTTTAGCTTCTCTCAAGTCTACCTCGCTAAGAGAAAAGAATATCAGCCTTGACGCGTAGGTAAACATCTTGTGCAGCAATCCGAGTAAAATGCGTTTCCAAGCAATCAATGTATTTCGATACGCAAGGGCTATTTGGCTTCGTATTCACTATTGCCGGATGCGCCACGTCTTTCGTTTTTCATTTATACTCGCCACCAGCGGTCTGCGGGGCCCTTGCGCCGGGTGTCACGCGGTTATTTTCGTTGTGAATGCTACATTGATGTCGAGTCAGTGGCAGCACCGTGCATGAACCTTGTCCTTGAACAGGGTTGCCAGATTGGCTTTTTTGACGCCAAATTTCACAAATTTGGCTCTTTTTAGAGGTAGTTGGCGTCAAAAAGTTGTTTGGCTTTTTGGCTTTTTCTTTTCAATATTTGGCTTTTTTGGAGGCAGTTGGCACATACTATCAGACCGGTGTTTTGACTTTTTAATTATCATGCTGAAAAGTGTTATTAGGCTTTTTTAGACAGTGCTTGGTGTATTTTCTCTAAAGTTATCTGGCAACTCATAGAAGAATAACGTTGTAGCATATCTGGCAACTCATAGAAGAATAACGTTGTAGCATATCTGGCAACCCATATTGCCAAAGGTTCGAGTGGAAACACTGTAGAAAATCTGGAAGATGAAAACGAATTGTTCCTGCAAAGCAGTGGTTCTCAACCTGGAGTTCGCGAACCCCCAGGGGTTCATGGGAAGATTTCCAGGGGTTCTTAAATGGCAGTTGAGTTTTCATGTATTGCTATTTTTAATATTCTATACTAGAGCAGAAGAAAATGCGTGCCAATTGAAAACTCCGTGGAGATTTTGCCTGATCTTGTGTTCTTGTGATACAACAATGTGAAATCCACGGCTTTGCCAGCTAACTTGGGAGTTCGGGTTGATTGCATAGGCGTCGGAAGGGGGGCAGGTGGTCAAGCCCCCCCTGAATTTAGACATTTTTAGAAAAAAAAGATTGTTTTCTAGTTTTGAGTGGGAAAAAACAAATTTTACTACTTTTTGCTCCCCACTGGAAAAATTTTGGAAAAATCCCCTACTGCCCACCTGGAAAAAATCCTTTAGACGCCCATGGTTCATTGTTTTATGACTCGGGGGTACTTAACGGGAAAAAGGTTGAGAACCCCCGCTGTAGAGTGTAGAGGTAATGCTACAACTTTATTCTCCTAAAATGTCCTACAACTAATAAAGAATTTAAAATTTCAAGTGTATTTAACAAGCTCTCCAGAGAAGTCAAGAGGTCCATAGCATCGTGCAGATTAATCGTTGCACTTTTCAGCGCTTTGCTGATTGATATCTAATCAATATCTTGTTCCAGAAATCACTGAGAAATGCTGTTTTTAGAAATTCCATTCTTTTCAGAGAGGCAATCAGCTTCATGTGAAGTCGATGCCATTTGAAGTGCATCATCAGCAATTTTATCAAGCGCATTTCGTATGTCTCCGTAACCTTCACAAACAGCAGCTGTCGCGTCCGGGCGAGCAGACCATCTGATTTCAGACACTGACTTAACTGTCAACCTTTTTATGGATAAATGTTTTGTCAAAACGGACCAGCGGTGAGTTGATGCTGAAAAGCAACCAAGTGAACTTGCCACAAATTCAAAAGACCTCACTGCTTACGCGCAACAATCAACTGCATTTACTCCAATTAGAGTGAGCAGCACATGAAACGAAGATGACGTGAGGATTTTCTTGCTTCATTCCAGCTTGCACGCACGAATATTTTTAACCATGGCTGATGATACCATCGTCAATGCGGTAGTTTGTAGGCTGACTTCTATTTTGACATTTCTCCAGTCCACGTTCCAACCAATATAATCAATCAGGACTTGACTGACAGGAAACCAATTAGCCGGATCGGTCGATTGCCACGGACATTCGGCGCATTTAGACGATCTTGGCACTCACTGCTCAGCAGAAGAATTGGGACGGATGCACATTTCGAGTCACATGCTGTAGTTTTGTGCTAATCAAAGGAAAGACCAGCATAGACGTTTTTATCTAAGTAAATTGTTCCTTTCTCAGGACACTGCTTCAACGTTGCTGCTTGGAAGTTTTGCTGGAATAAAGCGATTCTGTCGCCGCATTTTAGCTAATCCAGCCAATTTCTTGCGCTTTTCGCCTTATAAACTTTGCCCTTTTTAGCTCCTGATGGCATGAAAGATCTCGGCGTAACGTTTGCTAAACAGTGCAATCTCTTTTTGTGCTTCTCTGTTCTACAGATCGACTGATTTATTAAAACCTTTTTGACGGACCGTAATAACATTTGGTGTGAAAAGCTTGACTAGCTTCGTATGTTTATGGTGTAACACAGTGTTTTTTAAAGGATTTGAAAAGGGTGTCGTGGTGGAGATTTAGGGTGTCAACACCATTTTCCCTTCTATGTCTGATACTTTTAACTCATTTTCAAAGAAATGCAAGTTTCCGTCCAGATTTGCTTGATTATTTGAATACGACATTCATTTTTGGTAAACAAACAAAAGACAATTTCATAAATAGCAACGTTCAAATATGTAGGCGTACATACTCATTCATTTATTCATTTTCGTGCCCGCTTTTCCTTTGGGGAGAGTCGCGGGGGCAGCAACCCTAGGCGGACCGGAAATACCTCACGATCAACAGCACTTTGAGATAGTTCTGCTGGCTCCACACCATGACCGGACCAAGCAAGATCAGACATGTAGTCACTCTCCCTGGTCCTTGGACGAACTTTCAGCCGCTTTCCTGTGGGTGTAGACTGTAACTTGAAGGAGGACTTAGTTCGCCATTCTTTCCTGGGACAATCTGGACACATGGCCGAACTAACATAGCTGGGATATCTCGATTCGGAGATGTGACTTGACATCCTGGGCCTTAAGTATTTCAGACCTGTGGTCTTTGTCACGAAGTGCCACATCGAGAACTCTAGGCAAATATCATATCTCTGCTGTTTGTTCTTTTGGCAGTATTCTTTCAGTCATCACCTAAGATTCATGAACACAGGTGAGGACTGGAAGAAAGACCGATTTAAAAGCCGAAAGCTTTGCGTTCTTCGAAAGCTCCTGTTTCGTCACCATGGAGCAATAAAGCTCACGCAGAACCGCGTTTGCTTTAACAATTTTCTAGGGGTTCCGAGTTTCATCACTCATAAATACCACTCCAAGGTATTTGAACGTCTCCACCTGCTGCAGTGTCTTTCCACTCACTTGCAGAAAACACTGGCTTGGGCATCTTAAGAGACATAATACCTCAATCTTTTAGTGCTGATTTTCGTTCCTGCTTGGTCGCACGCAGCAGAAAATCGATCAAATGCGTGCTAAAGACCCTGCTGAGAAGATCCACGCATGCGGTGCAAATTCGTCCGCAAAAAGAAAACGGTTTACCCTGCAGTTCCCAACAGTGACACCCTTGTCGACGCGTCTGTGACTGTCTATCCAATTCAATATAGACCAGGCTCTTCGACATTTTTGGGAGAGGACCACATAAGCTATTGCACAATAGTTCGAGGGCCAGACATCTTGTGTAATCTGATTTTTTCGGGATATGTTACATTGTACCAAATCAACATATTTTTCGTAAATATATGGTTTTTTATTATTGGCAAAATGTGTTTTGCGGCCGGTTGAAATGGCTTCGCAGGTCGGATTTTGCCTGCGGGCCATAGTGTGGAGAACCCTGATATAGACTCTGAAGAGGAGTGGTGACAGCACACACCATTGTCGGAGTCCAACACCAACGTTGAACGGTTGTGATTTAACTCCGTCGACACAGCCACAGTCTTCTGAACTAGAATACAGTTACTTGACGGCTAGCAAGAGGCACCTGTCAGCATCGTACTCCTCCCAAAGCTTTTTTCAAGGAACTCGGTCATATATATACTTTTCCCAGGTCGACAAAACATGTGTATAAGTCTTTGGCAGGCTCCCACGATTTCTCAAAAATTTGCTGGAGAGTGAAAATTTGTTCTGTTGTGCTACGACCGCGACGAAAACCGCATTGGGTATCATCCGGCTTTAGTTCTGTTATTTTCACGGCATCTTGGCATACTCTCTTCCTGGGAGGCTTAGCAAAGAGATGCCGCGGTAGTTGGTTCATTCACTCCTGTTTCAATTTTTGTGCGTGGGGATGATCAAATTGCTAATATTTCGGCACCCGTCCAAAACGCCATGCCGCTTGACACCTCAACCAAACCATCCAGCGTTCCAAGTTCCCTTGATTAATTACCAAACTTTTCGCAGTTGGCTTTAAGCTCGGATTTAAAAAGAGCATCAGAGAGCTTACTGATGCACAGTTCTACGGAGGCTTTCACCTGTGCAAAGTCAAAACATCCTGCCCGAAAAACTTTGCTCAGTTCTGTCAGGACAAGTGCCAATGTTGACAAAAGGAAAGCACTATGTTGAAATTTGTTTTTTTTAAGTCGCAATAAAACAACGCACATTGCTTTATTTATATTTTCTGACAGCTGCATCAGTGCTGCCCAAATAGCCAAACTCTCACTCCTAGCTTTCACTGTCGTCTCACTCGACAACCACCTTTTTTGCATGCGCGCTGCAACTACCGAGTTTTTGTTTTCCTTGTAGTCTGGTGCATGATGAATTGCCAGGCAAGCCGATCGCAACGGTGAAAGAGTAAAACACTTCCATAATTGCATTAAAGTGCTTTCGTAGTTTCGTACACCATACCGTACAAATCTGTGGCAGTATAGTAAGAGGCCAAAGCGAGGCGGCGCTTATGACAACGCACAAATACCCAACTTACAATTTTCGCTTCCAGCTTCTGCGCCAGAAAAATGTGTCAGCCTATAACATTGCAGCCGTCTGTTGCAATAGCCATGTGCAGGAAAATATGCTTTCCTCAAATCGTTTTACTTCAATACAAGGCAAAACCATACCTAGGCTTTCAGAATTTAGGGTGCCATTGCAAAATTTTAGGGTGTCATTTTGACACCCAAAAACGGCTTAAAAAATACTGATGTAACACAAGGACAGTTGTCAGCGGTAGAAAAATGCACTGTTTTTAGAAAGGAATCTGTTCACAGCTAAGAATCACACACTACGATCGTAACAGAGTATATATTACGACTACTAGGCAGGTATCCATCAACTCTTATTCAAATAGAATCACATCAGAGAAGTGCATTTCTACCCTATATTTACCCTTTATGACAGTGGTTCTTAACCTTTACCTACACGCCGAACCCTTACGTAGTTGTCCAAGATTTTGTCGAACCTCATTTTTGCGCAATATAACAGAAAGTAAAAATGGGTTACTGAAATGAAATTGTTAAACAGTTTATATTTAATAATACAGTGGTCCCACGCTTTTGGTCATGCTGCAGATGACCTTCGTCGGACCGCTGAAACCAGTGACGTAACTGACAGGGAGGCAAGGGAGCGAGTCGCCCCCCTGGAAAGTAAAATATAATAACCGGGGCCCCATTAGTTGACATTTTGATATTTAGCATTCTTTAGATTATTGCTTTTTGCAATTTGTGAAGTATTTTCCTTTTTTTAAGCTAGTATATAGACATCCACGACATCCAGATTCACTACCATTTCTTAACTTTTATCTGAATGTTGGCTAGTGGCCCCCCTACGGTGGTAACCGGTGGGCCCCCTTCAGCTAAACTTTGCCCCCCCTGGCTCAAACCTCCAGTTACGCCACTGCCTGAAACGGCTCCGTTGAACCCTCGGGATTCGATCCAACCTACGTTATGAAACACTGCTTTATGACGAAACAAATATTGCAGTTTGGCTGCGGCTACCTCGATATCGCACAAGAAGTAAGGGATCATTGACAGTGATCAAGGCAGGAAAAGCTTTAATTTAACTCGCAAATATTTTCGTTTACGCAATATTTGTCCTGTAGGCGTGATGTATTGTAGAGAATCATACCCAAGTCAAAAGAACAATTGTTAGGAAAAAGTTACAAGCGAAAGTCAAATGTATTTACCGTGTACAAAACCGAAATGGTTATATTCAGTAGTGATTNCCAACATTGGCAGGAAGTCAAGCTTGTAGAGAAATCCTAAAGATACTTAGTTGTATTCTGGTATCGCTTCTGAATCACGACAGTTGTTCAAACGAGTATACGTTGCCCCCCTTAATCTGCATGGTCCTGAATGGGCGGTTTGTTTCGTAGCACGAGCATCTGGCTGTTGTCAGGCACTTGGTGTTGTGCCTTTGTACAACAGCTTCTGGGCAACTGTACCTTACTTTCAAAATATTTTTGCTGAACGCGTTGTGATGCCGATTTCTCGGGGGAAATTATTTCATATGAGTTTGAAAAATGATCTTACAATATCTGTTTCCCATTCGTGCTTTACGCAGAGGTATATCAAACACACTTTCGGTGGTGTTTCTTCATGAGCAAAACATAATTATTGACCTTTGTCAACACGATTTTCTAACAAACATTGATACCTTGAGTCAAAAATTGGCGTTGAGCCTTTTCTACCTAGTGCTACATATACGTAGACCAAATGCATTTTATCCGAAACACAAAAATAACACAAAATGACATGATAAACATCTAGCGGACATTTACCGTAGAAATAATGGCTTTATCCCGCGTAGGTTGATCGATTTTTGATTCTGTCTTTGAAGTGTTGGCGTGCCTGTGCATAAAAGTTCCACTTAAACAACTAATACGCATTCAAATTGGTATGACGATGGTTGCTCTCAAGGCTGGCGACCAATGCTTGACAACCGAAACGAAAAATACCAGTTGAGCAATGATGCAGGTTTTGTCGTTGTTCATAACGTAACATATGAACTGTTATTAGTTTTAGTGTTGTTACTTGAAATAGATGAAGGTAGAAAGCCGCAAAAAACAGCTTGTAAAGGAAACCTTTTGGGTCAAAATTTCAAAATGTTTTTTATCACTTCGTGCTGCATATTGCATTGGAACCTTTTTATTATTTATATTATTCGTTCTTAAATAACACGTTTTTAAGCTTTGAAACGAGGTCATTTATTAAACATAACCGTTAACAGTCTTTGAATCTTTCTGGTCAGACTTGCTTTCTTACTATTCGCTATTGAGGACGACATAGGAAGGCAAGCAGCGATGACTTATTTTTCCTTAAAATTGCATCGAGTTTGTTTCTCAAACTTAACAATTGCTTGACAGACAAATATTAATCATTACCCCTGCACTCCTACACCCCACGCAACTTACTTGCTGCCGGTCTGCGTCCATGCTTGCATTTATTTATGTCATTGTTTAGCGTAGCAGTTTTTCCATTTTGTGTGAAAACCGCTGATTCTCTGCCGGTTGTAGCCGTCAATTCACAAGTTTTCGCTCCATCCACATGCTTGATTTCGTCCTGATTGTCATCCGTTTCAGGAACGATGTTTAATTTGGAAGATATTGCACACGATTTTGAGGAATATAGGGAGTCCTGAGAATCATGAAGTTCGAACGTCTTAAAGTTGGGGACACTGAAAGATAAAATAAAAGTCTGCAACTTACTACTACTGCTACTACGGCCCATTCCGTTGTTTGACGACGAAGAAGTCATTGCGCATGTGATCGAGCTCGAAATCAGACACAAGATACCTACAAGAACGTACGCACAAGTACGTACGAATAGTGCACAAGACCACACACAACGACGCCCGGACAGAGTTTTGCTTAGGCGGTAAATAGAGAAATCTATTTGCTATCACGGGCAGTACTTCCTCTAAGAAAATTTTACACTGAGCAAATGTTCGTTTTGGTGCGCACGCAATTGCGCAACCATGTGTAGACACACAACCAGTGAAGCGTTTCAAGCGTTAAAAGGGCTATGCGTGATGTACTGTACAGTATATACGGTCTTAAGTTTAGAACGTTGCAAGTGCGCGAGAATGAGTTTTCATTGCGCAAATGGTCTGGTGGTACTGCGCAGTTGCCCACCGTAGAGGGAACACTGATCACGGGGGCAGGCCATGTGAAATATTGCTGGCAGGTAGCAAAACAATTAATTTTATCTTAAAATTTTACCTTGTTCTTTCTAAGGAAAATAAGCAGAGAAACCTATGAGGAGCGAGAGACACATCTCTTGACTTCTACGTATCTGCTTATCATGAAGTTTCGTTACGACGCAATGCTGTGTTCCATCTTAGGTAACAAAAATTGTGATGCGGGCCACATTACATGTTCATTCAGGCCGCGTTTTGCCCGCGGCTGCAGGTTCCCAAACCCCAAACTTTAGGGTTATGCTGAGGTTGCCTAAGACTCAGCCGTACGCACTTGGCCCTCCGTGGAGATTTTCCGATGCCAAGACAGGCCAAGCAGATCGGACTTCACAGAGGGTTACATCTCTTAGTGTCCAAACGGACTTGAGAAACGTTTTCCCTCAGCTATCTTCATATAGTTCGCCAGGCAAGAAGACTACAGTGCCAATGTGCAAGGTATAGGCAAGGCCCGGCCTAGTGTCGAACTCCAGACCTGCCAGCACTGAAGCGTACGCACTTACCACAAGGACACGGGCAGGTTTGCAACTTAACAATCCGGTCAAAAACGCTCTTAAAAATGCTGATGACCAGTGCTTAATTTCAATTAATGCTGATGAACCATTTAATGAAGTAGGTCGTGGATCGCGTAGATCATAGAAAGACGCATAAAGCTTAAAATCAAATTTTGGGGAGAACCACCGGGATAAACTTTATTTTCTTCATGCCAAAAGTGTTTGCTACGTTCCAGCAAAATTTTAAAACCATCAACTAAGGCCTTGGTGTGACTGAAATGTCTCCCCACTATTACGCTCTCACAAGCAGCGGCGGCTCTTGTGGTTGAGAAAAAAATTAAGACGCATGGGGATGCATAACCTATGGAACAAGTACGGTATGAACTCGTATGTTTGGCAGACTTTTTTTGCATGTTTCGACACTGTTGACTCATTTCATGAAAAGCTAAGCAAGCCATCCGTTCCTTGTGTTTGGCTACTAACCTTGTTTCGCGACAAAGCTTTTTCTCTTTTGACATGCAAGGAGACGCCGGTAGTGACGCGAAGCTTCTAGCAGATGTAGTGTCATGATTGGGTGAATTTCCACATTTCCAAGCTGTATAGGAACAATTTTAATTGCAAGGTTATTTAAAAATACTTTTTAAACTATTTCAAACGGTATAAAAACTAAGAAAACATTTTGTACGTGTGTAGGGCCGCAACCAGAGAAAAATTTCGAGGGAAGAAGTAACTTTTGGCAACGATTATGCGTAATCGATGTGCAGTCAAACATGATGCGACTATTTTGCTATGATCAGCTTACGAACAGTGGTGGAGGAACTTTTTCATGGTGGGGGGCCATGGGTGTCAACAGCGGGGGGGAG
>JGI24021J15306_10010009_pt1 | contig 11735 bp, 8 predicted proteins | sample Ectturendosymbi1_FD_15306 | JGI IMG/M metagenome (IMG submission 15306)
CGCCCGACGAGACAACCTGTTTTGCAGGTTTTTTTCGGTGTCCCAGCGCCTTAATTTTATTTTTGCATGAAATTGTTTAATGATTGTGCCAATGAACTCTCTCTCTCTCTCTCTCTCTCTTTCATACAGTGCCACAGTGATAAAAATGTATAGAATCAGTTGTGTTACAATGTTGTTACAACTCACCAACGCGAATTTCCTCAACGCTTTCAAAAGAAACAACCAGCGACACCAGGCTCTAATTAGTGTCCTAGCACATCAGCAAAGAGAAACTACACCACGCCAACAGAAAATTCAGTCCCCGGCCTAGAGTCCATCACCACCTGTACGCTGCGATGACGCGACAAAGTAGAATTTAATCCTACTTTGTCGCAAGCATCGCAAAACCAGGAAAATTCACTTGCGACGTTGCACAATCCCACGATCGCAAGAGTGTGCACTGGCCGTCGCATGAAACTGGCGGCGAAGGCACAAAAACGCCGCAAGCGCATCGCATTCGCGTATGTGTGCAGCAGCCTTTAGAGTAGCGAAGCCGTTGAGAGTAATTTGACTAGAAAATACTACTGAAATCCCCTCCCCTATGTTTATTGACTGGATCTGCGTCTGCCTTACGAGCTCGCGTAAACACATTGATAAATGAAACAAGCGTTAAATATGAGGTATCAACTTTCTGTCAGTTGGAGATATTGCTATTTATCCAGAACGCCCATGGCTTCAGCCTCTGCAACTTTCTAAGGAATGTAGTCTTTTTTAGCTTAACACGCTCACTAAGCACAGAAGCAAATCATTTAAGCTTCGCCAATTTTTACTCAATTATCTGCTTGAATCAGCTTCGTTGCGTCGTTATAAAAATACCGAATGATTGAAAGCAGGTGGTTGTGCCTAACCATGATGGTCATTTTGCCTAATTGAAAGTTTTGTATAGAAGATAAAGTATATTTTGGTGAAGGTGTAAACGTTTTCATCTCGAAAAACGGTTGAAACATATTTCTGGTCAGGAATTGGTTACCTGCTAAGCCTGCTAAACGGATCCAAAATTTTACAGCTAACAGCGAGAAAATCATGCTGGATTAAGCAGCAAATCAGCTAAAATGGCAGCACTGCTACTACCATAACTTGAAATGAAGCTATAAAGATATGTTGACATGTTATTGTGACGCAAATAAGGCTAATAGCACAACAATTTGCTCCTGACTTTCGCGACCTACATTTGCAGGCAAAAGAGCATGAACTGCAATTTCATGACTGCATTGTGCCAGATCAGTCAACCTGACTCTTGGGCAGTGCGAGTGTCATATCGGCAAATAGACTATCGTTGCAAGAATTAGCCCAACTAATGGGAACTAAACTGCTGATTTTACGTTTTCTAGAAATTTTTTGCTTCTTAGTTCCAGGGGGGGGCAAATGCCCGTTTTTCTTACACCCCTGCGGACGCCCATGATTGCATTGTGTATAGCTAGGTTAAGATTGTCACATGGGACGTGCATTAGCAGTAGGGTGATTGCAATCGCTGGCAGGGGTGAACGAAACTGAAAAAGGTTATGAAGCACTGGTCTATACTATGTCTGCAGTGACCGTACAGTCACGCAGCAAACGAAAGCCCTTTCATGTTCGATAGAAGTTCCTGACAACAGATTCAAGCAGTTGACCGCAAGAGAGAAGCAGTCCTTTGGTGCGGCAGTACTGTCTCTGCAAAAAATGAAAAACCTGTTTTACGGCCAGGCGTCAAGGTTAATTCGATGCACAATAAATCTTACATCGAAGAAGGGGTTGGAATCAATTGACAATCAATTGAGGGTACTTCAGGGACGAAGCACACGCACTAGTTGGAGCCAGACTTGCATTTCTGATCATTTGTTTATGCAAGATCGAAATTTCCCTTCTTTCGCACGCACGTTTCTGCACAAAGGAACTCGCACATGAGAAAGCAGGAAGTTCACCTCGGTCAAACATCAATCTTCAAATTTCGCGATGGCACGGCAGCTGCGTTGTCACGGAAACACTCATTTTTTTAAACAAAGCGGACAACACAGGAAAACAGACCGTTGTTTTGAAACATTCCAGCAGTTATTTTAGAACAACAGACGCAAGCCTAACTTTTGTCAAAGCTGCTCTATCCGATTTCAAAAAATAAAACATCCCTGTTTTCAAAATATCTTTCACAGCATTCACCTTCTTGAAGCAGAACATAAGCGGAATGACTTCGAGATTTCGGGTTTTTCTTTATCTCGTGTGCAACTCAATGCGCGGAAAGGAAACCGAGTTCACGCACAGGTCATCTGAGGCCCTCATTGCACGTTGTTCAAGGTAAATATTTAGTTTCGCAACTGTCAGTGGCTTGAAGAAACGTTTCAACAACAGGTTGAACTTTCGAACCCAGGGTGTTCATAGCACTCAACTAGACAGATGGTCACGTTGTTGCATGTCAGAGCGTACCGCACTATCTGTCGAAGTATAAATCTCGTCAACGTGTAGACGGAATGGCTTTTCTTCTTGGCCGTCTTCACTCCCTGAAAGTTTGTACATAGCGACTTAGGTTCCACAGCGACACAGCCTTTGGCTGATCTCTCCTTGAACTCAGTGCTATAAACTGCCCCTCCCTGTGAAATCAGTTACTCAATCCCATCAAAGTCCGAAATGGAATCGCACATCAACAACCTGCTTTAGTTCAAAATCCAAGACTGTTTTTCCAAAGCACGTTTTTGCATATTTTCTGATTTGAGACATGCAGGCGAGTCATGGTCGGAACCAGGATCTGATTAAGGGCGGGGGGAGGAAACGGAGGCAGTTGACCAGGTCCCTCCACTCCCCCTCCACTCCAAGGGGGCCCCGTGATGACATTAATTTGTTTTAAATAAAATATTCGTTTGAAAAATTGTCATGATTCAAAGGAGATACAAGAATACAAACTCTATATTCCGATGTTGCTTCAGTATTATTAATGATTCCTCTGTAAGTTTGACTTGCTGCCAGTTTTAGTAATCACTACTGAATATAAATATGTTCGGTTTTCTTCAATGCAAATATGTTTGAATTTTGCTCTTAACTTTTCCCAATAAACGTTCTTTTGGCATGGATTTATCTACTCGTGCATCGCGCCTACTGCACAAATGTCGCGAAAACGATACTATTTGCGTGGTTAGCAGCTAAGCTTGTTCTGCTGTGGTTGCTGCTTAGTATCAATGATTCTGTAATTTTTTGTGCGGTCTGGAGGTAACCACAGCCGAACTGCGACCTTTGTTTCGTCATTAAAGGTAACATATGGTGGAAAGGCACTTTTCCTCTGATGGCTGCTATTCTTGTGTTACATTATAAACAAATGAAGCTAGTCAAGCCATTTGCACCACATGGTATTGCGTGGTCCGTCAGAAAAAGTTTTGATCAGTGGATTTGTAGAACAAAAGAGCAGAAAACGAGATTGCAGTGTTTAGCTTGCGCGATGCTGAAATCTGTTAATGCCATCAGGAGCTAAAAATGACAAAGTATCTAAGGAGAAAAAGCGCAAGAATCTGCCAGTGTTGGCTAAAACGCCGCTACTGAAACATTTTTTTTCAGCAAAGCTTTTAAGCAGCAACGTTAAAACAGTGGCGTTAACCAGGGCACCTGAAAATGTAGGCCAGTGCTTTTCAACAGGGGTTCCGGGGAACTGTAGGGTTCCGCAAAACATGTAGTGGGGTCCGTGAGTTTTAAAGGTTCCATGAGGGGTCTTCGTTTTTAGGGTAAATGGTTTCTTGATTCAGTGTGTTGATACGTCATTATGAAATTTTTCAGATCACCGTGCTACATTCACACTCCAAGTCGGCCGGTTAGTTGTACAAGAGGTTGAATGCAGATGGTAGAACAAGAAATATCGATAGTTGGTGTGTCACTTGTTGTTCATTATTGTGCAACTACGAAGAACGTTATTGTTGCATCATAGTTATACGATGTTGCCCATGTACAGTTCACAGTGCTGTATGGGGGTGTCAGGGATGTCAGGTTGACCATTTTGGGGACAAATTTCAGACATTTGGTCCAAAATAACACTTGCTTGGCCCAAAATTTTTGTTTGGCCTTTGGCTCTTTTTTGGCCCTTTTCCAGGATGGATTTCGCCCTTTGCAAAAATTATGTCTGACCACCCTAGTTCCTGTCTGGAAACCATAGTTTTTCACATTTTGAACTAACTGATTGCAGACATTCACCAAGTTCCTAAATATTGAAGGTTTTAGATTAGAAAATTTTGTTAGGTTCCTTAGAGTGTCTGAGTTAATGTGAAAGCAAGTTTATCAGAATACCCAGGCTGAGTGTGACTTGCTGCAATTGCAGAGGTAGCAGTGAGAACTGTTACATTACCTAACTTATACTATTATTTATAGGTGGTGCGCATGTTTGCTGGTTTTGTTCAGATTGTTGTTGATCGCTTTAGTACTTATCGAGGGTGGTAAATTTATCTCATTTTATGGCTACACATGGAAATTAAGTTCTTCTGTTTCGATCTTTCATCGTGTACTTGTTTTGCTGTTGAGCTGCAATTATGATTGAGGAACACTGTTTTTTCATAAATTGCTAAGTATGGGTTCATGTGACTTTGTAACTGCTGATGAATTTGGAAAAAACGGTTGGCCTTTTTTTGGCCCCTTGTCTTCGAATTTGGCTCTCTTTTGGCTTTTTTTCTGGGCTGGATTTGGCCCCTTGGCAAAACGTAGGTCTGGCAACCCTGATTAGAGTAGTAGAGAGTAGACTACAGACTAGAGCTGCTGTTCAGCCTTTGTGGAAATAAAGTAAAACAGTATGAAACCCAACTTTTTACCATTTAGTCAAGCCAGATGAAGCAAACTAGCATATTTTCTTATGTGAAGCAAAATAATAACAGCAGCGAAGGTGTGGACGGTAATGAGCAGTGTAGTTCAAATGTAAAAAAGTCATCTAATCCACAGTGCACCGAATGTACTTCAACTGACAAAGGTAGAAAAAGGGACGACACACATTTGAGATACGGGTTGTTTTTGCGAAAGTTTGAATGTAGCAAATACATTCCAGAAATGCAAGAAAAACCGAGTCATTAATTTTTTTATTTTTGACTTCTGCAATAACTGTTTATTTGTTAAAGTGTCTCAAAAAAAATATTTGAGTTTCTTACAAGTAATTCCTGTTTTTAAATTTTTGTTAATGAGGGTTCCATGACAAACGCGAAAGTATATCAGGTGTTCCATGATGACAAAAAGCTTGATGAGCACTGATGTAGGTGAAACTCACGACATAAGTTTCGAAGCACCTTTCACACTCCGACTGGCTGGCCATATTGACATGTGATTTTTCCGGTGTTTTGTTTGTAATCTTTGGTTTCTGTTTGTTGTTCGGGCGAATGTTGTTTCTTGCCGAGTCATTCTCTAGTCTATGGAAACATTTTTTTAGTAAGAATACACTGTGGTGTTTACATAATAATCTTTTTTCTCAAAGCTAACTATATGTGCAGCTGAGTATCGTATTTAATCGATTGGAAGCCCCGGCTTATAACGTTTTTTCATTTCATGCGGCTCACAGTCAAGGGAGGCTTATATTTTGTATTTCTGTACTTTTTCGAAAGGTTTAGATGACGTTCTGTCTTTCCTTGGCTACGTTTTGTCGACCAAACTCTTCTTTCGCATTGGGTTTTCTTCAGCATCACGTGCCCATCCGTCACAGGAGGCATTATGATGAAAAGAAGGCAGCTGTAGTGGTGTAAGCATCATTAATACGGGAAATGCACGAGTACGCGAACGTCGCAAATGCATCTCAGAGGCTTAGATAACCTATGTTCTAGTGCGGTTTACAATAAAGGGCAGTTTACAGTACATTAATTTTTAACACCATTTCGTGCGGCTTACAATCAAAGACGGCTAAGAGTCGAGTAAATTCGGCAGACACATAATCGACTACCGGAAAAAACAAAGGAGAAAGTTGCAAATCAGCGAAAACAAATTTTACAAACGATGACGTCATGAAATACGTCATAGGGGCCCTCCAGTGAAAATTGTACCGGACCCCCTACCCTTTAAACCGCCTCTGGTCGGGCCTCACAACCTGTGTTGCCTGATGGTTGTCACCTAAACCTGCTAAATGACGTCACGAAAATCTACTAGATCATGTTGCAAACCATGTCACAAATTTTCAGCTAAAATCTGCCTAAAATAGTGAAGTTCTGCTTAAAGAACTGCTATTTTTGAGGTGTTTAAAATAAACTTGTAAGGCTATGTATCAATTTTTGGTCTTGCACTCATCATCAATTGACCAGACATTAGGCCAGAGGTTCCCAAACTTGTTGGAGCCGTTACCCAAATCAAGGTGGCGATGATGCCTTGTTACCCTCAATATTTCGCAATGATTGCTCATAGTACAGAATAACATTGTGGTTTTACTTCTGTGTTACCTCCCGAAGAATCGCATATTACCCCCGGGGGGTAATTTACTCCCAGTTTGGGAACCACTGCAGCAGGCCAACAACTTCCTGGCGTAACTGAACCACTTGGAAAAATGATGTGTAATGGGATAACCATATATCCTGCCAATGTAGTCTTTGAAAGCCAATGCGCTCACTAAGCACAGAAGCACATCATTCAGGTTTCAACAAGCCATTGAGTTACTTGATAGTATGATGCAATGTATCTGCTTGAAGCAGCTTCGCGGCGTCATAAGAGAAACTCCAATGGAAATAGCAATGGTATATTTATGCATCCAAATGATTAAAGGCAGCTAGTTCAGTAGTTGTACCTGGTTGTCCTTGTGTTGCCCAATACAATTATAAAGCGTCAGAAAGAAGGTGAATAATTTTTTGATGAAGAAGGTGTAAAAATGTTCATTTCTAAAATCTGTTGGAGCAAGTATTTGGCCAGGAATTTGTTACCTCTTCAACCTGCCTAACGGTTTTTAAAATCCTGATAAAAATGAGATAACTGCAAGATTGATAATTTTACAGCTAACAGTGAGAAAAACTTGATAGATTTAGTAGCAAATCAGCTCAAATGGCAACATCATGTCACCAAGTCATCTAGTTACAGTAGGCTACTTGTTATTATGACGCATTTATGCTTGAAGCATGTTCATTGCGTCACAATAAAAACTGGAAATGATTGAAGCAGCTTGTACTTGGCCATGGTGACGATGTTGACCATTTCAAAACGTCGTCAAGACAAAGTATTTTTGATGCATAACAAGAAGGAAAAGTTAAAAGATTGTCGCCAAAAACTGTTCATACAATTTTTTATCAGGAATTTGTTACCTGCTAAACGGTTTTCAAAATCCTGCTAGAAAACCTGCTAGCAGCAAGATTAAGCATTTTCCAGCTAACAGTGAGAAAAACCTGCTAAATCTAACAGCAAAACAGCTAAAATTGCAACACTGCTCACAACCTCCAAGTCCAGCACAGGAGGAGAGGCGACAACCAGCGTGGACCTGTCTGCGGTTTTGTTAAAATTGTTAATCACAAAATTTGGCGAGAGCACTACATTTGCGTCTGTGGAAATGGGTGAGTCACTAGTAGGGATTGTTTCGCATTTTGATGTTGTGGACGGGGATCAGAAAGTCCTACACAAGGATTACTTTTCGGTGTCAAGAAGCTACAGCGCATAGCCTGCTACACCATTGTTCACAGTTGAAGGTGTGTTTCTGCCCAACCCAAGTTTCGACCACTGCTCTTTTCCATAGCAGAAGTCTGACTCGCAATATAGCCACGATTGTCGTGGCCATTTGCGGAGAGCAACATCGCACTCCGCACAGATTGGTTTGTCATGCAGTAGTAGCCGGAGCGCGCAAAGAGGCATCTTTCTTTTGTTAGCGTTGGTTACTATTGCGCATTTATTTATCAGCCATTGGCCCAATGCAGGCTCAACGAATGAATCATTGGTTCTCTCATGAAAAGCACCAAAACGTTTTTGGTTGACAAATTCACCACGCTACCGTTGCTTTTCTGTGAATTTAATCTCGACAATCTCATTTAAGTTTCCATGATCGTTGCCACCATGTTTTGGCGTTTCAGCTAACTTATTTCCGAAAACAAAATTGGAGCTTTCTTGACCAAAACTATTTAACCGAACAGTTAACATCACTAAATCTTTTAACTGCTTACGACTTCAAAATCCATATGCATTTGTACATGAAGCACGGATAGAGTGCGCATTGACAACGTTCTTCAGCAATAGTTACGTTATTGGGAGCACAATGCGCTCCCAGTAGGGAATTTGGCAATCATTTTGTTAGGCACCACAACAGAAAACCAAGCATTCGGAAACAACAAATATCATACCAACAAACCACATATTGATTGGACAGCTACATAATTACATAAAACTTGATTTGAGCCAGGGATCTCCAAAATGTTTTGTGAAAGGGCTACATAATTTATTACACAACAGTTCGAGGGCCGGATATTTTAAGTGATGTGAATGTGATTGTTTCTGGATAAGTTACATTCTACCAATTCAACAAAATTGTTTGCAAATTAATCATTTTTTCATTGTTGACAAAATGACTAAGCGACCGGATGAAACGGTTTCGAGGACCTGATTTCCACCCTGGACCGTACTTTAATCGGAGACTCTGGTACAAGAGACAGAATGATGTGGCGTTTGAAACAGTTTCTTTTGGAACGCCAAATGCAATTGGACAGCAACCATAAAAATGTTTAAATGCAATATAAAAACAGAAATAAAATTGCAAATCATTTTGTCTACAAAAAGGAAAAAGAAGTGGAAAAAGCAATGTATGACGAATTTTTTTAATAGGAAATCGAGGATTTCACTTAACAATACGCATCGTCAGTCCTATCACCTGCAAGCAATGCTAACAGGTGTGAAACGTTGAAAGGCCAAAACAAGGTCAGAGAAAGTAAACAACCTCAAGACTGCAATGAAAAAAACACACAGATCCAACCACAACAAATAAAACACTACATCTTGCTCAACTACATGCATATGCTGATGCTTCAAAACTTCCTGCACCAATAACAAGAACTAAATAAATCCCAATGCCAGCTAACGATTATTTACGCCTGAGAAAAGTCGCTTTCAGATAAATGTAACTCCTCGCAGGGCGAAGCTTTTGAAATAGCTTAAAACAACATGCGTTATGATTCAGTCAACGTTCATATTTGTCGCTATGGCAACCAAGTCTCTGCGGGCACAATAGAAACGCTGTGACTGGCCCCAACGAAAACGCCTGAACACAGGCCGAGAAAAATGAACCACAACAACGCTACGGAGAACTGTAATAGATCAACGCTAAGCAGAAGGGTAACAAAAAATTATTTTACGCGATGGAGGATCATGCTTTGAATATAAATTTGTGCGTTAAGTTTGTGATACCACTTATCTTCACAAAAGTCCGAAGAAAGGGAAAATAGAAGTTACGGTGTAAGCTTCATTTATCGGAGGTGTATTTGTTTCCATCGAATTCTGAAAAGTGCTGCAACAAGGCCACTTTATGTTTGTTGTTTTTATCAAGTTCACAACTTGGTCTGTTCCAATTACTGCGGTGCTACGACCATCACATGGAAAATTTGTTTTTGGTTTGACCGACGTATTGTTCGTAGCAAATAACACATGTCGTCACATAAATGCCATAGCTTGCGCATATGAAGTTTTGGTTGAGTTCGAAGTTTTCCGTTTTGCTCATTATTTGTGAAATACATGGCACCGTTGATTTCTTGTTTCCCATAGTTACCACAATGTGCACAGTGGCCACAAGGACCCGACAACCCTTTGACATGCTCTCTCGTCTTGCTTAAAGCAAGGCGCTTGTAGATAGTAAGTAATTGTCCAATTGCAGTTGGTCTTTTCTGGGTTATCATTGCCTTCGGGTCGAACTGCAACTACGCGCTGATACTTCCACAACAAACAATAAAGGGTATGTTGCAAAAACGATGTGGGTTCCACAACAGATCAGATACTCGTTCGTGCCTTTTGTCACCCGCTGTTTCGGATGGCCGAAATTTGGGCTATTCATTTAGTAGCCGAAAACGTCGTGGATGGGCAGTAGAAAAAGCGGAAAATTTATATCGCGTATGGGGATGCTATTGGACGCACGGGAGTATAAAGGATCACTGAACCTTGAAAAGCGGTACTGTGCGCCAACTTTCCGTCACGTGCGTTATGTTTCAAAACTGCATCAATGTAGTAATCTCTTTGGCTCCTGAAATATACGCACATTATATTCGGCGACTGGTTACAAACAATGTGTTGCAGCATCATACCTCTGGTAACGTCATTGTCAATTCAGATCTTCACATCGTTGCGCGTCTTCCAACTTGTTTAGCGGAAAAGGCTATATTGGCTTCTCTGTTACAGCATCTTAAAATTGCAAGAGTTTTGCACTTTTGCTGCAGATTTATTTTTGACGTTTGCAAAAAAGTCATCAAGTACAGTATATCTTTTCCTTCAGGGATATGTTATTAAAATATTGTAATATATGTTGCACATAATTGCAGCGTGTTTCAATTCTCGGCTTATTTATATGCATAGCACCAAATTTCAGTAGGGCTATATCGAAGATGTTATTTAACGCATGCACAGTGTGGATACAGTTTTTTCTTTTTAGTTTTTCTTTTAATAAACGATGTTCCGTATCCTATTGCGATGTTCGTGTTTGCGTCCATTTCAAATGTATTTTGCGCAACATCCGTTTACTTTGAAGCATGGGTCAAATTTTTCGCTATTTTTATTTTTTTCGATAAAAGATGTTTGGTATCCTATTACGATGTTCCGAGAGCTACTTCTCCAACCAGTGTGAGAATACATTTTGTAATGCCATATTGCCAACCTTATGCTTCTTGTTTACGTCTATTTTAAACATGTGGTTTTGCACAAGATCCATTTACTTTAAAACATGAGCCAGTTTTTCGCTACGTTGGAAGGCATCATCCTGCAATATTGAGCTGGACTCATGAAAGGGGCCGAAAAGGACGTTGGCCTCGGGTCACCTACCACGCTTGCGAAGAGGTTTCGCGCATAGGCGTAGCCAGGGACAAAGGGGCAGTGCCGGATGAAGGTAGAGCGGAGCCTGCAGCAATTCAAGAGCGCGGGGCCCTAAGTTTAAAACTCATCTTAACACCTGCAAAATCATAAAGTGTGTGGGCAAGGCATCCGTGTTTCAAGCTTTACTCTCTGCATGCTCTCCCCAGTTCGCACCGTTTCATGACAGTCTGAGTGTATCCTGCTGACCGCCGGTGTTGCCAGGTAATTGTGACCTTAAACCTGCTAAATGTTGTTAAAACATTGCTAGATTCTTCTGAAAGTTTGGTCACAAAGTTTCAGCTAAAATCTGCTGAAAGCAGTGAAATCCTGTTAAAAAATCTGTTATTTTTAACATGATTAAAAGAAACCTATAAAGTTATGCAATATACTGTCCATGGAAAGAAATCCTCTCTCAGGAAAGAATCAGACACTTATATCTTACAGAGTATATATTTCGCCTGCTAAGTAGGGATCATCAGCTCGTTATACAATATACTAATTTTTCGTCTTGCACTCGCTCTCAATGAGCATGAGCTGAAGATGCTGGTCTATGCCAACACGCTTTTCGGCCCACAATTTTCTTTCAGTCAAGATTTTGACTTCTTGCGCAATGTAACTGCAGCTCACCTCATGTTTTGTAAGACACATAGTTCTTGCCGATCTCTTTCAAATGGTTGTATGTTTTTATACAGTAGAACAATACTCAGCGATAACAATCTGAGCACATAGCTTCAGCGCAGGCGCGTAGCCAGGGGGGGGGGCAATGGAGA
>JGI24021J15306_10010010_pt1 | contig 11735 bp, 9 predicted proteins | sample Ectturendosymbi1_FD_15306 | JGI IMG/M metagenome (IMG submission 15306)
AGGACTGATGATGCATTGGAAAACGCGAAACTAGTTTCCTCGTCAATAAACTGTGACTGATTTACTTGCCGCCATCTTTGTGGCCTTTAACTATGAAAAATAGATACACTTGCAAGTTTTAATCGTTGCAGAAGAATGAAAGCAGAAAGCAGGCAGATTCCTCAGAAGCTTACCACAAGGCTAAAGTTTGTTTATTGCCTGGTTAAGATAATCATATAAATTTTGGTTCAGTAAGCCATTTGGGTTGGACATAGCTGATCTAGCAGTTGGGCCCTAGGCGAGGTAATATGAGCCAAAATGGCCAAAAATCTACTTCACTCATGACATCCACATGTACCTTCAAGGGTTGCCAGAGTGGAAAAAAAATTCCGACCTGTTTATCACATCATCATACCCAAACTGAATGCTTTTTGTGTGTGAAGAACTCAAACTGCCTTTGAAAAAGACGATTTGATTCATAGCTAAAGCTTTTTCAGATGACACTGTTTTAGACCAAAGTGGATCTGAAAAAATTGAAAGCTACAGGATACTTCAGTTTCCCCAAACTATAAAACTCCTGAACTGCAACCCCATTATTTGTTGCAGTTTACCATCATGCCCAACATGCTTGACCAGGATACAAACATATATATATATTCCTTTGTCATAAAAATTCAAACTTTGCTTACATGTGAAGGAGTTAGATGCAGTAGTGGGATTCAGTGAGTTCACATCAGTTCATGCCAACTGTTTCACTAAATTTTATGAGTGTGGTGATTGAGAACGAGTTTAGTGTCGTGAACAGTTGACCACTCAAATAGGCAATAAGAAGTAGAGAGCATAACTCTTATCTTGTAACCTAAATATCATTAAGTATTCATTACCAGTGGTAATTGTGACATCAGACATATTATTATATAATGTCCAGTGTTCACTCAAAGATTTTTATAAGTCAGCTGTTTTCCAAAAAGTGACGTCAAGATCAAAAGAAATTTAGGTGCTCTTACAAATTTTCCCAAAATGTGTCATTTTCATAGCACATACATTTCATAAACCATTTTTGAATAATGACCAAAAAAAGAAAAAAGTTGACTTCACTTTTTCCACCACGTCACATGGAATTTTTTTTGAAGAACAACGAAACAACTGGTCATATTTATCAGGCACAAACGAAATAAGCAGTATGCTAACTGTCTACCTGTTCCTTCACAAATGTTGACCTTCATAGGCCTGAGTGTATTGCTTACTGTCACACTAAACCAACAGTACAATACAAATGAATCAGGCTAATTACACTGCGCAAATTATTGACTTCTACTTAGTCAAAACATAACATGCAAATGTTGACAAATTACTATTTAACCCATAATTGGGACCCTGTCAAGTGCTGTACATTCTGAGTCAGAGTGGACCTGACAGTAGTGATGGTTAAGGGGTCATTCCACTCTCCCCTACCCAAATCCAGACTGCACGGCGGGCCCATGATTGGCTGCAATTTAACACATTCACTGCCGGCATACGAATATATTGTACCTGGAAATCAGCCTAAAATCAAGCATATTTCAGTTGACTTATCAACCACATAGCTCCTCAGGCGACTATGCTAGAGAGCTGTTCAAACCCTCAAAAGACTCGGCAAGTCTTTAAGTCCGCAATGAAAAAAAGTTTTTTTGATCTAGGTTTTAGTTTTTTGTAAGTGACATCATAAGTGCGGTAGGTTTATGGTCATATTGGCTCACGTTACCTGGCTTAGGCCCTAACTGCTAGACCAGTGCTTTTCAACCCGAGTCCACGGATACATTTGAGTGCGTGGAAGGCTCTGGATGAGTCCGTAAGCACTAGGTACAAACAAGTTTTCTATAATGCCCTCACACAATAATAACTTTATACAATTGACGTTTTTGTTCTTACAGCGATTAAAATGCACCTAACCAGCATGAAAAAGTCGATTTGCTGTCCTGCATGGCATTTATACTTTTGAGGTAGTGTGTTCAACAACCTATGCATAAAGTTATTATCTTAACTGCAGTTTGTTTTTGCCATCTTAGTTCAAAATTGCTAAATGAAAGCAAGCATTTACATGTAACGACAACTATTTGAAACTTGGATTTACTTCAGTTGTGGGAAACAGTGAAATCTGGCCACTGATTATGCATTGCTTAGAATCCTTGCTCACAGATCTCTTAAAGAAGTTACGTCGGCATCTCAAGTAAAAATATGTAAAATATATTGACGAAATTCTTGAGCTTTTTGAAGAGGTAAAACACCAGGTAACGTGAAGTCGTACGTATTGTCCATGTGCTTCAGGAGTAAAAACTTACTCACATATTAAAGCAGCGCGTGCTTCTTTTTCTGTGAGCAAAAGTGCCTTAAACAGCAGTAGAGCTTGGTAAGATGATGTGCAGTGATGCCACAGCTTTAAGTTAACCATCGCTTTTCTTCAAACAACACTATCAAGTTGGTGCATCCAAGAACTCCCAGTCGATATTCTGAAACAAACTATTTCTGCTGCGAAGGCGAAGTGACAGATCGGCGAGACGCAAGACTACAGATTTAAGAAATGATGCAGAGTTCATGATGTTCGTGCGATATCATGCGACTGAGGACTACATGGAACAAATTCTCTTTTGCTGTCCACTTGGCAAACATGCCACAAGAAAAGAAATGTTTCAGAAATTAGATCCCTTCACTAAGAAATATCAGTAAGGAACATCAGCTTTCGCAGGCTCACCGCGTGTCTGTTTGTGCTGATAGTGCTTCAGGCATAAGAATCCAAAAGGCTTTATGAATTTATGAAAAAGGAAAACAAAAATATCGAGGTAGTTATTTGCTTCTTTAATGAGAAAAAGCAGACAGTGAAGAAATTTAAGATCTGACAGTTTTTGAATAGATTTGATCTGCTCTTATCACATCAAACGCCATCCATTGCACATTTGTTAATTTGGTGCTTTGTGTGGCAAGATGGGGGCAGAACACAGTGGACGTTTGCCTCATTTGAACATTGGTTGGCTCATAAGATGCTAGAGAGTGCAGCCCACGCAATGACACTGGTGCGTTATTAAAAGAACAGAATCACAATTTGCTGAACAATTCATCGACAACAAGTGGAGTCATAAGCTATTCTTAGGTGATTTTTTATACGCCTGAATCAGCTAATCAAGTCTATGGTAAAATACTTCTAGAAATGTGTCCAAGACATTGTCTCGTTTAAACATAAAATACAGTTGTAGATCCATCAAATCGAAAATGGAGAAATATCTACGTTTTTTGCATTGAACACACTTGCAGAGGACGCAGAAATTGATTTGCGCTGCACTTGTCAAATCTTTTCCGAGTGCCTCTCCAAGATGGATAGATATACCCTTCTCATAATTACATCAAAACATTTAACTGGGTGCTAAGCCCTTTTGAGGGGTCAGAGCTACAGTTTCATTGTGAAATGGATTGCATTGTTGAACAGCTGATTGAGCTGCAAAGTCGACAGCTATTTTGAGTGGATGTCCAAACCAAATCTCTCTGATTTGTGTTGTCAAGCAAAAGCTATTTTTTCTCTTACTACATACCGTTGTGAAGCTATTTTTCAACAAGATAACTATTTTTTAAATCAAGCACCAATACCAACTTTAACCAGAAGACGATATCTGGTCAGTGTTGACAACTAAAGGGTCCTAATTCGTCAAACTTAAGAAACAAACTCAGAGACAAGATTCTCATAAAAATTTGTGAATGTGACTGATAAACCAGATTTGCTTAAAGTAATGTTTGCATCATTCTCGTAGCCTTAGCTGATCTTGAGTCCGTGAAGCTTGAACCCAAAAAAAAACCTCAAGTCTTCAGTAAGCTAGGTCACATCAACCTCAAACTGTTTATAAAGGACTGTTAAAGTGCATAAGTTCCATAAGAAACACTAAAAGACAACCCATATGCAGATAATCAAAGGAAGTTTCTATCATATGACAAGAATTTATGATGTCATGAATAGAGATCGACCGATATTTGGATTTTACCGATATATCGATATTGGCCAAAACAGCCGATTTTATCAGCCTCAGTAAGTGTTGACAAAACGCTGTTATATTCCCCATGCATCCACACAACTTGCGCAAGAAAGCACAACGAAGCAAGTCAAGATAGTTATCTTACAGCAAGGCTAGCAGTTGTGTTTCATAAACAATCTGACAAGATTAACCATGGAGCACGCGTCGGCCATCGCAGCCGAAACAAAAACATCATTGGGAAGTTTTGCAATGCTTGAAGCTACCGCATGCAGGTGTTGTGTACGAATAATTCGCAGCACGAAAAATTTGACCACAACAGTGCAGAAATCCAATCGATGTCCTGTTTAGCACAGATTAATTTAAAAAAAGCTTGCATGAAAAATGAATTGCCTTATGTTAAGCAACATTTATGGTGATATGAATATGATTAAAAATGCAATTGCTACTCACTCGTGATGACAACTGTCGCTGTGAAGCAGTTGCACAACTTGATGTGTTTTGCCTAGGGTGCTGGTTTATATTGTACGCAAGCTAAAATATTGTGTTCCTGGGTTAAGCTAATCGACATTTTCCATGACGCATAATAATGATAATTGTGATCTCACAATCAAAGCTGATGCAACGTGCTGGGTAGTAGATGTGGCACACAAATTATGGACGTGCTACTCCAGAATTTCACAAATACACTTTGAAGTGGTGATTTGTTGTTTGGTCTGATAGCAGCGTGGTAGTCAGTGTTCATTGTTGCTACACAATTGCTGTTGTCCGTTTGCTAAACACGACTAACAAAAGCAGTGTCAAGTTAAAAGCGCAGTGTTTGTGACTGGATCAGAACTACCAGGGCATTTGCACAATCATTGGATGCGTAATGCGCACTTTAGCTATTATCATGGTGACTTGTTCTTGCGGAATTTGCTTCTGGCGAATGGGTGGTAATCTGTTATAGCCTAATGCTGCTTTCGTTTAGGCTAGGTTGTAGATGACCGGCTAACCAACTGCAGGCTACTTGGTGAAAATGCAGATAAAGTTTTATTTCTGCATGATAATCTTAAACTGTTGATATGGAACTACAGAGAATTGACAAATGAGATGAGACATTTCATTTCATACCAATGCCAGTACTTCAGTTGCAGTAACTAACGGAATAGTTTTTCTTCAAGGACATGCAGTTATTTAATGTTACATTGCATCAAAATTCCAAATTTGGTTCTTTGCGACTTGGATTGACTTTTCAAATTGAAAACCCAGAGAGTTGCAGGAGAGTCTGTAAGGTTGATTTGTGAAATATATACAAAAACAAAATTTCACAAGATTTATGTAGTATAGTAACTGTTAACAAACATACTATCAAAGACCAAAAAAGTTACTGCTGTTTTGGAAATATTTTCGTATTTGGCAATGGGTAATTGAATACAGCGTTGTACTAATTTTGACCTCCTTAACTTGATGCTCCATCTTGTATTTACTTCTTCCTTTTCATTGTTCACTATCTTTCAACTTTCAAGCACTATTTTTGCTTTTTTGGTTTGACCACCATAGGCAGTTCTCTTACATTCAGTGTTCTGTTCTTATTGCTTTGTTATTCTAACATTCTTTTTTTATTCATGGCACTGTGTTTATTCATTGTAAACAGCGTATACTATGCTAACAAGTTAGGCGAATCAAATACTGAAATTGCTGCAATTTCAAATTTTAGCTCATAAATCCTGATTTTTGAAGTTTTTGATAAAAAGGTGAGGCATAAAATACATCATATTTTTGGTAATGAAGCAGAAAACAAGATTTAAAAATTTTGGAAATATTGGTTTCGGCCTCAAAAGAGCCATATCGGTTGATCTCTAGTCATGAACTACCAATTCACAAAACTGTTAAGTAACATATTGTATGTGAATGTCACTTATGATGTCATGAAGCAGCCAAAAGAAATTTGTTTAGAGCCAACTCTTTTGCATTTGGTTGTGACATTTTTGTAGTGCATTTGTTTGTGATATTTTTGTAGAAGTTCATAAATGTTAGTCTTGAGAATAATATGTTTGGAAACATAGGCATGTCTTCAATCTGAACCAGCAAAAACAAAAATTTCAGCATCCATCCCAAATTGGATGAGCAATGTAGAGGGGTAAAAACGCAAATATCATGAAAAGTATTGGTTTTAGGTACATTAAAACTGCATATTCAGAAATCTCAACTGGAAAACATGGGGATAGACTTTCAATGTCATTAGAATTAGACTAGCAGATTTAGAGTTACTCACTTTTGTGTTGCTCATCAATGTGAATGTCATCTAGTGGTAAAAACACAAAAACAGTGATACATCAAAACTGCTCAATCAATTTTTGTAAAAGTAGTGCCAAATTTCTTGTAATTTCAATGACAAAGTATTCATACAAAAATAAATTGAAAAGGAGAACATGTGGTTCCACCCATAGTCTGAATTATAATGAAATGACCTGGAAGTATTCAGGAAAAATATTTAAGTCTAATATTTCTTCCACTTTATCATAGTAAATGTTAGTGCTGAGGCGTATTCAGGAAAAATATTTAAATCTAACATTTCTTCTACTTTATCACAGTAAATGTTAGTGCTGAGGCTAACCTGAAACAAGACTTGCTAATATTACTATCGACTTGCTTTTATTTCCATTAGAAGTACGGCCCTCCACAAAATGCAACCTCCTCAAAGTGGCCCGCGAGACATTAATTGGCCACCCCTGAAGTCATACCTAGGACCAAAATTATTGAAGAAAGCTTAATAAAAAAGAATTAGCACAAATGATTATGGCATATGCGGAATAATGTAAAAACATTTCCAAAGCATTTTCTCAAACTTGCAAATCAAGAATGTTTGCGCGACACATAATTTGTGAAAATGTGATGAGAACATTTTTATAAATCTTGCGAGCTGAAACCTTTGAAAACGTGTCTAAATTTCACAGAAAACAGCTCTGTTTTCTGGACACATAAATTGTGAAAATACGTCCCGAACTTTTTTTGTAAACTTTACAAGTGAAAAACTTCCAAATTCTTACAGCAAACAGCTTTGTTTTCGGACGCATCAATTGTGAAAATATGCCCAGAAGTTTTTTTGTACATTTTGCAAGTGAAAAACTTCCAAAGCGGATCTGAACATCATAGCAAACTGCCTTGTTTTTGGATGCATAACATCATGGAAATGCGCCTAGAACATTTTTCATAAATCTTACAAGCGGAAAACCTCCAAAATGCGTCTGAACTTCACAGAAGGCAGCTTCATTTTCAGATACATAAATCGTTAAAACTGTGCCCAGAACATTCTTTACAAACCTTACAAGTCGAAAACTTTCAAAATGTGTTGAAACTTTTTTGCACCGCTAACTGCTATGTATCCTCACTGCAACTTAAGAATGGCTAAAATCGTGAAAATGTGCAAAGTTCATTTATGAAAAAGTAACAAAGTTAATTTTGTGAAATTTTCTCCTGTGAAGGAAACGGCGTCTAAATTTCGCAAGTGCACGTTTTCAAAATTTTGGCTGACTGGCATCCAAAAGAAGTGCAGAAAATGCATGGCGTTTTTGGGATTACAGGTAATGTCTCAAACGTAGTGCCATATTGCCATTTTTCAGGCCTTGCTACAATCTTGTTAGGGATGTTCTAGGCCAGCGTGGTCCAAACCCTGGCACGCAGGCCGCATGCTGCCCGCGGACAGTTTTTGTGTGGCCCGCAAACACTGTGTGTGTGCTGGACATTTCACAAAACCATAAATACAGTGTATTAGCCACACAGCTCTAGTAAGTCACATACCGGCACATAAAGTGCCGGTCAATACGTAACTATAATGGGGTAACAATATGGATTTACGATTTACGACATTACAATAACTAACCTCTAGGCTACGCTTTCTGTGAACACAAAGCATGCGTTTGTGTTTAATAATGAAGTACCGCAGAAGCTGATTGTATCGGCTTTTTAGCGCGGTTTTTACCATAACTCGTGAACCACTGTTAGCAGGATCGACAAATAAGACATTGTAATAAAGGTTTATGAGCGATCTTTTTGATAAACATCCAAAAAGATATGTTTGCATTTTAAATTTTTGAGAAAAATGCAGTTTTTTTTTTATTCGCAAGCAATATTTGGCAATTTTCGGTTATTTTCACAAAATTGGCTTCGCGCTTAACTGTCACCATTTTCGAAACGCTTATTTGGCATGGCCTCCTGGCAAGGATCACAACTCACCACAAACACCAAAAAAGTCACTCATCCTTGCTTTGTGGAGAAATGTTTTGGCAAAAAATGCATTTTTGTTAAAATTTGAAAAAATATGATATATTAGATTTTACGCCAAAACTTTTGCCAAAATCATTTTGAGAGTGTACCATTCGAAAGAAGGCGAAAGATCCTAAAAAGTCAATATTTTTGATAAAAGTTTTGTCACCTTTTTGTGGAATTTTTATCAATATTTTAATTTGCCATGATTTTTTTCCTCTTTATTTTTACTCGAAAATTGGTAGTATTTTGTAAAACGTTAATGTCAACATGTTCTGCGAGTTTCAGATTTTTTGTTATAGGGAAATGGTGGTATGGGCCTTTGAAGATGAAAAATGATAAAAACAACCCAAAAAACCTCTCCCTGGACCCCTAAAAACATGTTGAGTTTTTTTGCCTACATTTTTTTAAAGTTATAGATATGGTTGAATTTTGTATGCAGAACAAATTTTCTGCCGTGTTTTGTTTCTCTCCATAGGTCGTTGAGTAAAACCATTGTTTTGTAGCAAGATCGTTTTTTCCCTGTCCGACATCACAAATATGCCTTTAAGACAACAAAGGATGTGTCGTCAAAAAATTTTGCTTACAATGTGTTGACGTAGCTTCAGTTGTTCGTGAGGTATCGTAAAAATTGCAATGAAAAGCCAATATATTCGCTTCAGGGTCAATCAATTGTATCACGACTTTTTTGCAAATTTGCTTACTGAATGTAGTTGGTGAACGTGCATTGCCTCTGCACATCTTCAAATTGTCGGGGCATCCTAGGCAAGGTCTGTCCAGCATCCCTCCCCCCAAAAATACCCTTTTCCGTTGTACATATGGCATAGATAAGGACAATTTTTGCATCATGCAAATTTTTAGATGAAATACCAAGTTTATTTGAACACAAAGTTCATCAAAATATTATCTGCACAAGTTACAGGCGTTGCAGTATTCATATAAACAAAAAATCTAGCATAGGCCTCAAAACATTGTTACAGTCCCGTTGCTACAATCTGGCATTGTAACAATCAACGAAGTTCCACATGCACAACAAACCTCTGACCTTTGCGGACGTCACCAAGTTGGTTATGGTGAGTAAAAGTTGGAAGCTGTTTATATAAACAGGGTTTTTTAAGGAACATGTTACGTACCCAGTATGGATCTATAGGGACCCGATTTCTCTGATTCTAGGGACCCAATTTTCTCTGATTCTAGGGACCCGAATCGGGTCCCAAAAACGCCTTAAAAAAACTTGATATAAATTAAGATGGTGCGTCCAATAATTAAAAATCAAAACTTAACTGGTTAACTACAGTACTACTAACGCCAATAATACTGATTGGCCAATAGTGACACATGGAACAGAATGACTGGTGAAAACCTGGATGCCTGCTTGAGTTTCTCGACAACCAAAATTAATGCGGGCATTGACTTAATAACCAAAACCAAGAAACAATAATTTGTTTTGTTATTTTGTTGGTGTGTTTTGTACCTTTTTCTAGCAGAAAATCTCCATTTTGGGTCCCAAACAATGAAACAGAAAAACTTCAAAGTGAAAATTAACCTAGAATCCAACATTGCGTTTGGCGTACAGCAAACATTAGGTCTGCTGGAACAGCAAACCAGTCTCCTAATCGCAATGAAATTCCTCTCTTTGCAGCCCGCAAATTTTTCCTCAAACCCTAATGTGACCCTTCATGCTCGCAGTCTTGGACCACCCTGTTCTAGGCCATAGGTTCTCAAAGCGGGGTCCACAACAAATTGATGTTTGGAAGCCCGTCAAGTGACAAAAAATTCAAGAAATTAAGAGTGATGAACAGTTTGAAAATATGTCCGCAGTAGCAATAATACATAACCTCTACTTTGGCTAGCTGCTGTTTTGTAATTTGGACGTTTTGAGCATAAGCATCACGCTACTATGAAAGGTTATTGTTACATAACTGAAGTTGGTTGTCAATCGTCATTGTTACTTACTTTGTTACACGTCATTGTTAATGTTACACAACTACAAAAGTCCATAGAACAATAGATAGACAAGTTAGCCAGACTTAGTATACGCACATGTTAGCTATAACCAAGGCTACCATGCAGCCCTTATTTGCAAGATTTGTCTTGCCTTTGTATGAAGGGGGACTGTCATAGAAAACTTCATTGTACTTACTTCTAAGAAATGTACTTATTTTGGACTTGCGTGCTTATTTTGTCTTATTTTCTGCAATAACGTCAGAAAGCGACTTGAAGCAACAAACAATTCAGAATTTTATTTCTACTTTCCTGGCCAAATTAGGACCACCACGTAAGAAGTGAACATGATATGTTGAGATGTTGTACAGTATGAGCCTGCCATATTCATCTGATAGTTTGTTACAATAAATCACCTTTCTTTGCTCACAGAAGGCATGAATACAATTTCATACATGCAGGGGTGTAGTGGAGCGGGAACGCAGAGAACAGCATTCCTACACCTTTTTCATGGTTTGCTTTAAAATGAGTTTGAAGCTGTTTTATAATGGCCACTAGTCTTTTGGGTGCTTTCCGGTTTCCCACATCTTTTTTTCTAGCACAACATCCCTGCATGCATTACTTTTTCGCTTACACTGACGTTTAAACAAAAAACATGCCAATAATTGTTGTTTTATTCTGGTCATCCTTACTTCTGAATCCAAATCAATGGTATGAGTCCAAATCAATCGCTATGATGTAGTTTTACTCGGACTCTGACAGCCAGAAAATTGACTTCAGTCTGTAACACGGTCATACTGTATTCTTTGTTTTAAATCGGCCAAAAATGTTTTACAGCTTGAGCAACATGTTGCTGAAAAGAGCTCGGAAAAATGTTACAGCATCAGAAAAACTTGAACTTCTTGAGCAATTTAAAAAGATGCCCAAGAAGATGAGTGAGAGAAAAGCGGCGGAAGGGTTGAAGGTAAAACGAGGATTTTTGCGACTTGCGATTCAAAATGAGGCCAAGAGAAACGGGCAGAAGATACTGATCAGAAAACAGAAAACGACATCGCACTGGAAAAAACGAAAATGTGGAAGACAGACTTTATGATTGGTACAAGTTCGCCAAGTTGAGAAGTGTAACGGTTAATGGCCTAATTTTGAGGCAGAAGTCGGAGCAGTTAGCTCAACAGATGGGCTACGATGACTTCTAAGCTACAGAAGGATGGTTTCATCATTGGAAAGTTCGATATGGATTGGAGTGGCTGGGTAGTGCAGGGTGAGTCCAAAGAAGCAGATGGGAAAGCAGAAAATGCCTCGACTAAAAACAATGTTGCCGAATTAATCGATAAGTATGGTCCAGACAACATTTACAATGCTGACGAGACGGGATTTTATTTCTGTACACTGCCCGACTTGACACATGTTGAAAAGAGCAAGAAGCGATTTGAAAGTGGCGTAAAAGTGGCTAAAGATCGTCTAACTGTGCGGGTCAAATCATTATAATCCAACAAGGGGTGTAACCCAATGTCACAAAAATGCCTCATTTTTTTATATAAGGTGCACCCACATGTGAAATGGCCTGAA
>JGI24021J15306_10010011_pt1 | contig 11734 bp, 12 predicted proteins | sample Ectturendosymbi1_FD_15306 | JGI IMG/M metagenome (IMG submission 15306)
GCTGAAGAATTTGTGACACCATGTGAACTACGTTGGTAACAGTTACTACTTGGCTTCAGACAAGGGGTACGAGAGAATTTTATGAAAGCTCAGGGGGGTACGAGTGGGTAGAAAGGTTAAGAACCACTGCCTAGCTCCTCCGCCGATTGCGCTAGAGAGCCGTTCAACGGCTCAAACGGATCGGCCAGTCTAGTAGATTGCACTTGAAAAAAAATTTTTTGCTTGGGGGGTGTGGGTTTTTTTGAGTGACGTCATAAGTGGAGGACATTTAGGCCACCTTGGCTCACTTTGTCTGGCCCTGGGCCCCAACCGTTAGGTGGTAGTATTTCGGTGAAGTTTTTACTGGAAACTAGGTTACAATCCGAGTCTTTTGATACTTTGGATGATCTGCTAGGATTTCGGGTTCAAAAGTCGTGATGTAAGTTACTAAAAATATTTGACTAATTAGCTAATTAGTTAATTAATTTGTTTATTTTATTTTAGATCATACCTTTTGAATCAGAAACGCTAGAAAGTCGATCAAAGGCTCAAAAGACTCGGACTTGAGTCTAGTTTCCAATGAAAACTTCAGCGAAACACTTTGGCCTAGTGGTTGAGCCCTAGGCCAGGTAACATGAGCCAAAATGACCTTAAAACTACTTCACTTATGATGTAAGTCACAAAAAATCCGTAACCCCCAACCAAAAAAATTTTTTTCGAGTGCAATCTACTAGATTGGCCGATCCGTTTAAGGTTTTGAACAGCTCTCTAGTGCAACGGGCGGAGGAGCTAGGACATTGGTAAGCCAACTGAAGAATGCTGTTTCTTAGGCCAAAATCCAAGTACGAATATATCGTAGATTGGCTCTCAAAGTGTTAACTAACCATATTTTGTTTTTCATGTACCTAATTGTTTGGATTAATATTTCTTAAAAAGTTTTATGATCCGTTTCCATCCTTATCTCTTCAACCTCATAGATAACACTAATAGAAGGACCGGGTTTCCAAATGAAAAACATGAACTTTCGGCAGGCTGCACAGAAAACAGAAGGGTGGGCCAGCAGGCTGTACCAAAAGGCGGTCTGGCAGACTGCGGAAAAGGGCGGGGCAGGCTGCGGAAAGGGCAGCCCTCCGGCATGCCCTTTTCCACAGCCCAGCTGAATGTGCAACCCACTGGCCTGTCCTGTAGTGCGGCCTGCCGGCCCGTCCTTCTGTGCAGCTCGTGGAAAATTCATGTTTTTCATTTGGCCACACGGCCCTCCAGCACGCTAGCCCTCTGTTTAGTGTTATCCCAACCTCATTGAAGTATACTGTGTGGCCTGCGCCCTGCGAGAGATACTTGTGCCTTCTGTGTTACGCCATAATGGTCAATGTGTAACTGTTTGTTTGTAAAATGAAATTACCTCAGAAATGGAAGTAAAAACAACAATGCTAGTTACATAGGAAAACACAGAAAATGGGACACATTACACAAAACATCAGATGCAAAAAAAAAATTGGGAAAGCAAGCAGTGCACCCCAAAGTCACAGGTTCAAGTAGCAAAGGAAGGGGGACCATTCCAAACATGAACACATTAATCCCATGAGTAACTACTAATAACTGTGTTGCATTTTCATCATTGGTCATACATAAATCTCTTGATCAAATTCGTTTTTTACCTCTGATGCATGTCTCTGATCCGCAATATCATAGCTACAGCATGGCTTTTGCTTTATAATCTTCACTGTCACTTCTCTCGTTTATGTGCATGTTCTTCATCTGTATTATGCAAATCGAGATATATAGTAACTTAAGTGTATATCTACGTATATCCATCACCTCTTCAAGCATTGCTTCCACCATCGTCTGGATAGTGCAAATGTTGTGTATTACTTGAGGTTGGTGTATTATTTCTTTTGCTACATTTTTACTGTGCGTGTTGTTTCCCTGAAGTAAATGGCTTGTTTTACATAGCCTAATTTAATTAATCTGAAGCTCAATCTGCCACCTTTTCGACAACTATCGAAAACAATTCACCACAACTTATGCTTTATTTAATGGACGTAGAGGCATACCACCAGTACAGAGAAAAACATACTCACCATTTTTTACGAAAATGCAGAAAAACACAAAAGAACTAAATACTTCAAGCTTTCGTCCAAGGTGCTGTACCCCAGTATGCTTACAACAGAGCAGCGTCAACGTTTTCCTGGTTCCCACGCCTGACACGCACCACACAGCTGTCCCGTGTCCACTAGAGGTGGCCGGTGTCATCTTGTCAGACTCCGACTCCGCTACTGTTTCATAATTTTGAATCCGGTGTCAAGCGAAATTTCTGACCTCTGCGAAATTTCTGACCTGTTATTGTTTGTCAATTATTGTGCTTCACAGAATAAAGAAATAAAGTTTGGAAATAACTTTTTTCATGTGTGTTGCGTAAATTAAAACTTTTGGGTTAGATGTCAGGTACCCACAACAAGTTATAGTACAGGAATAACTTTAACCACTTAAAATTTTTCGACTTTGTCCAAGACCTCAAATATTTCTCTTTTTCTCACACTAACCCAAGCCCTAACCCCACACACTTACCTAAACACAAATCCGTAAGCCCCAATCATCATTTTTCTTAGCGTATTGGATATTGCTCTGTGCATTCGCACTTGGCGCGAAGTAAGAAATTTTGCAAGTCAGAAATTTCGCTTGACACCGGCCCAGGCCCAGGTCCGGAAATTTTTCAAATCTGAGAATCCGAATCCTGTTCCGACTCCGGCTACAATCGAGATAACCGTAAATTAGCAATGGTTTAGTTCAAAAATGACCACGCAGACTCCTGTTACTGCTGAAATTGTAAAGTGACTCCGGTTCCGGGTCCGCTTTTTCAAAAATTTTTGACTCCGGCTCCTGGTCCGAAAGAAAAACGCAGAATCTTGCCGGTGTTGACTCCGGCACTCCGGTGCTGCAGTGGACGCGGGTCTGAGACAAGGATATTTGCCGGAGCAGGATCAGGAGTGAAATTTCCATCAAAGATCATTAGCTGATTATATATTGCTGAAAATATAAAAAGATAAGAATGAAATTCCAGGTTTCGCGGTTTAGTAATCCTGTTCTAACATGTTGAATCACAAACTTTGTGGTTAAGGGTTGGCGAAAAACTTTGTGATAAAGGGTTGGCGGAAGACCACCTGGGTCAAGGTCTCAGCCAAACCTTTTGCTAACACAAACCAAATTTTAATTGAAGACGTCTTGCAATTATTAATAAAAATAATAAAAAGCATCAAATCAATGTCAGGTAAAATAAGCATAAAAAAACATGTTTTGATTTTGTGGATACGGCAGTTACTGGAAGTTTTACCTCTGGGCTGTGTGGTGTTTTATGCAGTAGCAGTAGCCTATTCACAATTCATTTTTTTATGGAAATGCACAAGACAACAGTGTATATACCTTTGTATTTTGCAATGCAACAACAACAGTGCAGTTTCAGCCAAGCCAACTAAAATTCAGTTTACTTCAGGCTATTCTAATCATGTCAGTATTATATTGCGAGTTCACAATATAGTAAGGGAATTAAGGTGAATGTGCGAATGAGGTGGTATGAAGTGCTTACGATGGAGCCTATGTGGCTTTATTCGTGGAGGTTAATTCAGTAACTGTGTAAATGAAAGAATAAGGCAGTGGTTACGGATATACCTGTGGATCTTGAAATTTGAAAACTTATTCATACGCCACCTGTGACATAACAGTAACGCACGACTAAAGTGCAGTAGGCTTGGTGGAAGCGAAATAAATGCTAAAGATAAACCCTAACCCCTAAATGTGACACCTAAGCCTGAACAAAGTGAAAAAATAAAACAAAACGAAAGTAGACAAGGTGAGAGTCGAACTGAAAACCATTGGCGTAATAGCCATAACGCATAACCTTTTCGCTACAAGATCCACGCAGTTTGAATGACAAACTGACCCTGTTATTTAAATTGCGTCAGGGCTGGCGTATCCGTATTCACTTCCAAAAGATACACAGTAGCTGTTCTTGTTTCATTGTGCTTGTGCCCATAACACAAAAAGAGTTGCATGGGAATTCAAACAAGATTTGGTTCAGGTTAGAACTGAAAGAATTGAACGATATTTGGTTCAGGTGACAAGAACATTTGAGGTACCCTTTAAAAGGCGGAGCTCCGTAAATAGCTGAGCTTGGTTGCGGATGTTTGATGACGTAACCGGGGACGCTAAAACCGACATTTTGCGTTGAGCAATGAGAAGTAAATGGTAGTAAAAATAAATTTATTGCAAAAGGTGATATTACACTACGGTAAAAGAAGTCCATTCTGAAGTTTAATAATTTTTCCTTATCTGAGTTTCGCAACATTCGGGGACAAAAAATAGGTTTCAACAGTTGTGAAAGTATAAATTTTTTAAACATCGCAAACTTCCATACATTACATGTTTCGTGAAGCGCATATTCAGCTGCAATGTGAAAACATTTTTCCTTTGCATTTGTTCCTTTTTTTTCTTTTGCAGCTCAACTTTTTTCCACTCCGGTTACGTCATCAAAGATCCGCTAACAAGATCCGCCCCGACGGAGCTCCGTCTTTTCCAGGCAGCCACATATGATTCTATTTCTTTGTTTCAAGCTTGGTAATGTCTATTGTTGCAACCTCTCCGGTGGCTTTGCGTTGATTGTGTGATTCAGCACGAACGGGATGTGCGTGAAGAATAACACCATTGTGTATGTAGCGCGAGCAAGCAATAGTAAGAGAGATTGCGATGTGGAAGCTCTGCTGATATTAACGTGTGAACGATTGAACATGATGACTAGCGTACGCGAAAAGAGATTGTGAGCATGATCTCTATTGTTGCTTGCTGCCACGGTGCGAAGCTTTGCGCACATGCCGCTCGGGATTTCCGATCACAACATTATTTTGTCTCATGAAGCAAAAGCTGTGCTGGGGTTATTTTGCCTTAAGTTGAACATGTTTGGTTGAAGGTCATATGAGAATACAATATGGCACACAAAGAGACAACGGGCGAGGGTTAGAGTCTACAGTAACGCAAAGTAGACAAGAAACCACTAACTGCTTGCCAGCACAAAACAGTGACATGGATAACTTGTTCAAGTGGGTAACGGTAAAATAACTTCTGCAGTCTAGTTTGCCTCTTGAGGTAAATTATACATTGCTTTCAAGTTTTCGGAGTGTAAACAGGAATCGGAGTTTAAATTTTCAGTAAGATCAGGAGCTGGAGTCACTTTTTTTGGAACAGGAGCAGGACTGTCAAAAAGTGACTCTGATCACTTATGGTGGAAACCAGAGGTGATCACAGACCCGGCGTGGTTTATTCATGCATTTTGTGACTCAAATCACTAAGTAACGCAAATGCAGCAAGAGGAAAAACAAACAATGTCATCAAAAATCACAAAATGATTTCGTGTTGATGAGAATATAAAAACATAAATATCAGGTTTCACAATTTGATGAGCGTGTTCTAACATGTTGAATCGCAAAGGGTGGAGAAAGACCATCTTATTCAATTTCTCAGACAGCCCTAATCCTATTCCTCACACAAATCAATTTTAAATTGAAGACATTTCACACATAGTAAAAAAGGTAACAAAATCCATCTAATCAACATCAGGTAGAATAAGCAAAAAACAACAAAAAACAGTGAAAGAAAAAGCATGCCTATGCAATGCACAGGGTATGGGGTGAACAACAGTAGAGGTAAAAGCATAGTTGCTATAGAAGATAAGAGGGAAAAGAGGAGCATCAATACAATGTTACACAAAAGTAACAAGCATATAAAAAAAATCAACACTAATTTTGGCAAGATAGCAGGGCATTTTTTTAAATGTTTTCCAAATGAATATGGTGGAAGAGATTTCAAATTCTCAGGAAGATCTGACAGAATTTTGGGACCAATATATACTTCAAAGAAGGGTGACCCAGAGACATTTTCATTCTGGGTAAATAATATTTTTGCAAAGAAGCAAGTCTTGTTGTTTTTCATTTGTTTGCAATCTTTTGTTAACTGTTCGTTGTGAATTAGTTTGCTTGACATGATGCAACGAAGAGTGTATTCAGGCCCTGGCCTGTCGCTCGTCATCTTTAAAATGAACATGATTTCAAATAAAGTCTTGTTTGATATTTCTTGACTGATGCAATCTCAGTAAAGTATTTATCAAAGTGATTACTAGATTAGGTAATCTACAAGAAAGGGCCTATATGAATTGGGCAACTGACAATTTAAACAAGTCTGGTATATTCAAAACTTTGTGCTTAGATTAGAGTAGTTGCTTTAGTTTTATCATATTAAAGGTTTCTACATAAGCGTAGCCAGTGGGGCCCATGCCCCTCCAAAGTTTTAGCATATATGGTGAGGTCATTTTGTGCTTTTAAATGTGATATTCCAAACAAAATAGTGTTATTTGCCTAAAATCAAACATTTCAGCACCCCAAATTTTTTTCACCTCACAAAACTTTTAGGCTGGCTACACCACTGGGGTTCTCATAGCTTGATTAATGATTATGCAATCTAATTAGAGAGAATAAAGTTAGAGTTGCCATACGTCCGGAATGGCTTTGAGTAGCAATAGAGTTTACTCACCAAGATCACTCTGTTACTGCTTGTTCTCCTTTCTCTTTAATTAGGAAGGTCTTGAATGGGCTCTCTGTTTATGATGATCTCATCTATGTCATAGGGCAGTGGTGGGATTCAAATTTGTTTAGAACAGGTTTTATCATTCCAGGACTCACTAACAACAAGTTATCTCGTTATCGCAGTCTCTAGAAGCAAAAATACAGGGTGTTTCAAAAAATATGACATGTAAATATTACAGAAACTACATAGTCGAATCAAATGAAATTCAACAGGTTTAATGTTGACGAAAACAAGATTTATTCCTGTAAATTTGAATAAGAAATTTAAAAGCACATGAATTCCATAAAAGATTTTACAAATGTTCAATGTGCGCGCCGCTTGCTACCCGGCAAACGTCAAGTCGGTAGTCTAGCTCCTCCCAAACACAATGCAGCTTGTCTTGGGAAACTGTCTCCAGTGCAATAGTGATCCAAATCTGCTTTGCTGTTGGTGACTTTTTAGAGAACTTTCTCACAAACGCACGTTGCACAGTCTTGTTTGAGTTTGTTCGAGCATACTCCAACACAAAACGCCTTTTCTCTGCTAGTGAACACCATTAAACACACAGGTTTGACCGCAGTGTGAATAATTTATCAAATAGAAATTTCTACACCTGAAAAGATAAATATATCAAATATTAAGCACAAAATTTTGGCCTGTTTTTACACATGCTATGTAAATTTAAAGTTATTTAAACAGGAACTGCCAAAGTTCTTAGATTGCAAAATGATGTCAAATTTTTTTAAACACCCTGTATAGCTAAAATCCTAACAGCTGCATATGGAAAAGTAAACAAAATCAGCTTGCACCAGTTGCTGTCGGTGTAGCCTTTGTAACAGCACTGTTGTTCAAACAAGATCTGTGTCAAACCTGATTGTAGTCTTGTTTTTTCACTATTGAAAGTTAGTAATAGGTGTATGAGAGGTCTGCCAAAATAAGTTATAAGTAAAAGGTGTACATGGGGAAAAATTGAGAACCCCTGACTTAAGCCAACAACCGGTTCTCGGGATTAAAGAAATTCCAAGAACAGGTTATTGTGAACCGTTCGAATCTCATTGCTGTGTTCGGGAGTATGTGCTACCACTATGACTGTCACACCGGGATCAAGAAAGATCTCAGCAATTAGTTTCAAATAACTACATAAATTTCTTCAAAAACAAAATTTTACCATTCCTTGAACTTTGCAAATAGAAATAATAAAAAATTAAGCACAATATCTTTTTGACAATGGTCTTATAGTATTTAATTCATCACAACAAAGCTCTTGCGGTAGTTTTTATCGTATTTTCTTATTACATAGATGTCATGTTGCTATTGGTGTGTACTAGTGTTGTAGATCATGTTTGCTTTCATACTTTCATTGATTAACAACTGCTAATATTCATTTTTTTGCAGTCAAAATACTAGCAGTGTGTCTATACCAGCACTCAATCCACATGTTGCATAAAGACTTATTTATGATTTGCAAATGTTGGTTTCCAATATTTTTCAAAGCTTTACAAATACAAATTTGAGAATAGATGAGCAGGTGGAAATTACCATTGGAAATACCAAAAGTTGCTTTGTCTAAACTTGACATCCAACAAAGAATAACAAGAGTCTATACAAAGCATCAGGATATTCCCAAAGGTCTTAAGCTTGATGAGCTGAACAGTAAACTTAACCACGACACAACTGTTTTTTTTAAAGATGTGGAAGAATATGTGATTGATTTCATTGAATGCTTTTTACCTAGCCATGTAGATCAAATATATAGGTATGTAACACTAACTTTGTTCTGGTTTTATTGTTCCTGTTTGTATATGTTGAACATCTTTGCAATTTAGTTGCTTCATTGTGGTTTTACTTTGCATTAGACTGGCTTGCTTCTGATGTAATCTGCCATATGATGAAAGATGTGATTGGCTAAATATAAAGACAGCCTTTTTTGATTTTGGCATTATGGTCTGTATCTTGTGTCTTTAGCTTTCATTAGCTAGTTGATTCACATCACTGCATAATGCAGTTTGGTTTTAATTAATTTTTTGAAGTTCATAGTTTGTTTGGTTTTAAAGTGGAAAGGCTGAAGAGGGAAATGTTGAAGAATTAGTAATTTTGAAAAGAAACAATGATATTACCAACTCCAACATTTTCTTGTCTTGGTTTTCCATTTGAAAAATATTTTTGTTACGCCTAGTTGGGTTCAGTGTTTTCAAGTAGAGATTGAGATTCTAAAAATGTGACACTGGTCGATGCTGGTGATAACACTTTATCTCCCAGCCTACGTGTCTCCACAGAACATAATTTCTGTAGCAGATACTAGCCTGTGTGCAGATATGCATCTGACTTCGATGAGATGCAAACTGTAATCTTTTCTTTTGAAAGTTCATACATTTACATAAAAAAGCTACGAAGAGAAATGGCATATTTAACAAATTAAGCACTTCTTAAGGCATCTATTGCAAGGTGTTCTATGAAATTGACATGAATGTTAAGTCTCAAAAACTGTATATGTATGACTTCTAAGTGAAACGAAAGTGTTAAATGACAAACTTGTTGTGCTTTTCCTCATGACAATTTGTTCATTTTTGCTTATATCTTGACTTTGGCATGTCACATAAACAATGATAATGGCTTGTAGGTATCTTCTTTTTGTTCACCACTGTTTACATCTCAGTAAGATCAACAGTGAAGTCTAATTAATTGTCAATGTACCTACTCCAATTAAATGTCATCATCTCTTTTGTAACAGGTATAATGATCTTCTCCATGATAACCCAGCTTCTCGAAGTTACTTGGAACTACACAACCTTGTTCAGGTTAACATCAATTTATTGTTCATTTTCTTGTATTGGTCATTTTTCCTTTACAGTTTCTAAGTTATGTGTAAAATCTATTTAACATGTGTTGCTTATTGTTTTTCAGGAAGTAAAAGCAGAAGTTGAAGAGATTAACAAACTTCGTCAACACATTTATGTTCATGATTTAGATGACTTTGACGTATGTATCAAACCTGCCAAGCATAAAATCAAAGCAGCACTTCAGTTTTTCTTGGCTACTGCAAGCAATAGGAAGATTCATTATGAAGTGGAATTCAGTTCAAGCACAGATAACATGGCTAGGTCTCCCAAAGCAAGAGATTTACTTAGCTTCCTACCTGATCTGAACTGCCATGGAGGAGATGCCAATCATGTTTCACAAAGCTGTGAATTTGATTCAGGTAAAGAATTGTGATCATATCTAACCTGGTGAAATGTATGATGTTACAGGTAACAGAAATTATCTATTTCATCACAATCTAAAATTATGGCAGCTACAGTGAAGGAGTTGCCATCCTTTCCACACTTTTATGCATATCAGTGGTGAGTAAACTACAAGAAAATTTATAAAAAGAAATAAGTACTCAAAAAATGATAGTTTTTATAGATATTTATGCAGTGTATGATATCACTACTCAGTTTTGTATTTGTTAATATGCTGCACTGCATGCTGTAATCTAATGTGTTGTATGAATCAAGCCTTCCCTTTCTACTATATGCTTGAAACTTGTCCTGGGGTTTTGAAATTTTTTATTTTTGCATTTATGCAAAATTCTCATCTTTAGTGCTTTTTATCCTTGCAGGAAAAGTGGATATAAAGGTTGAAGAAGCTTGCAATAATGTGTCGGAAGCCAAACTTAGATATGATTTTTTTGATCTTGAAAATATGGAAGACTTAAATGATGTAAGTAATGATTTGAACATTGAGTGGTCTACAGTGCACTTGGCATCATTTTTGAAAATTTGATATAAATTCAACCCAAATCAGCTTTCATAAAACCGATGTGAAAGAAGGTTTAATACACTGTTGGATGCTTGCTTGCTTAAACTTGTATTCTGCCATAGTTGGAAAATCAAAATTGCTGTACTGTTGTGTTTTACAAAACACCTGCAAGAAGAGAAGATTTTCAATGGTCACCAAATCCAAGGTGTTTCCACTGAAGCATTGCGCACACAGATGGATAGAAAAGGTTCCTATTGCTGAAAGAGTACTGTGTCTTCTTTCAAGTGCCCATGCATGTGTGTCTACTGTAAAAAGCAAATCAGTTCCACATCCTTCCAAGTCTTGAATGAAATATTTTCTAAAAATTTGAGGGGGGCCCTGGCCCCTTTACCTCCCCTGGCTACACCTATGTATTCATATCTAATTGCAATGTGGCTGGTGGTGGTGAAGGACTACATTGGTAATTTGAGAGGATTACAAATTCACAATAAGGAACTGCTGGTAGCTGGACGAGGAGCAAGACGTCAACACTATGCACAACTTGATACAAATAACTAAGAGGATGAAGAAAAAAACAGGAATTCAGAAGAAAAACAGTTGTGAAGAGAAATTTCAAGAACCACAGTAAAAATGCAGACAATGCAAGGGAATGTGAAAGCACTTCACAAAGCAGCCAATGAACTAGCCAAAAAAGCAGAAGATTTAAGACAGTTGACAATACATACGCAGTCAAACAGTCTACAAAAAACAGTAGATATCAAAGAACAAGTTCTTGCTGATATTGATAAACAGGTTAAAGAGAAGTTATAAGAATTAGTTAGTGCTAAATAAATATGTTCAGATATAGTGTCAATGGTATGAAATGTGTAGTATGCTACAATACGTGTGCTGAGTTGCATTCAAGCATATTAGTAGCTCTTGTTTGTGGGTAGACAAAGCATATCAACTTGACTACTTTTATTGGAGATTGATGCAGTAAATATTCAGCCATTGTTTGTTCAAATTTTGCGCTTTGCAAGTCATCACTGTTTTACTGAAGGTAAAGCATTTGAAATTTTTTGCAGTGGTATGCAATGTGTAAAATTGAGTTTCACAAATAAGAAATTTGTGAAATGAAGAAGAGTGATCATATCGAACTTCTTTCATTTAGCATTGAAAAAGTATGGTATATGATTTTTAACTCCTTGAGAGCCGGTCTACAGTGTATTCGTACTTGGATTTCGGCCTAAATAACAGCAGTTTTCGGTTGCCTTACCAACACCCTAGCTCCTCCGCCGATTGCGCTAGAGAGCTGTTCAAGAGCTCAAACACATCGGCCAGTATAGTAGATTGCACTCGAAAAATAATTTTTTGGTTGGGGGTGCGGATTTTTTGTGACTGACGTCATAAGTGAAGTAGTTTTAGG
>JGI24021J15306_10010012_pt1 | contig 11734 bp, 5 predicted proteins | sample Ectturendosymbi1_FD_15306 | JGI IMG/M metagenome (IMG submission 15306)
ATCTTTTACTACTAGTTCTGTTCATTCTAATTTTAGGGAGGTCGTGAACCTGCTGTCTATTTGTCGTGATTTTCTATATGTCTCAGCGATTCCGTTGCGTCGCGTGCCACAAGCGTCAAGAATGAGTAGCAGCATCCGTACGCACATACAGGCTTGAATTTAGCTACCATATCCAAATATCAGTGTCAGAGAACTATATTATTGATTAATTTCAGGATTGAACAGCTGTCTCAAGTGCGAAACTAAAACCAAAGCATCGGGCACGATATTCTAACAATAATCTCTACAAGCGTAGTTATATAAGCAGTCTGATATAACTCGTTCAACGTTTGAGACGAATCAACCGGGTGCTAATAAGCCGAACCTCGCTGAGAGAGCTACCCTTCTCGAGGCGATTCTAAATGACAACTCAATGGTATGCCACTTAGTGAACTTAAGGTATTGTGGTCAGGTAACAGAATTTGTCTGAACTTACTCCAAAATTATCCGCGTGGCCTGAGCGACGAGCAGGGCGAAAGACTTCAGCAAGATATCGAAGAAAGATATCATGGGTTTTGGAAAGAGTCAAGAGGGGCGGATCCAGCCAATGAGTTTACGGAGGGCGATATCAGTAAGATTTGGTGGTCAAGTCTCATAACGACTTCGCTACTGTAAAAGAGATGAGGTATACTTCATAACAATTCTGTGACAAAACAATGAACGAAAAATAGCCTTATATCGCGAATGTTGTGCTCTGAATTGTACAACATTATGGTGAAAAAGTTACTTTCGTAGGTTTTAGGGGGGCAATCGCCCCAATCGTCCCCCTGGATCCGCCCCTGAAAGTCACTGGTGGGGACTTCTGCTGGATGTTGTGACGTGATAATCCAGCCACGCATTAAAAAAGAAGGTTTTATTCAAACCACTTTTAGAAGCTTTATGAGCTCAGCTATCAAGGCAGAAGTCCTCTGTGTATTTGTCCATTCTTTCTTCGACTATTCGTAATAAGTTAACAAACGTTATAGTACAGACTGAATTATCAGGTTACTTTTCACGTGGACTTTTACTCTTCTGGATTTTGCCCTCAATGCAGAGCCGCTAGATCAAGCATATAATACCATGATTCCTTAAATTTCGAAAAATAATTGCAGACGTTCGGACACTATAGCAGTATTTTGTAAAGTTGTGGTTACATGATATTAAAGATGATATTAAAGGGCCCCATCTGGATTTTTTTGGGGGGCCCCAACAGCTTTTTACACGGCTCTGATGACATCAGTCATCAGATGTGATGTTCCCATATAAATTTCTGAAGTCTGTTGTTTTGTCGACTAATCTGATGTTGACTGGGTTGTTTTTGTTTTTCCACATTTCCTCTCATTTTAGGACGAAAATAAGTTAGATTCATGATTTTTAAGTTTCTTTCATCAATTTCTCATCGTAATGCGCGTTTGGTTATTGTTTCAAACTAAAGAAGAGCTCTTCGCTGCGTTGAGACTAACATTTTACGTAAATTATAAACGACTTCCCCATTTAATGGCGATATTTCGCTCTATTTCGGATTCGACGAGCGCAATCGCGCTTTGTTAGGTTTGTTAATAGCAGCATTTAGCTTATAATATAATATAAGAACTAAAATTTAGTTATTTCCGGGCAAGTTAGGGGGAATTTGGGCAAAAATGGTGCTTGAAGTGTGCTTTGATTTAAAAATATGTGCCCAACATTAAAAGAAATGCAGTCGTTTTCTTCGGGGGGCCAGTTAGGGGATATTTGGGCAAAAATCCTTCGCACCCCCAAAAATTTGCCTCTTCCTACATCTGTGTGATATAGAGTTATATTCTTGTATCGCTTCTGAATCACAAAAATTTTTCAAACAAGTATTTTATTTGAAACAAATAAATTTCTTCACGGGGGGCCCCCTTGCAGTGGGGGGCCCGGGGCAATCCCCCCCCTTAATCTGGCCCCGATCACAGTCTCATATAACAAACTGTGTTTTCTAGTAAGCAATATTTAATCATTATTCCAAAAATACAATCATAAACAAAAACTCAAATCTTTGAAAGTGCGTAAGCTATAAATGGGGCCTCTTTCCAAGCGCGAAACTTAAAAATGGGGGCCTCATTTTGCATGCCCTTGCACACCCTTCACACTCACTAAGACCACTACTGCTCATAAACATGAATATCCTTGAAATTACATAGAGAGAAAGCGTATAAGTGACATTAACAAAATATAGTAAATATATACCTGAAAAATGAATGCCAAACATCATTTAACGTCAGGACGAAGATCACATTTTAAATGAAATACCATTACGGATGCACCACACTCTACGCCATCGTTGGGCACATATTCGTGGAGCAGGTAGCTGAAGTTAAAGCTAACCAAACTACAAAGCTTACGCCTACACGCGAAACAAACCTGGTTATCTATCACAGCGAAGTTTTACCTACAGAAAAGCATGCACATGTATTGTTTAAAATTATGTCCGGTGGATTCTGAAGCTAACTACATGAACTACTGAACGACCCAATGACGTAGTCGCAGGTACTCAGTCGCGTACAAAAAGGTACTTCTATATATCCAAATTAAGCATTGTTTCTGCTTTAGGTTTTTCGTTAGGCAACTTTTCAAAAGCTGAGAAAAAGTTTTAAAACACACGTTCATCCAAATTATAACAAAAAAGTCTTCGTTGTCTGTAGGCAGCACCAACCTCATCTGCTGATCTCCTGTGCAAGCCTCTCGTCGTTTGATTTTCATGGTGCTCATTTGAGTTGCCTAGGTCTGCCTTGGACAAGTCAGGCAGGTAATCCATCATAACTTCCAACTTGTTCAGGCAAAATAAGGTAAAAACCGTGACTGACCAGGACAAAACGACAATCAGTGTCACAGTGGCAACAACAGCAATCACGTAAATCTTGAAGTTTTTCGCCAGAACTGGATCCGAGGACATATTCAAGAAACGATCGTCAAACAATGGGAGCAACTCGCCAACGCTCCAATGCGCTGTTTCAAACAACGATTCATTAGCATGATTAGTAACAAAACCACTCGTGTCTCAAAAACTGTCTGACTGACACTTCGATTGTCCACCACTCCAATCGATTGTTGCCACGGAAACAACGAAATAGTTGGAATGACGTGTGGCTCACTCCACTGATTGTTTCAAATTGCGTGAAGTGTTTTCAATCTGCGAAGACTAATACAGTCAAGCAGCTTATTTCGCGAATCACTGATGAACTGAATCCAGGGCTGGAGAAATCTGTCAATATAAAAACTTTCATTAGGTAAATAGCTCATTTGTAAATGGCCAAGGAATAAATTCACGGATGCCGGTTTATTCACCAGCTCTAAGCAGTTTAACCACGGATTCGGGATGAAAACTAAAAATTTTTTCAAATGTTTTAAGTTGTACCCCAGTACAGTGACTGCGACTGGTTTGGTGCCTGTCTCGCAACACATGCATGCTGTTAGATTGATGTGCTGACCTTCAGCGTATCGTCTGTTCTTCAGATAATTGCGTTAGACTTTGATGATTTTGGACTTCAAATCAAAGCTGTGAATTCTCATCTGCTGGCTTTAATCAGATCTGAAAGTTTGAAAAACTGCGAGAATACCTTTTCGGCAAATATTTGTACACAACAAACGTACGGCGCGTGGCTCAACAATAGACGATATTCAAATATTTTTCCAATGAATTCAAATATTAAAAATACTCAAAAATAACTGATACGTATTGGAAACATACGTTTAGTAATGAGAGACAACAGCTTAAATATTAGCTGCTGCGTGATTTAAACCTAAACATGTTAAGCGTCTAGGCTTAACAGAGAAGGTAATGTGAAGTTTTGCTGATCACTTCATTTACGCATATTTTCAACTCGTTGATTCTTAAAAGTTTGATTCCACCATCAAATTAGAGCCTTGATGAAAAATTATGTTATTTCCTAAGCAAGAGTTAAAATGGACGAATTAATATGTATCTACGCCAGTATTTCACGGTTTTCGACAATGTTTCTGCTCGTTATTGCTAATGTGAAGTGACTTACAGGCATTTTCAATGATGCCTTAATTCCTCCAGTGGATTATCACTTACCGAGCAAAATCAAGATAAAAATATTTCTTTGTGCTATCTGGGTTTAACAAAATGTTTAAAATACTGCTGTAGGTCACACAGCTTTCAAACTACCGTTAAACCAACCAAGAACCGGGGAAAGGAAACGAAAGACAAGGCACTACGAATCCTATTTTTTCCTGCTGTATATGCAGTCCACTGATGAGACTAATCGAGCATTTGTAACCCTAAAATAAGAATTCGAAGGCCAGGAACACATCGTCAATTATCACCCAAGAACAGAACTTCGAATACACATTTTGGAAAACAACCATGGCGTTAACTGGCCCAGTCCTAACATTTTATCCAGCTTTCGGAATTGACGTTGGAAAAACGGTTTAGTAGAATAGCTTTCAAGTCACACACAACGGTGCGTTTTCAACGACATACAACCGGTTTTCTAAATCGAGGTATGCAAAGCAGGTTTTGTTCTGGCCATAGGTTTAGATTGCTGTTAGCTGGGATGAAATTTGCAGGAACAGCGCTGATTTATTCAGATATCCATGTTTTATTTATGCACCCTACCTGTGCTTGATTCGGACGTCTCTGCAGCAATGCTTTTCAGTCTGAGTGCTGGGGAGGTATAGGTTGTGGCAGGTTCGGGCACTAACTGCTGGATTCAACTCGTAAATATTGTGTACTTTCAGCGTTTCAGTGAAGGTCTGCCGTGAAATTGATCGAAACGCTGATGATGATTTACCATTTCACGTTAATACATTAGTTGTTTGAAATTTAGAACAATGTTTTTAATTTTGATCACTTTTGCCAAAAAATCGTTAAACACACTCATTTCATATTTAATATCGAACCTCTGCTTTACCAGATCGTGGTTCAGTTAAAGCATATGATTGTAACAGAACGTTTTCTTAAATTCTTATGACACGTACTGGCAATGTCGGTTATTTTTCATAAACCTGGCACTGAGATCTGTAAAAGCCACCGACGCTGTAGCGATGTCGATACCAAGATATCTGTACATCTGTAGTTGTAGTTCAAACTCCGATCATAAAAATAATCTTTTATTGCGTTAACTGAAATTCAATTTTGTACTGAAATCATCAATCATAGTTTGAAAAGCAGGTTTCGTGCTTGATTTTGGCGTCAGATTTTTGGGCACTGGCTGGCCGTTTTTCCACAGTTTGCTACTGTGCATAACCTCTTCTCGTTGTCTGACCACATGTATATGTGTCACGCAAAAAGGGTCAATATTGCGAGAGAGGTGTAGAGTAATTTTAACTACTAACTGCCTTGAGCGAAATAACGAAAGAGGCAAAAATGTCCATTCACTTCGAACCTAACAGCATGCGTGTGGAGCATGCACTAGCGTAATGTTTGCAAACACTCTAGAATTCGCTTGTAATGTGGTAAGCATTGGTCATCTTTGCGCAAAGAAAAATATCCATTCGTAAAATATGTGGAAAAATACGCTAGATCAAATGACTTTGTAGACCAGTAGTGACCACAGGTGAGAAATGGATCGCGAAACAAAATTTTGGTTCCAAGCAATTTTTTGAAATTGGCCCTACAGTATACTATTTTTCAGGCCACACAAAGTATTCAGAAAGACTCCTTTGCCACAGCACCAGCATATACCACCTCCGCATCTTAATTATTCCCATAGAAACTGCTTTTTAGTGAAGCAGATATCAATCAATTTGTTTTGAAAATGTTATAAAAATCTTAAAAATGCATCAATGCAAATAAACCCAAAATACGGATTTTTACCAAGGGGTTATTCAATTTCTACGGTACTTGAAACAAGAAGCATTTAAGAAAGACCGCATTCAGTCAACGCTCAATGTGATTAGTCTGATGATTCAATTGATAAGAAAAAATCTTGTATGCCACTTGTAGCAAAGCTGTACTCAAAAAAGGAAACTAAAGAAGAGAATCACAATAGCGGTACACGTATTTTTTTTCTGCAATCTTTACAGTTCCTTCTTAATAATGAAATATCAGAACTAGCAGTGGCTATTTAACAAAAGATGGTGCTTAAACCTAACCAATTTTCCTGGAAGTGTTGTACCTCTTGAAAAACACGTTTAACTATGACGCGTTTCCTCATAAAGAAATTATTTCAAAAAGACAAGTTATCACGAAACAAAAACAATAACCCTTGAAGGCGAAACGAAAACCAGAGTAAACAAAATGTAGAAAAACTGACTCATTTTTTAAGTTTTCAAAGATTAATTCCTGTATTTTCAATGTTTGATTAGAATTGCAAAAGACCAAGCTAATAATTTTGTTGTCAATATGAGTTTGCCTAAACATAAAAAATAAATAAATAAGTGATCGATTTAGATAACAGCATGGCTCAATTTTTTGAAAGTCACTTCCTCATAACGATCAATCATATTAGTCTTTCATACAAAAATAGCTTGTCCGGAGCGAAGTACCGCTATAAAGCAGGCGTCAGTAAACTTCATCACAAACGTTGATCAGAACTGCTCTAAAGAAGAGCAGCAAAATTTAATAAAATTGTCTAAATGTTGTTGCCTTCTAGTTCTAGACCTCCCTTCCACTAACCACAGGTCTACGCCTACGTTGCACAACCAAGCAAAAGACACCTTGACACTTTAGCAAACTAAAGTTAAAACTTTTAAGTGGTGCTCCTTCGGAATCTCGAATGCTCTTAAGTTACCAACCATGGTGCTTATAACGTCACAATGGGCTCACACCACCATCCACAACTGTAAGAGTACCGGATTACACTTACCAATTGAAAAATCTTAACGATCAGCTTAAAATGTTAAAAAAAGGTCGAAGAACATGTCATCTGTCCAAAGTCGAACGAGTGTTGACTTTGGAGTGTTTTGGAAACTTCAAACCATTCCATTATCGAAAAATGCTACCTTTTTGCTACTTGTGTTTTTCGTAGGGGTTGTTACCAGGTTTAATTTCAAACAAATCAAGTCTCTCTTCTGGCAGTGACTTTTTATTTCATTTACGGGGTGGTCCAAAACGATGTATCCATTTTTTATAAAGGATCATTTTGTATTGAAAGGAATACTTTGCAACAATTTTTCATACGCCTGCATTACAGACATGTAAGTTTTGTGTAGTGTAAGTTTTGTCATGGTACACCATCAAGGACGACGGAACAGCGTAGGGCAGGGGTGGAAGTAAAAATGTTGAGGGCAATGGAAACTTGTAAAAAACAAAAAGATCGTTACCAATTATGTTTGTTTCTATTCAGCAACATATGTTGACTGAAATTTGTCTTACTGAATTGCTTGGGCTGGATAAAGTGGATATGCACAAGAACAATACATCAGTGGCGTATCTAGGGTATGGCAGGCATGGCACGTGCCATGGGCGCCACTTTGATGGGGGCGCAAAAATTAGCTTGGCAAAAAATTAAATTTTTATTTACAGTTTCTTCAACGTCTATATTTTGCCCCCCCTCAACCGTTAAAACTGCACAGCTGCATCAACACAGCGGTCTTACGTAATGCAGGACGTGTTGTACCAGCACCGCCAAGCATTATGACAACACTGTGGTATTGTGACACAACATGACGGTCAGTCAATGTGACAGAACAAGAACGCTCGCTTGCCGTATCAACAAGACCTCGTCATTCTCAAGTTATAAGAAAGGCTCAATCTGAGCTGCTACGTTTCAGACAAAAGGATATGCAGAAATCTGGTTGAGACGAGTTGTAAGAATCTGACTATTACGCAAATAACTTCTGTTAAGCTTCCACAGATTTACAAATTACTCAAACTGCTGCAACTAACTCCGACTTTACGAAACTCATTCGCTGGCCACCAATGCCCGATAATAGGCGAAACACAATGCCCCAGTCCAGAGACTATGGAAGAGAACCTTACTTTTCTCGAAACATCAGCACCTAGCATCGTTACCGTAGCAGTTAAGGAAAAATTGTTAACGCATGAAAGAAGAGATTTGTTATTCTTGTTTAGACCTAGATTTTTCTGTCCAAATTTGGCTTTTTGTTCGATGTTCAAGGCCTTTATTACGGTCTTGGCTGTTAAAAACTAAAATATTAACATCTACCTGTGAGAAATGAGGGCTTCGTACAGTTCAGACGTAGATGGCAGGCAATTATACGAGCAGATTTTAGATTGCAAAATGCTAATATTACGTCGTGCAACGAAATTTAATCGAGTCTTAAGAATCTCCTGCATTCATGTCACAGTTGAATATGGTGATGAAAGTGTCTTTCCAAATCTTCGAATTGCTTTGCAAATAATGCTGACGATGGCAGTATATATTGCAAGCTGAGAGAAACTGATTCTTTCATACCTCCGAGTGAGCATGTACGTCGGAAGGATTTTTTCCAGGAGGGGGCACTAGAGGATTTTTCTAATAATTTTACTGGGGGGGACAAACGAGGCAAAATTTGTTTTTTCTCACTAGAAAATAAGAAAACAACTTTTTTTTGCTAAAATTTTCAATATCCAGGGGGACCTTGTTCCCCCTGTCTCCTTTGCGACGCCCATGCCTCCGAGACTCAATGAGGTCAAAGTAGAGAAAGGGACGAAACAGAGAAAACTGACTTTGATGATATCATAGACGAATTTGCTTCGATAAAGGCACGAAAATTGTTGTTTTAAGTAACATGTTGTTCAAACACGAAAAGGCTGGCTATATTGATGTTTCGATGGAGCTATGATTTTCGAACACATGTAATACATGACTTGCATTAAAGAACTCACTGTACCAACCAAATTAAATGTGATTTATTTCAAAAGAAATGTCCTTCTTAGTTGAAAGATGTTATGTGACTTTTTGCAAGATTTACAATTGTACAGCTAGTACTACAGTATGTATAAAATATGATAACGTTATTACTTGACAGTTTTGATATTCCTTATAATATAAATCAATGAGTGTAGAAGTATGTCATGGTTCTTATGAATAATTTGTATTTTATTTGCTGAAAAGTTCAATCAAAAATAAAGACATGTTTTCGGTTTTAAAACATTTATTATCTTCATGGTTTATCTTTCGTAAACTTGTGCCTATATCTGATATTTAGATTGTCAAAAAGGCGCACATTCAAACTTTGCCATGGGCGCCAGTTTGCATAGATACGCCACTGCAATACATAATACCTTTTCGGTGTATCAGTATTGTTTTTGCTTTTTAAGATCAATTTAGAAGGTACGGCCCTCCGCTGAGATAACTGTCTGGATAACCTCTATGTTTTTCGATGCGTCGCCGTTCGTTGTCTTGAAGAGCAAATCTGACGCAGTGAACTCAGTAGGCCTAACGCCAAAAAATCTGTCTATCTGTCCGCTACATGCGGTCTTCTGAAAGTGGTCCCCGAGCAGTGGCGTGCAGAGGTCTGGTGATGCCCGGGGCGACTGCTTGATTGGATGCCCCCCTTCAAAATTCTAGTATTGAGCAGTGGTAAATGGTGGTTTTGTTACTGGATTTACGCTGTTTGTGACGTCACAATGTGACTTCACATTCACGGTTCCAAACCAACGTTTTGGCGAAGTTTGTGGACACAACTTGCATATTCAGGGACGCCGGAGCAGCGGTAGGGCAGGGGAGCAGTAATAAAAGTTGAGGGCAATGGAAATTTTTGAAAAACAAAAAGAAACGTTACAAATTATGTTTGTTTCTGTTATCAACAATGTTGACCTCAAAAATAATAACAAAAATGTTAGAAAATCATTCTGAATTTTCTGGGTGCCCAAATAGCTGCAATAAATTTGTTGCAGGTCCAACTTGACAGAACATGAAATTACCAATGATACTGTTATGAAAAGGTACCTTCGTCCCCGTTACGCCCTTTTGAAAGGTCAGAGGGGCAATTCCCCCCCATGCCTCCATCCTCTGGCGTCCTTGTGCATACCTACACGCACTCTCTTTACTCGTTGTAGGCTACAATGTGTCACTATGAACATCAGTTATCAGCGGTCTCCTAAGACAGAGCAGTTCATAACTGTAAAAATATTCGGCAGCGCATTAAAACCAGGCCCGTAAACACGGGGGAAATTGGAGGGCAATACTTCCAAAATTTTATGCCCTACAAAATTTTGTTGTTCCCAGAAAATTTTTTATTAAAACGTATAATAAGAAAAAAATCTTGGCTCACCTAACACGCATTTTTCCCCCCGAAACTTAAATCCTGCCTACGGGCTTGGTTAAAACAGCGGAGCAGAACACACTTGGTGCTACGTCAGCGCAGTTCACAACTGCAAAAATACAAGCCTGCGCGAATGTCTCGTCGCATAGCAGTCAATCAGAAGGTATGCACCGGAGATGGCGGACACCCAGGGTTGACAGTTTGAAACTTGTAAACTACACAAGTATTGAGAATGCGCATAAAGTACGCAAGCAAATTTGTTTTTTCTTATGTGGCTGTTATATGTACTATTGCTAAGGGGAAAGAACAGATACGGACTTGTGTGAGCCGTTATGATCAATCCGCCTAAACTGCCAACTAATGACGAAGCTCGAAACGAAGCACATATTGCAAGCACAGGTGTGCGACTGCATTAGCACAAAAAACGAAACGAGAAACTAGTGATGCATCATAAAATCAGCTAAACCAAGTACGTTGAAATAAGACAGTTTTGAAATTTGGCTCAGAAAATCAATTAAAATGTCCATAATTATCTTCAGGGTTCATGTAATTGGACCTAACCAAAAAACACCCGGTTTTAAGCCCACTTAAAAAAAAACAATAAAACCCACCAAAAATTCCACTCTTTTCTTTTCCTTTGAAAAATATACCATGAAATAAGTAAAATAGGCAGCACACTTGTACAGTTAACTGTAGCCTAAACTTTTTTTAATGAAACAAACGAACAGCAACGAAATTTAAAGGACTTGACAAAAAGAGAAGAAAAATTCGTACAGTTTGTGTAAATTCTACTGGTTATCTTCTTCATCTCTATAAAATCAGTTTATTTTAATTAATTTTTCTGCCTTCTCTGCATACAAGCTGTTTCTGATGTTGACCATACCAAACGATATGCAGGGCATGTGCATAAACTTGACGTATAACTGCAGAGTTTGTGTGGAAGTGGTCTTTCTCTGTTTGCTGTGCGCATGCTTGCCAAGTCTTAGCACTTGGGAGTGAACTGACCAACAACACTTTGCGAAAACAAAGATGGGATACATTTCTTTACCCTCAGTTTGAATGTCATAATAGATATAACAAGTTATATTGTGTAATTTTGAAGATGGTGATATTGCATGATGCAATGCAAACAATACAGAATGGGGCTTTTGTGTTTTTTAATAACAAAAACCTGTTTCTTAAAAAAAAACAAAAAAAAAACGGAGTATAAAAACAAAAAACGTAAGTGGGTTGATTTTCTTTGAGAAAAAAAACGGGTTTTTCTCAACCCTGATTATCCCTCGATCTTTTTGTGATTTTCCTTTGATCACACAATCTGGAACAAGTAACATCACTATCAGTTTGAATGGGTGTGCGCCGCACACCTACAGTATAGGTCTCTGGTATTTAAGAAGCTGAGAATTACTGGCATTTGAATACGTAAAAAACAGTGTTGACAACAAAACAAGTTTCGAAAAATTAAATCCATGCTGCATGCGCAAGAAGCCTTACAATAGGAAAAATCATCTAATTACAGCATTTAAATTTTGTAATTTCACTCTTTGGATGCCCCCTGTCTTGGATGCACGTGGCCGTCGCC
>JGI24021J15306_10010014_pt1 | contig 11732 bp, 8 predicted proteins | sample Ectturendosymbi1_FD_15306 | JGI IMG/M metagenome (IMG submission 15306)
ACCGGCTTCAATGCCTTGTACTACGTTCTGTTTTGTCTGTTTTTATCAACCTGCGTTCTGCAGAGTGTGTGTGTTCATACTATGGACTTTGTGTCTGTTCATAAACAAATAAATTAAATTATGACGTTTAAGACTAAGATTGCAAGAAACAAAGTCACCCTAGTACTGACACATGGGTGGTAAAAATCTAAAATCTGTTAACCAATACAAATATCTGGGGGCTGTACCGCATACTGAGCTCTGAGATGACAAAGACATTCAGAGACAGCTGCGATAAAAATATTGCGCAGCAAACAAGGTGCGAGCCTCTTTTTCCCGATGTTCAAATGCAGTTAAATATGTACTTTTTCGTTCTTTTTGTACACCCATGTATGCATCACAATTATCTGTAAACCTGAGGCTCGGCCTCGAACGCCGTTACAAAACGTTCTGTTAAGTAAGTTTCTGTAGCCCGGTGTCAAGCGAAATTTCTGACCTCTGCGAAATTTCTTACCATTGTCAGTTATTTTGCTTCTGAGTAAAGGAATAAAGTTTGGCGACTACTTTTTTGATGTGTGTTGTGTAAATTAAAACTTTCTGGTTAGATGTCAGATACTCACAACAAGCTACAGTACGAGAACAAGTAAAACCAGTGAAAAATATTGGACTTAATCTTAGATTTCAATTATGTTCTTTTTCTAACTGTAACATAAACCCTAATCCGACACACTTACTGTACCTAAGTACCAAATCCTAAGCCCTAATCAGCAGTTTTCTCAGCGTATTTGATATGTAGAACGTTGCTCTGTGCATGCGCATATGGCGTGAAGCCAGAAATTTCGCTTGACACCAGTGATTCAGCCTCCAACGCTGTTGTAAATGTTCCGTTTTTATTAACCAGCGTTGTCCGGAATGTGTGTGTCTGTACTATGGACTTCGTGTCCGCAGGCAAAAATACATTATTATTATATGTGACCGTTTGCGAAAAAGTTGTACCACGGTTAAATAAGCACGATGACGTCATCGTGAAATTTCATGAAAATTGCCTCCCACCGAAATGGAGCTGGTTGCGCCCCTGAATGAAATGATGTCGAATTAGACAAATTCTACTGTAATATCCTCTTGCCTGAAACCCAGCAGCACGGATATGGACAGATTTACCCATTCTTGCAGCGTGAGAACGAGATCTTGTAGATGCTGCAAGCGAGCGTTTTTCTTCTGCAACACTACCATACTTTTATCATAATCCTTGGTGGTGACGCAACATTAGATAAGGCCGCTATGCTGATGCAGCTTTGCCGTTAATGGTTGTATGAGACGCAAAACATAGATGTTGAAGAAACTAACTCACAAATTTTAATGTATGCCAAGCAATTTTTGCTCTCCCGTCGAAGTGGCGCCTATGGCACGAGCCATGCCTGTCATACTCCAGACATAATGCTGCTTCAGTCAGTGGTGGGGTTTTCTCGACTGCGGTAAACACAGAAATGTTTGCCACTTCTGGAAAAGTGAACCACGCTTTTTCCGGATGCTTGCACACAACGGCCAGGTAATTACTACTAAAATTTTCTGTCGGGGGTTATGTTGCCGACTGGAAGCGTGGCAAGGAATTTCCCAAACTAGCGCGCTTCAATAGCTGTTAAGGTTAAAGTTGCCACTTTGCATCGACGTGTTTATATTGCTTGTCGCGGAACCAACTTAAGTTTAAGACAACTTGACAACCTCTGGAACGCTGCAGAATTTTTCAAATAGTTTAGAATTGAAATTTGGGGTGGGATCCAAACCTAAGCTTTCTGGCAATTTTGGCCTTTTTTGATATAAATTAACTGATTAACTTGAACCAAAGACGTCTTTCAAGCAAGGACATTAACAGTGGCGGCTTTTCATCATCTACTCAATATACTACAGTATTACTTCTCTTGATGTCTTCAAACAGCAAAGAAAAATACTTGTACGTACAACGATAAGTAACAGAGATCTTGCGGTATCGACAATTCAATCGAAATGTCTTTCAGAAACTGATTTGCCGAACAAATTCGTTCGGGATTTGCATTCCTTGATCCAATTATCGGACTCTGATATGTACAATATACAATATCACCGAATTTTATTGCACGTAAGGTAGAACAACTGTCATCCCGCGAAATAACAAGCTATCACTTGCCAGAATAAGTTAACAACGCCACGTTTCTAAGACCCTCCCGCGAATTGTTCGTACATGTTTGTGAAACACAATTAACTGCAATATGGCGTTCATTCGCATTTCCATGTTCGCGACTGAACTCGAAAACATTCCTTAAGCACAGGCAAGCTCAGAAATATGCTCAGATAACAACAGAACATTTTTGGTTGGTGAATATTCAGACTTATGCGCATCTTATCTACTGTCGCAAGCTCGCTGTTTGATTGCGACGAGGTTCTGCCGCCGGCAACACACCAAGTAAATAAAAAAATTACATACGTGCAACAGCTATTCAAAGTTCGTCACAAGATGTTGTGGCGTGGACCACGCAGATTCATAAACAAACTAACATTGTTTTCCGCATATTGTGCAAGAAACGACAACTTCTCATGCGAATTTAACTTGGGTTTCATCGACGGTCGCGACGTTCACGGAACAAAAATCGTTGTAAAAAGAGCAGTGCCTATAAACTACGCGGTGGTCAGTTGGCTTGTGGACCATTCACTTCCACAGTGCAGCTCGCAACAAGTTCACAAGTATTGAACAGATTCATGAGATGGCGGAAACTTTTAAACGATACGATTGTTGACAGTGGTGTAGTGCTGCCGAAGCTCCGCTCCCCCATCTCTACCAGTTAATGATGAGTCGTTGCCTGCAAATATAAGCGAAAATGCCCAGGAAAGCTCCGGCACCTATAAAATTGCCACTACACCCCTGATTATTAATATTGATGTTACTTATGGTACCAGCCACAACAAGTACTCGATAGTCATTATTCAGAATTGCTTTCTGTTCAGCATTAATGTGACCAAAGACGCCAAGTGGTCCGAAGGCATATCGAAATGTCCACACATAGTTGCGTAAAACCTATATACATCAGGCCTGCACAACATGCGACCCGCGAGAGCTTTCTCAATTGCAGAAAATGTTGCAAAATCCCGACTTCGGGTTTCAATAATTTTGTCGTTCCAAAACGTTTTCCAGATTACAACGAAATGGACTTTTGTGGCCCGCCGAAAAGTTATGTTGATCATTATGGCCCTTCGAGCTGAGTTGTGCAGGCCTGTTGTACATGGAAGTGGAATAAACAAGGCGTTTGCATTTAAAACGCTAAGTTTTGAGGTGATGCTCGATCCGGAAGCTTGTGAAACGAGTAGATTGTTGCAAAAATGAAAGGAAACAGACTATTATATCCCGATTCTTCAGAGCAGGTCAACTTCCATAAGGCTAATGCAACTTGGCCTCCCAAAGGTTGAAACAAACTTTAAATATAGTCTAAGAAGCGGCAGATATACACAAAAATAGATATATACAGAGGTGCGGTAATGATGAAAAAATCAATAGTTGAAACTTCGTGAAAAAGTCTATCGTCCCAGCCGCCTGCCCCCGCCTTGTTGGGGTTGATAAGGCCTTGAGCGGTTCCGTGGCGCGGGGTTTGTTTGCCTTTGGCTTAACTTGACAACGAAGTACAGGAGAGCTAGGAAGAACGCCCCTTGAATCCCGAAAAACAACAGAACGAAAAGAAACATAACGCTCATCAACGGCTCCACGACATGAGTGCCGACGTTCCATCGAGGAATGCCGAGTTCAAGAAGCTTTTGATTCCATGTGTCGAAGATAGTGGGACCTTCGACTTCGCGTTGAAACCCGTCTCCCTGCTCCTGGTATTGATGATAGTTGTCCTGATGAGCAGACGCGGTCTGTCAAAATCGAAACAAAAAGTGCAATGCAAGGTAACCCACAAGCGCGGTGCGGAAATGTAAACGCCAAGGCGACCAACAACCGCGAAGCGTGTCCCAGTAGCCTGTTTAAATGCCGCAAATTCAATCCGTTAATGGTGAAAAGGCCATAACAACGAAGCACCAAGAGCTTTATCGTCCAATATTCATTCTTGAGGCACACGGTATACCAGCATCACAGGAACTTGACTAAGCTCAAGGTGCTTCTCAAGTAATACTCAAGAACATCATTTTTAATGAATCTAGTTCCCATGGAGTCGCTTTTGGGCCGATACGGCGATTTTCCAGAAGCAAGCAGAACAGATTTGATTAAAATTAAACTAATAATTTGAGCAAAAATAGCTGATTTTACATATATAAATAATTCGTGACAGCGCGAGGGCCTGTTTAGGTTTTTCACAAACTCCGCTACAAGTTACAAATACGAGCTAATATTTGTGTAGCATTTCAGGAAAAAAACATCAACGACACCACTAACGAAATGGAAAAGAGCGCATTTCATCGCAAAATTTACAAGCCCCTCCAATCAAGAATGTGGCCGATTTTGACTGCCTGTATGACTGCAACGTGACGAAACACTGCTTCTCACTAACAGAGAAAAACCCTTTGGTACTTGAGCTTCTATTTTCGAAAGTTTTTTCAGTTCACGGTTTTATAATACTGCACGGCCTTTCTGTTCGTACCGATGCCGACGATGTTGTGTGAGCGAAATTAGTTTTTTGATTTTCACATTTTGCATAAAGCAGATTCCAATGAACACCGTCTTGGACTGTTTGCAACCAGGCAACAATACACAGCTGTGAAAACATGTACTAACGAGGAGCAACGAACAAATCCAGTTCCAAGGTCTCCTTACATTTCTGTGGCCAAGAAACAAGCATTGCGAACAGTTCACTTACATGTTGGCTCCTCGCTCCATAACTTCCTTGTTTGACTCTAGGATCGTCATCTTGGACTATGTCACCATTGGCTAAAATTCTAACCATTGCTTTATTTGTGCTAAACGTGCTTTGCACTTGCTGTCACTGAAAAACAAACGTTACAAAAAGCTTTACAAAATAAAGAAAAGGAAGAAACGACTTTAACAACACAAGGATTACAAGGAAATATATTGCACGGTTAGAAATGACGAGAACCATTAGCTCGTATAGGTTACGTTTCGTTATAAAAGAAACAAACAAATCAATTTTGCAACCGATCATCATTGTCTTCGAACGATGCCAGTGCTTCAGTCAGGCATGCGTCTGTGACATCCTCATACGCAATCAATTCATACTCTGCAATCGCCACAGCTAGTTCAGTATCAGAAATATCGTCACAGTTTAATGGTTTTTCCATGAGGGATGCACACTGTATCAGTTCCTTGTCACTAACGCTGCATTGGCTGAATATACTTGTGCGTTCAACAGCTCTCGTCTCCATGAGCAGCTCTTCATCGGACACACCATCTTGGACACCTTGCCAATGCTCAGCCATATTCCTCTCCACCGCCTCTACTTCGCTCAAAAAAGCTTCGTCGTCATCAACGCTCTCCCACGAATTACTGGACAGTGATTCAATTACAGACTGAGGAAAAGGTATCGGCGGTGACTTGTAGTCAGACTGTCGGCAAACGGGGTCGTAGCATTTCTGGTAACAGCAGTGTGCGTTTAGATCCGCTACCAACATGATGCGATTGCTTTTGTGCTCCCTGCGCACATTACAGCAGTAGCGCGTTCCTTCCACATCGTACACAATAACTTGCGACGACGCAAAATACGTCCAATTTTTTACGCCGGCCGCGTCGTTGTGCTGGCGAACAAGGTCGGTAACAAACTGTTTCAATGCGGTAAACGGAAGAGAAGTAGGTTCAGCGCAGCACGCTTTGCAGCTGGCAAAGGTAGACGCACTGCGTGGCAAGTGTTCATCATGACTATTAATTGCAACAGCAGTTGAAGGGCGATCTCTGAGAACACCTGGAACCTCAAGCACAGTTACCGACGCATTAAATCTGACGTTGGTAACCAGAGACGCAAGAAAAACAAGTTTGTCCTTACTAAAATGTTTATGAGTGTTAACTTGTGAAACCTTCGCACGTCTTCGGCAGTTAGAGGGCAAATGGAAGGCACAGCAACTTTCTAATGGGTTAATATTCTTGAAATTAAACAGACAGTTACGTGCAAGCCTCAGCACCGCACTCTTGCCACTTTTGCTTGACAAAAACAACCGAAAGTTGCGATTTTTGGTATAAACACCTTGGTCAACGAAAAGCTCCAACGAACCATCATCTGCAGCAACAACGAGCCGAGGAAGTTTGGAAGAAAACCTGACCCGGTTCAGCCAGTGATCAACGCGATGTACGGGTGACATACGAATGTAATCCATTAAACCCTGGCATGTTTTGTTAACGAAATAGCCGGCGCACTTGTTATCACTGAAAACGCAATTTCTACAGTGCCAAATCAGATGCTGACTGAATTTCGTGTCCGTGGTCGAATCCAATGCTAGTACATTTTCTCTTGACGAGTGTATGCCAAAACAATTGAACAGACATGCGCAAATGTATTCGATGAATGTTTCAACCATCTCAAAACCATTCTTATCAGGATTAACAACTTTGTTGAATTCCAAATCGAAGTACAAATGACATGCAGAATCAGCCTGAATAACTTCATAAAAGTGGCGCTTATCAGCAGGAAGATTGATGTAATAAAACCAAAATTCTTCTAGGCTTGATACAATGAAGTGACGGCATCCTTTTTTCTCTTTCGTCTGGAAGTGGTTTTCTACTGCAAATACAAATGTCTCTTCGTTGAGCTTTCTGGAATGTTCAATAGCATCATGCTGCTTGTAAAAAACGTGCCACAAGGGTGGTGGTGCAGTTACCTCACTCAGACGCGGCTTATATTGAGGGATAAGAGGGTTTTGCTGGTATCTTTTGCATGTATTTTCAAGTTGAGGGCATATGCGTGATTTTGTGACGGATTTGTTCATGGTGTAATTTTTCACTTATCACAAAGTTCAGAGCAAGGACAGTAGTGCAAAAACTTATCATGAAACGTCCAGACTCCATTCACAAAAATAAATGGAAATCATTTCATAAGCAACGTAAGCCAACTAGTATTACCTGAACAAAAATATATCAAAACTAACTTTGCCACACACTGTATACAAAAAACTATAATTCTGAAAAACGTTTGGATGGTGCATTTNTTGGTTACTTACAAAATATTAAAAGTGCTTCATACAACAATGTGCACAATGGTTCATACAAGAAAGATACAAAGTCCTTGGATATATGAACTCACAAGCAGTTCAGTCTACATCAAATTGAATATTATTTATTTGATTGAAGTGATATAAACAAAACCATAACAATCAGTTTAATGTAGACATGTGCTAATCAATAACATCAATGACTTTTTGGTAATTAAAATAAAATTAGCATTACTACAATCACCAGAACTTTAATGGTCCTTTGTTAGAATCAAAAAAATCCGTCAGAGTGATGAATTTGCAAATTTTCATAATACAACTTCAGGTATAATTAATCAATACCTTTCAACTATCTTTGCTACAATGTCACTGAGCATGAAACGTTTGGACTTAAATGACACACATTAGTGAAAAGTCCAGTCAAGAATAGTTTCCAGTACCTACCCACAATAAAGACAAAGCTAAATCCACATTCTTTAAAAAGAAATAAGCTGGCCACCACCCCATAAGCATTTCAAAGCTACCCAAACTACTTAAGTATAACAGTCTAATCTCTTGTAATTGCATCTTAAGCAATAGTTTGTTAGTTGTTTGCTTGATTTTATTGTGTGGCTAANTGATCTGGTTTTAAATGCAAAAGTACTACCAATAGAGTTGACTCAANACTAGAAAGTTTGGGGAAAAAACAAAACAAACAAGTCAGAGCCATAAGACATTTAGGGATAGTACCAAGATNATGAAAAAAGAGAGGATAAATACATATATAAGATAATTCAAACTTGACTTTAATTCAAAAATCATTTTTGGCTGACAGTCAAACACAATGCTTCAACAATCATTTGTAAAGTTTCATCCCTTTCAAAGGCTTGAATCCATTGAGTTAGGAAACATTAATTTGTTTCAAATTCTTCGTAGAAAAACTGCAAAGGATGTTTTAATACAATTGCTGCTTAGAAAGTTCTAGAGTGGTGTGCAGAAAATGTTAGTTTTTTTGTCATCAACGTTTCCAGTTATAATTTGACAACAAACTTCAGAACCTTTTTCCTTTTGCATTATTCAGTATATACAGGACAGTAAGGGTCCACAACCTCTGGCCATACGGCTGCATGCAGCCTTGGATAAAAATGTATGTGCCTGTGCACATGTAGTTCAAAATAAAAGAAAAAGATGGAACTGGAAAAAGCCACACAGCAACGAAAACTGAAGTATCAAAAGGCTAGCAAGAGCTGGCTCTCACAAATACCCTTATTTGAAGAACTTGCCTAATGTGACCACCCCTTGTGCACAAACACACAAACCAACAGCACAATGGCATGTTAGAACAATTACAGCAACGTAATCATGGCAAACGAAATAGCAGCAGGTGAAGCGTTACCAAATAGCCCACTACATAAACATAAACTCCCTGGGTGGAACAAGGATGTGGGAGAAAAACAAAAGTCTGCCTGTCATGTCTACTTATACTAAATGGATAATCACAAACCCAAAAGTAGATCCCTATTTGACAGCAAGAAAGAGAGGAAAGAAGCATTCAAATATGCATCAACAGCCCCTGGAAAGTCCAAGGAAAAGCATCAGGAAGATGTAATGACAGGAGCTTCACATGATTACTCTTGCAAAACAATTTGGCACAATATTAGAAAAAGCAAGGCAAAATCATGACTCCCATCTACAGCAGGCAGTGCGACTGGAACTGAAGCAATTATGTACTGAGATGTAGAAAAAACAGTTTTCAGCACTGCTGAACTCATGAAAAACCATGGCATTTTTTGTGAAACAAAATACTAACTTAAATGAAAATTTTGAAGGGATCGATTACTTGATGCGCAACAGTTACTAATGTCAACTCCACAAACTACCACTGAATCATGCAGCTGGCAATGGCATTTTTATTACCATTGAAAAAGACTCTAAAGTCTATCCATGTTTCATTGAGACATTTCAGATTATTCATAATTCATCTTCAGTCAAAAAATTATGCAACACTAGCCAATATCACGAATTCAAAACCAAGAAAGTCAATGTGATGCAAAAGACGGCGAAAGCAATAATCCAAAACTCATGTCCAAATCTCTAAAAACAAAAGCAAGAGAAACATCTTTGCAGAACATGCTTAGAAAACAAAACATAGCTATGTAAGGTCATAGTCTACAAAGACAAGCCAATACTAGCGGTGAAAGGTCATACACAGTGAAACATGCAAAAACACTCACAAATTAGCTACAACACATCTGTATCTGTCAAAATTTATCATTATAACCTTCATAGTCACAAGACTACTAATGATATAATATTTTATGCTGATTCAAGTGTGTGCATTTACTTCAGCAGTCTCTTGAAAGTGTCTTTAATGCATGGAAAAATTCCACAGGAATGCATGCAAACTGTCATTGTACCTATCTGCAAAAATAAGAATGGTGACATGCAAAGTGATGCTAGGAAGTATACACAGTCCCTGTTTCTCTTGCAGCTATCACACACACTGCACTTAATATTAGCTCAGAGGTTCGAAATTTACATTTTGTCTTGCATCTCACCATTTGTGGCCACAACAGGCAACCAGTTTGGATTCAAGTAACTAAGTAATTCAAGCAAATCAGGAAAATCAGCATTGAGACTTAAATACATGCAAGCACATCAAAAGTACTGCAATTTTTAAATCACAAAATGAGCAGGCCAGACAAAATACATGCCTGTGGACCATAGTTCAATTTAATGCAGTTAGCTTAGTATAGCTCCAAATCATAATCACAGTGACAATCAACAATTGAGACTCACAAAGCACTCTGCACAGGCAAGAAATCTATTCACCTCAATGGGTTATTTTATGTGTGATGATGCATATCATGTAGTATAATACTGCGTTTACAGAAACAGACGTGGCTTTTAAAGTCTTCACCTTTATTAAGCAAATTTCTTGACATAACAAGTAATGGTAAAATTACTTTAATCAAGTATTAAGTAAAGGGTTTTACAAGTAATTATTTAATTACTTACTTGAACCCAGCTGTATCAATATGCATAGTGAGTTGATATGGGCAACAGACCATGCATGTAAACTGGGGCACTAAACTATCATCTCCCTTTACTGCAAACAACAGCGTAAAGCAAGTGGATTTCTTGAGTCCTTTATTCATTGAATGTGGCCATAGGTACAGTGGTGTTGACATGGTTCAATTAAAAAGCTGAATTTGTCACTCAAACGGTACCGTCATTGTAGTCTAGTGAAGGCATCTACATCTGCCGTGTGAATAGTTTACGGTTCTGCTCTAACCATTGCACCTTTTGTTTTGGTAGCAGTGGTTGCAATTTTTCTTTACTATTTCCAAAATTTTCCAAACTTTTCTGTTCAGATTTACGGTTTAGGTTTGGGGTTTATGTTTAGGGGTTACATTTACTTTTAGGGTTTATGTTCAGGGTTTACATTTAGCGTTTATGTTTAGGGTTTACATTTAGAGTATAGGTTTTGGGTTTAGTACGTTTCTACCACACGTACTCAGGTGCTACAGTGTATTGCACACTCCTGCATTACTGTTATGTTACGTTACAAGCAGAAGAAGAATAACTTTAAAAAAAGGAAGCAGCTCTAGGCCCGTCAGTGGTGACGTGGTTGAAATAAAAAATTGAATTTGCCACTCTAGTGTAGAGGTGGGAACCTATTTACTACGATGGACCACATAAATGGTGCTTAATCTCTGGCAGGCTGCAAAATCAATTAATTTAATGACGAAGAGCGACTTCTCTTGACTTACTTTCTTAGTACCTGCTTGTTATGGAGCTTCATTTAGATGCGATGTTGTGCTCTAACATTGGTAACAAAAATTCTGATGCGGGCCATATCAAATGTTCACACGGGCCACAGGTTCCCCATACCTGCTCTAATGGGGCCATCATTATAGTTAGTTACGCAGACGAATATACGACTACTACTGTGCCAATGGTTTTCTGTTCGGCTCCAGTTTTTTTTTTCAGTCATAGTAATACTAAGCCTATCATAGGCTGAAATGTTTTTGAAATGAAAAGAAAATGCTTCTAAATATAGAACTGTACAAAATAGGAGAATTGAGTATTGACCCTTTGATCACATTTCTAGCATCAGTGGATCAAAAGAGATCATTTTGTTTTTTGGAGCATGCCACACCACCTAGTGGTGACCAATACTTTAAACACCCATATCTCGGAAACCGGTGGATCAATTTCGAAAGTTTTTTTTCTCACACTTTTGCAGAGAATAACATCTGAAAATGGTGAAAATCTAAGAGTATGGGTTACAAACTTGCAAAATATTAGTCGAATTATTTATAATGGAATGACCAAGGGTGTAGTGGGGCGGGAATGTGTGGGAACAGAATGCCCACACTTTTTTCATGTTTTGCTTTAATATGAGTTCAAGCAGGGCCGCAACCAGCAAAAATTTTCGGGGGGGCAGAAATAACTTTTGGTAGCAATTATGACGTCATCGATATGCAATCAACCATGACGCCACCTTTTTGCTGTGATCAGGTTACCAACAGTGGTGGAGGAACCTTTTTCATTTTGGGGGGCCGTGGGCGTCTGCAGGGGGAAATGGTCATTTCCAGGGGCGGCTCGTCAAGACGGGCTGCCGGGCTGGAGCCCTTCCTGAAAAATGTAAGGCA
>JGI24021J15306_10010015_pt1 | contig 11732 bp, 10 predicted proteins | sample Ectturendosymbi1_FD_15306 | JGI IMG/M metagenome (IMG submission 15306)
AACCGAGAATGAATAGCGAGATGAGGGAGCTGCGCAGGTTAGGGGTGGTGTAGCCTTCCTTGAGCTGGCCCAGGCCCAGGCCCTTGTCCGACGTGAAGCCGATCCATTCAAGCAGGGATAGGATGCGTGGGGGGAGCAGGGAAAGTCCCTACGCGGAGAAACAATAACGGTAGTCTGTTTTAAGAATTTTACGGTTAGCATAAGAACGTGGGGCTATCAAACATCCGATCTGTTTTGTTTTTTTTCGCTAAAACATTTCGGTCATTTGTCTCAGTTGTATAAAAACTTGCCGTAACAGTGTTTTTTAGCCTTCATTTTCAGACATTCTGACCGAATTGGCTTAATTTTTGCGGTTATCTCAAAAACATTCCGGTCTATGACCGATAAAAAAGAAACAGCCACAAACAGACAAATCCGCACCAAGCAAAATCTGTGTTTCACAAAGTTTTCAAGACCAAGCTTGCTTTTAAGTTCGCGCAACGCAAGTACTTTGCAGCAAAAGAAAACATTTTAAGCCACGTGACAACAAACGATGTTGTGGGATCAGCTAAGACGGAGCATAAAGGCGACATTCCAACTTGGACTCACGATGTTGAATGCTCCACAACCGAGTAGCACTCCTCCCAGGAAATGGTTGAAGTTCGGTTTCGAGTTAAAGTGTTCGCTGGTGACGAGTTTGTGACAGTAATTGTAGGTCTGGTAACACAGTCGAACTTTCAGGGCTCCTTTGATGAAGTTAATAAGGTTTTCGTCCTGCAGATGAAATCACAAAAAGGATAGTAAATATAACATGTTTTCGTATTCTACGCGAAGGTTGTTACCTTCATTCGTGTATTATTTCTACAATTGTTTTCTTTGAAAAACGAACTTAGCTTCCGATTCATAGGAGCTTGACTGCTTCGAATATATTAGATTATATAGTACCAGGCAACTTCCAACAATTGTGATAAGCTCATAAATTTGCGAGCCACGGAAGCATGGCAACTATGCTTACATTTTCCGCCACTTGGATACTTGTTCCCTCATTTGATAGGTTTCTGACCAATCAGAGCACGTCAGCTGATGCGTTTCTGACCAATCAGAACACGTCAGCTGACGCGATGCTTCCGTCCCGCCGAATACAGGCAGCCCACATTTCTATTTTAATGCTGACGCCGCACCCCCCATTCGCCTGTCCCGGTGCTGGGGGGGACGTGCGCTTGTCGGTCTCCCATGCTCTTAACATCAACGCTTCAGTGACACGACCGCATGTGAGACGTAAATTCTTATCAAAAACCGTACCCCTGGAGCCAGGGTTGCCAAGTTGGCCTTTCTCTGGCCTTTGTATAATCAGTATGGCTTTTCACCACTGTTTGGCTGCATGTGACAGAATCGTTACCAGTGAAACCTGTGCCTTGCTTGCTTTCGAACAATGAACGCAAAAAATAAAGTACACTTGATACAACAGCACCGTTTTGCGGTCTAATATCTAATATCTGGACTAATTACACGAAGTTGTACAATGCAGCGACAATTGAAGTTTCTCGTCGCCAGCCTCACCCGACAAAGTAAATATTGCTGAGCAGGAGCACACAAAAACGCGCTTTTCCGTTGCGTCCATTCCGAATAATGTTTGAAGACGTTCACAATCTTCTGCGTGTGTGACGCCTTAGCGCCTCCCACTTGTACTTCTCGATTTATGAGATGCGCAGTTTTGGAATCGACAACTTTCTTCTGTGCGATGCGTCAGCGACGAGGTCGGTGGGGTTTGTTTTTGAGAACGCGGACGAGTTTTAAATTTAATTAATGGCACATGTTGAATTTGGTAAGTTGAAGTTTTAACGGTTATTGCTATTACTGGCATTTCTAAGTGACGGTGTGGCCATCGGACCATGGTATTCTCGTCAGCTGCTTAGATACTTTTGAAGTGTTGGACTCAAATGTTTTTAGAGTGTCGTTTTCAAAACCCACGACACGGTACGGCGAGAAACAAAATAAAATAATTCATCATTGTTGTTTCAAACACTTATTTGCGACGGCGGCGTCTTTTCACATTCAGCGGGTGTGAGAGACGGTAGAAAAACAAGATCTTTCTTTCGAAAAGTTTCGTTTTTCACCACCTATACGACGTTATTGTTGCGTCACACTTGTTCTGCGATTTCGAACTTCTGGTGACGACCATTGTGACAGGGTTTGGTTTGAACGGCTGAACCTTTGTTGTGTCATAAAGTACTGAGAATGGAAGAAGTCGCTGGTACGACGATCCTTCATTAGTCCGCGGGTGGTGGTGAAGTGTTGGAAATACAAAGGAAGAGAAGTATGAATCACGTGACGCCGAAGCTGTATCTTTTAACGCGAAGCCACACAAACAGCTCAGGTAAGATTAACATGGCAGCGGTGCAAAAGTGCACTGCAAAAATTTTCCGTGGTACGGCTGTTGTTAATATCCATCAGCCAGGGTTGCCAGATGATGCAAAATATTGCCAAAAATCTCTGTTTTCCAAAAAATTTACCAACTCTTTTTGGCAAACTTGTTTGTGCCAAAAATTACCCTTTTTTTAATTACCAATTTTAGTTTGAGAAAACCATCCATTTCGGATTATTTATCCAGCAAACACTCAAACGTCAGAGAGAAAATACAGCTCAACATTAATCGTTGTGAATTACTATTCTGATCAGCCTCCAATCACCGCGAGGCCTAGTTGCTGGTATTGTGATTTACAGTGGAACTTAAACCAAGAATCAGAGAATACGATATGGAAGAAATATGAATTGTAAAAAACATTACGTATTGGCCAATAGCATTGCAATTTTAAAGATTCTCGCCAAAATTTTGCCAAAAACTGCAGAAATATTTGCCATATTTTTTGTTCTGCCCCCAGCTACTGTCTATTGTCAATCACATGTTCTTTCAAACGCTCAAGGACTGAGTTGCGGGGAGTACATGACCTCAGAGTTTTGTGGCATCAAAGCTTTGAACTCGTTCGATGACAGTCGCAGATGTTTTTGTGTCTTTTTCGACAGAACGTTAAAGGGGTGATAACAAACACTAAGGTCAACATACCACCGTTGCGACAATCATTGGGCAACGAACTTCAAGCCAGATTAAAAAGTCCTGCACAGACCGACCTGTATGAAGGTAAGAAAGGCTCTGTACAAGTTCAGTTCAGCGAAGATGAGTTCGGCGTGAAGTTCGTCTGCAACGGCAAAAGGAAGAAAATTATCGGAGACGACGATCGATCTTTCTCTCTCTCGGAGCAGAAATTAATCGATGACAGCTGCAACGTCGTTGCTTGGAACCGAAGCAAACGCTCCTGGACTGACGAACAAGCGACAATGTCGAAAAATATTGTGTTGATGTCTGCCGAACATGCTCGTTTCGGGAGATACCCTCATGGGCGAAGGGTTTAGCCACGGTTGGGAAACCGGCGGCCTAATTCTTTTCGGTCCTAGACCGAATTTTTTTTAAATGACCGAAAAAAATCAAGTCATCTCGGACAGAATGCCTGAAAACATAGGCTAATGAACACTGCTACGGCGAGTTTTGATACAACTGTGAGACAAATGACCGAAATGTCTCAGTGAAAAAAAATAGCCAGCGGCCCGCCTGAGCATGTAATACGGCCCGCATGAGAATATTCGTTTTCGCCAAGTTAGAATAAACATCGCGTCAAAATGAAACTTCGTGATACGCAGACGGTNAGAGAAGTTTCACTTGCTCCTTAATATAGTTTCTTCTCATTATTTTCCTTTTGAAGGTGAAGGTAGAATTTTAGGATAAAACCAATTAATCTTTGCAGTCCGCCAACGATATTCACAATTCATGCGGCCCGTAATTATAAATAGGTTCTCCACCCCGGTTTAGGCCACGATAAGACCGGAGCAGATATTGTGCAGGAGTGGGACCGGGACGGGCCCTGGCTGACCCTGGCACACTCCACGGCAGCAACGGTCATGAAACGAACTTTGTCATGGAGCGACAATGAAATCATTTTGCACAGAACAGAAAACGCATTTTATGGAGCGCAGTGGCATCGAAGTGGAAAAGCATGCCCGTTACTGACTGACAACAGCGCGGCGAGCACAGGTTATCTTACTGTCAGTCAACTGTGGAAGATCGGCAAGCCCGAGCATTTTCGAGAAGGATGCGGAGAGATTTTGTTTCTGACGGTGCCTGGGAGAAAAAAATTAAATTTAAGTCATCTGCTTGAATACAAACTCAACGTTTCATTTTAACAAATTCAACAACTTATAAAACGAAACGCGAGTTCAAGGAAAAAAACATCAAATTTTCTGATCATTTTCGATTGAAATCAATGTTAAAACATGAGGTTTGGCTGCAGGGCGCGCACCGGAAGCGAAGTTCTTATTTTCCGCTGGAACCGGTGTCAAGCGAAATTTCTGGCCTGTTACTGTTTGTCAGTTATTTTGCTTCTCAGAGTAAAGGAATAAAGTTCGGCAAGTACTTTTTTGATGTGTGTTGTGTAAATTAAAACTTTTTGTTTGGGTTTCAGATAAATAAAAGCTATAGCACGGGAATAACTATAACCATTGAAAAATATTGGACTTCGTCTTAGACCTCAATTTTTTTTTTCTAACCTAACCTGACACACTTACCTAAACACAAAACCCTGAGCCCAAATCATCAATTTTCTCAACGTATTTGATACGTAGAATATTACTCTGTGCATGTGCACATGGTGTGAAGTCAGAAATTTCGCTTGACACCGGAATTAGCGGGAAACAAAAATATAAGGCCTGAATCTGAATTGTTTTAAGATCTGGTTTTATGGCTGTAAATTTGTTCCAAGCCACGTGTCAACATGAAGCGACCAGACGCATCAATCGGCGCAAATCAGATATTTCCGGGGTTCCGTATACAGGAAGTGTGACGTGTGCTAATCTGCGTGCGACGCAGGCAAGGCAATGTGTAATGAAGTTCACACATTCGTGTTGAAGAAACGCCAGTGGTGGTTATGTGGGACAAAATCCAGCGTTGTTTCTGCCTTATCAATGCTTTCCAACGAAACAACTGTGGGAATTGCAGCTGAGATGTCTAACGCGTCACTTAATGCGCTTGGTCGTTGTGGGCGGTTTCGGGGGCGTGGTCGCTGATATATTGCTTGTGTAGACTGTACAATGTACAAGCACGATGTGGACTCCGTAACATAAAACGTGTTGGTCTTTGACAGTTAAACAAACAAAAAGTTTATTTTGAAACATTTGTTTACATGTTTGACACAGACACACACTCCATTTCAGATGGGTGAGTAAACGAACACAGAAATCCTGACACGTGGCAGGCAATAGAGCAGGTGTTAGTTGTTACACTTGGGGTGATACTGGAAGTGCGAAACAACCCACCACGACTGCTGCTTTCGATCACCGTCATACAAAAGCGTACGTAGTGGTAAGCAATTGAAGACGGTCACCTTCAATTTTAGTGAAAACCGTGTTAAGTCGTTTTTAGCCAAAACAAAGTCTGGAGTTACTTTTGCTATGGCAATTCTCGGGATAGACCTGAGATGTTGGTTAGTCAACTTTCATCTATGAGAAATTTCTGTTACGTTAATAATGACAATGAAAGCCGTTTCACGCACATAAGGTGAGTTACACATGGGCCACATCTTCTGTAGCGTTCTGCGAATGTTTAGAAAATGTAATTTCGTTGAGTTCAGCAAACAACAAAAAATTACATGGCGATATTTTTCTTTGTCCTAAAAATAATTTTAGCCCGAGTCTGTCGCGATCACTTAAAGTCTTTAAAAAATCGGCAGTAAATGCTATTTTTTGTTATGGTTTACTTAGTTTTTATAATGCAAGCAAAAATGGTCTAGCTAACAANATACGCACATTTGTTCAGGAACTCACGATGAGTGAGATAGCTTAAAAAGTGGTTTAAGAAGCAGCGAAAATTCTTGAACTGACACAACGTAGGGCATAGAAGGTACTGAGGATCGCCGGCAAACCACCGACTGATTTCGGTGCGTTCGAAACGGTTGATTAGCTGAACAGCGCTCGAAGGCCAATGTTTTCTGAATAGGTTTGCAAGATAGCTCGGTTCAGTAAAAACAACGATCGGTAATTTGATCGATACCCGTCGAGTCGGCTTCAAAATTAAGAGTACATCTTATGCGTCTCTTGCGTCAAGCAAAGCGAAGTTACGCGAGCCAAGCCAGCAACTGAATGCCGCCATTTCAGCAAACCGCCACCACCAGTCACTCACTTGCTGCAAAGTTGCAAAGCGGATTTGATGCAGTTCATTGCCAGATTTATGTCTTTCTGGAAAAAACGTCAGAAATTGAAACTTCCAGTCAGGCACCGACATTCACATACACTGCAGCTGCATGCAACGCAGTTAAAAAGTTTGTACAAAAATAAAAACAATACTTTCTGGATGTGAAAAACATTATACTGATACAGCGAGTGTCAACTATGCTGAAACATTGGGTTGCTTCCTTCTAAATAGTATAACATCATAAATAGCAACAGTTTCAATGCGTACCTGCGCAACCAACCCTATCTTTTTTACAATATTCTTAATTCAAACTTTAACGATTTCCGATTCGGGCGCACTTGCCGAGTAAAAATAGACAAACGCAAGTGGCGCAAACCAACAATTACAGTTAATTTATAAGCTGCTGGTACCATACCAGGAATGGACTTGTAATTACTTGGTTCAGGCTTTACAGCAATTAGAAAATTCTTAAACTGGGCAGATGGTGACTATCATAGTACAGCCAATGGTTACGAACACTTGAATGATAGTGATCGGTACAAGTTCCCAATGATCCTTTCACTAACAAAGGCTAGTTGTTATTTCCTGCAACTTACGCTTTCGTATGTCATCACTGCTTCAAGAAATCGAAGAGTAGCGACACCTAACGCATGATAGGCACTTGTTGATGACCTGTTCGACATATGCATGTTGGTTAAATTCTGCCATTTGCCCACAGAAATGACACAAACATACAACAAGACTCACTTTTCCGCCATTAATTGCCTGGCCTCAATGAACTCGTTGTTGAAAAACAGATTAATCGCAACATTCACTTCAGCCATGGTAGTTTTTAAATCGATCTTGTCTGAAGTTGAAAGCTGGCAGGGCGCATCTTCAAACTAGAAATTAAAACACTTTAGTTATATGCGTTTTTGCACACACAGCATAGAAAACAAAAAAATAGAACGCTTCGTTGTAGATGATAGGATAAAACAATTTATTGACTTTAACAGGAAAAAGACTTAAAAAATGCAAATAAGTTTGCTCTGGTAACAATATGTTTTTGACATTCACAGATTTTTCATGCTCAGGCAAATAAACAAGCTTTAGTAGTGTTGAACAGCACATCAGATGTTGATGCATATGCTGCAAAAAACACTGCCACAATCCTGCATTGCTCAAAACCATTCTGTATTCGTTTGGAGGGGCAGCTTAAGTGCCAAGCGGTCTGTTGTGTGGTAAAAACATTGGCAAAATAATTAAACAAATGTACAACCCTGTTGAGTTGGTTGCAACTTTTGACATCTGTGTGAAATTAGCTAGGATTTCAAACGAAAATTTGAAACTTTAGTTGTAATACAAGACCTTTTACAGCTTTGCCACTACCAGGCAGATGCATGTAGGTCAGTAGCAGTGCTGCTGCTGCTGCTTCAAGGCCAGGCTTGAACGTGATATGGTAAATTCAGTGCTTCTAAATTATGGAAATAAAAGCTGGACAGAAGTTTCCCAAAACACTGCAGGTTTGCAGATACAAATAAAAGTCAGTCCGAGGAAACAGATAAAAATTGTTGCTAATTTTGCATTGTGCTTAGTTAAAAAATCAGAGCAGCGGACTATAGTTAACTTTCATTCACATACAAGTTCAACAGAGCTCAAATGTAATCGATCAGCTTAATTAGGTGTCAATAATTAACCAGGTGTACATCATGCATGTCATGATGCACTAAATTGAGCAAACAGAACAGCTGGTAAGAGTGAACATAGAACCAGTGTTTGCTAAAAGATACAAACCTGCAAACAGAGTCAGCTCATTTTTTATGACTGTGAGCATGGTTAAAACTATACTGGGTAGGCTTGCGAAAAGCAGAGTGCAGCTTGGTACACACATCTGCTAGTAACAAACAAGTAAACTGTATGTTTAACCAAGGTTTTGTCCATTAAAATGTTTATCAGACTCATAAAAATCAACAAAATTGACACTGTTGGTCATGTGTATTAAAGGGAGCTACACAAGACTGAATTATGTCTGGGAACAACAAGCAAAAATCTGAAAACTTACTTCTATTCTATTTGGCACCAGTTGAGGAATGACATTGAGGTGCAATAATGGATTTGGCACTTATACAAAACTAGCACCAAAGTCAATGCCATATTCAGTGTCATTCACACAGCGTAGCACCAACATAGCATTGACAGCACAGTGCCAACAAAAATCACAACACATAAGTTTTTCGGTGTCACATATATTTCGTTAATGTTGTGCCAAATGCAATTTGTGATCCTGTTGTATGTGTTAGCCTTGGCCACTGTAGGGCAAACTGTGATACACAAACCCAAAAATGATAACTCTTGAAGGCTTTTTGAAAATGGCCATGAAGCCCAAAGCAGTTACTATCACATGTTAATAAACCCCACTTGGTTAAAAACAACAAGAATGACCAATAGCTCAACAATGAAACAAAACTGCAACACTGAAAAATCAGAAAAAATTAAAAAAAATCTATTTTAGTCATTCTCAAACATTAAAAAGTTGATGAAAGGTTAAAAGAAAAAATGTACATTTTTTAAATCTAAAAGCACAATTGCTTGTGACAGTGCTCACAGGCCGTAAAATAGGTATACAAAACAGTGTGCTTGCCTAACACCTTTCAGGAATTGAGCATTTTACATAAGCAAGATTTTCTGCAACATTTTCCTGCACATGGCAATTCCACATTTGCCTTGGTAGGCAAGTATTCTTGTATTTCACATGGAATTCAGAAATGGCACATTGATGGATAAATTGATTTGGTGACACATGTCATCTGCTTGTCAAAAAAGGCTTTTACTTGCATTTGGGTTTATCAGTCTCAATGAACTACTGTATGTTATAGGTTAGACAAGGTTGAATTTTGTATCAAGCACATAAAGAATTTTCAACATTGTGGTGTCACAATTCAACAGCAAGTGTTTGAAATACTTGTAATACTTAAGAAAACAGTCTACCTATGTTATTAAGACCCCAGGGTCAATTCTGTGAAAAATGCCAATTTGAGTTTTTTTGACATTATTGCATTAGAACTGCTGCAGATAATTGTTATGCTTGAAAACATTGTCTGTTTGCGAGTGGTGTGGTTGAGATGTAAAGTTCTATGTAGAAAAGACAAGACTCAATAATAAACAACATTTTTTGATATTCTAACACCACTAATAATTGACAAATGGTATCATTTTTAATACCCAGGAAAGATACAGAATTTCAGGTGTTTTCCCTATTTCTTAAGAGTTTTCCATAATTCTACATGCTTTAGAAGACTCTACCACAGAGTGCCATGTACAACTGTAGTTATTTCATACGGAAAAGCAAACCCACTTAGTATATCACACATAATTACCAGGTGTGAATAGATAATAACTCTCATGTTATTTTTAATAACTTATGATACTATAATCTAAATCGTATCATAAGTTTATTTAAATTATATTATTATTACTTTTTCCATCAATGTGTATGACTAGCGNGTTCATCTATACATCCCTCACTCTTCATTCATTCCTTACCCACCATCATCTGTGTTATGAAAATGAATGTTCTGTATGATGTGTATATGATTCGACACTTGTGTGCCCTTGCTTCTTTTCACTACTTTTGTGTTCATTGCTCTGTATTTTTTCTTTTATTTTCTGTACCATGTGTGATCTCAAATGTTTTTAAAATCCAGATGCTAACCTCCAGCCTTTTCTCAGTGAAAACCAATTATGTATAACAAGAACATAATTTTCTCATATATTACACTTGTCACTAAGCCCTGCTTGACACCCTTAGCCCTTGGGACAGATGCCAGCTTCTCCCTGCATAGGAGAACCACACTGCTGCCTAGTCAGAAGCCTTCCCAATTACTAGTGTTGGAAACCTGCTGAGCCCTGATGAGCTTCATATTGCAATCGCCCTCCAAACTGGTGCCAAAAATTTCAAAAGCATGGAATGCCACAGCGGTAAATTTATTGATGGACTAGGGCTACATGGACTCTCCTGCAATAGGACTGCAGGCCGTTTCCCCAGACATTCAGCCATCAACTCATTTTTACAAGGTCATTAACTCAAATTAATCTCCCATTGTCTTGGAGCTTGACAAGGGATAGAAAAAGGCCTGATGGATCAACTTAGAGCCTCTGGTACAAAGGTCTAAGCCTAGTATGGGATGTGACATTTGTGAGCACCTTTGCTCATAGGCACTACTCAGGCAGGCACTGCAGCAATGGAAGCTGAGGTTACAAACTGCTGAAAATACAATGACCTCTGTGACAATTACTATTTTCAACCAGTCACAATCGAAACCACTGGCATACATGGCAAATCCAATGCCCCTTTTTTTAGTTGCCTTATGAAGAAACTTGTTCATACGTCTGGTGACCCCAGGGAATGGCAGTGGTTGCACCAGTGCCTGTCCCTGGCTTTGGTCAGAGGGACTGCTGCCAGCATATTAGCCTGTGTGCAAGTTTGATCTGATTTCAGCCATCCTCAATGTATTAAAGTGTTGCTGCCTTTGTTCAATGAATAGTCATTGCCTTCCAAATGTTTGCTTTCTGTAAGTTTTGTTGTCCCCTTACTCATATTATTCCACTCTCCTTTTTAATTATCTTGACTATCGCACGGATCACGTATGATGAAACTGCAGTGTTGTGACATGCTTCACCTCACTTGAAACTTCTGAAGCAACAAAAAAACATTCTGGTATCATGTATTATCATTCATCAACAACTATCATGGAGTCTAGACTAGGGCTTAAATGCAAAAACTTATTTTATTTGCTATATTGTACCTATATGTTTGGTTTAAGCTCACGGTACCTACAACAGACGTTAATTTAAAGAAAACAAAAATACATATCACAGGATAAGTGACACTTACGAGTTGGCATGCGCACATAGAAAAGGAACACACATTGAAACAGCACGGAACACACATTGAAACAGCACGCCAGCAATCAGGAGCGCAACCAGCTCCTCATTTTGACGAGGGGGCAATTTTCCTAAAAATTCATTCAATGACATCATTGTTCTTGTTCAACCATGCATTTTCGCAAACAGTCACAGATAAAGTTCTCTTCACAACATTTGTGAAAATGAGAACTTTTCAGTTTTAATCAAGATGCAAACAAGGACAAAGTAAAAATTATTAAGAGCCCAGCAATATAAACACCTAACTCCATACTCAACTAGCGCACTCATGGCTTTAGTGTGGCAGATGTATAGGCTGCAAGTAAACCTGCCTAACTTTTTGTCTTATTTTAACAAATTCATCAAACCAGTTAATGAGTCATCTAGGTTTTTGAAATTTCAGTTGAATATATTTGCTGTGAGATAATTTCTGTAGACGAGATTGTGAGCGGTGAAGTTGTCAGATATAAGGGACTAGTATCATGAATATCAGGATATATGTACCCACTGATGATATTGCTTAAACTGTAGATGCGAGACTTTGTCTGCCACGTGAAACACTCTTGAAAGGAATACAAACAGGAATGTAACTTGAAACCTATTAGGAATGGTT
>JGI24021J15306_10010016_pt1 | contig 11731 bp, 10 predicted proteins | sample Ectturendosymbi1_FD_15306 | JGI IMG/M metagenome (IMG submission 15306)
TGTGCTTGCTTGTCCTTGTACTTAAAATGATCTCCAATCGTATGTGTTTTATGAATGAGAGACAGATGAGCAAGTTCTTTCAGATATTTTCTAAAAAAGTTTCGCAATTCTTTTTCTAGTTGTAGAAATGTTTCACCAAGGTAGGACAGGTAAAGGAGAATTCTTCCAATGTCAGTCGTCTTTTCTTGCTTGTTTTTAGGAGTGTTTTTATAACGTTTGTTGAGAAATATTCTGATTTGCTTGTCTGTAAACCAGTCCGGGTATCCATTGCTAAGAAACAATTTTTTCCACCCCTTTATACCTCTTCAATACGTAGATTGTTATGTCAAATAATTGGCTGATACTCAGTTCTTATGTTGATACATGTTTCGTGCATTGCTGTTGGTACTGACGTAGACATATAGTGCTGGTTGTAGTACTGGTAATTGTTAAAATTTTTGCATCCTTCGCTTGCAGTGCTCCGTGAACGGTCTCTCGCTGCTGGTCTCGGCTTGTTTTCGTAGATTGCGATCTTAACCTTGGTTTTGTTTTGGCGGTTTCTGCATAGCTGTTGGTCCTGCTTTTCCTTTTAGCGAATTTGACAGGGTTGGCGGTCTTGGTTTTGCTTTTGACGTCGTTTGCGTCACAGAGTCTTTTGGTTTTGAATTGCTAGCATTGCCAAGTGTTGCTTTATTTTTTGACTGAAGGTGGATTAAGAATAATCCGAAACGTCTCAAAATAAAACATGTATAGTTTTTTGAAGGCTTTTTTAATGTTGATCAAACTGTTGAGTCTATCCCAATTTTATGCTCCAAACTTTTCGCATGTTTAAACAAAAAAAGTATCAGCTATGTATGCAGTTTTAATGGCATTTTTAGCTTCGTTCAAAACTTATTTTTGTCACCAGTGATTTACCACCAATAGTTCGACAATTTTTGTAAGTATAAAATGAGAGACTGACATAAGAAACGAGCCGCATGTAATTGCCTGAAAATCACCCGCAAGCAACTAAGGAAATGAGAGTTGCGTTATTTTCGAGCATGCATTTAAAACGTTATCGATAACTTTCAGCTGCATGAAGTGTCAGATCTTGAAGTAAACAGCGGGTGGTGCCTGTGTTTAGCTACCCACTGTGCAGTGCATCTAATATGTATCAAAGGCAATTATGTGTATAAAGACCATTTCATTTAGGTATTACTAGTGGGTCTATACAGCAATTTGCATTGATGATCTGTGCACCATTCTTGCTCTGTATGTGAACCTATCTTTAAAGCTTAAGGCTTCAAGTGTTTTGCTTTGAAAAAGTGTAAAATGCATTCCACGGTTTCGCCTCACATTTTACCAGCTTAAGAAATACATTTTGCGGTGCTCAATTATTAAAGCAAAGTGCAGCCGCAACAGGATTAAAGTTTTTGCATCTGTGAAATCGCGTTGTGTCATTCCTCTGTGTGCATCACGATCGGCAACATCCCTTTCAAGTAAGGTTTGATTGTTTGCACCGTAGGAAATAAATCATGAGAGCCGCGAGTTTACAAATATGTTTTCTTGGAGCGGCCTTTTCCTACTGTACGCAAAGGCTGAGCATCAGAAAAAATTCCTTTCGTTGCTTTCATGCTGGTCTTGCTGTCGTTTTCAGCGTCATGCGGTGAAGATACGGATGACGCCAGCGAAACTGACCGGGCGAAGCTAGAGGAAGCAACTGAAATCAAGGAGCAGATGTACAGAGAAAAGCTGGCACAGCTGAAGCAGCAAATCGAACTTCTTCATGCAGGAACTCTTCCGGAATTTTGCCGAAAACAAAAGAAGTTGGAGCAAGCTGCCAAAGAACGTCACAAGCAGATTCAATGCTATCACAACTACTTACTTTCCAAGGTTGCACGCTTGTCTTCTAGAACGTTTGTTAAGTTTCAACTAGTATTTTCCACCTGTAGGGTAAAGCATGTCGAACGTTTTGTTGCCCTTACACTAATCAATAGCCAACATATCAAATCATTTCCAAAACATTTTTGGCTACATACCACTGGAACAATCCTGGGCTTACCAGAGCCATATTTTGGCAAAAGTTGCACTTCAATGGAAGCATTTTTGAGGTAATAAAAGAAGTTAACACTGGCATGAAGCAATTAAACTGTATTAGCATGCCTAAATATACTTACGTTTGGAATACATTTTTCCTGCTTTCCAAGCACTTGGCAGCATATCAATGCACCAACATTGCACAAAATCACAGTCGCTGCTGCAGGATCCTGGTCCCACGTAGGCGGACCAATTCAAAAAAACATGCTTTCAAACAGCCTCTTCACCACAGAGAGTTTGGATTCTCATTCCAAGACCTAATATTATTCAAAGTCAGTCTAGGATCATATTGTTAGACCGTTGCCAGGTGAAAAACATTACAACCAGTGCCCCAAAACACAATTTTCGGTGAAAACGTAAATTTACGTACGCCGAGAACAGCTGTATAGAATCCTTACTACGTAAATCTATGTATGGCGAGAGCGAAAATGTTAACATAGCGAGTGCATTGTCCGCGTTGATCAAGTGTATGCGCTTCTCATAGTACTCTCACCAGGTGCATATAGCATTCAGTGGTTGGCATATATACGATCGTCCTGTCCGAAAACATGCGAGTATGAACAACCTACTTTCTACTAACGCTATTAAACCCTTTGCATCGCAAAACTAGGAACAAGTTTCTTTTGTCATTTATCCGCTAGTAAAATATTTCAAGACAATTCCAGATAGCTTGATCACAGACAAAATAACCTGACAGCTTGAACGAAGTTGTTGTTTTTCAATTTGTGTGATTATCTTACCCATTTTGGTCAACTGTTCATGCACTCACGGAGTGGGATCGCCCAAAAGTATAGGCACATGGATTTGATTCATGAAGGTTCAAGGTCGCTAACTGAGAATCGTGTCGTCAGTGAAAAAGCTCAGGAGAATATCTGTTTTTGTCAAACTGTCCAAACTCCAAAACAATCAGTGTTGTCCCTCTACAAGCTTTTTGGGGTTATTTAATGAAAATTGTTGAACTTACGTATGTATTTTTGTATGTTTTTAGATAGAGGAGGAATACAAAAAAGACCAAGCGAATGCGGTTGAAGAGTTCGAATTGAAGAAAGTGGAAGTTCGCGAGAGTTTAATTACGGAATTAGAGGTTGTTTTGTATGAGCAAAACTGTAGACCAGGCCTACACAACTCAAAAGCTTGAAAGGCCAAATTGATCAACGTAAATTTGCCTCGGGCCGCTAAAGTCTATTTGATTTCGTTGTAGTTTGGAAGAAATTCTGGAATGACAATTACCTGAAGTCGTTTTTTTGCCCCATATTCTGCAACTGAGAAAAGCTCCCACGGGCCGCAAGAAAAGCTCTCGCGGGCTGGAGGTTGTGCGGGCCTGCTGTAGATGCACTTGCAATGAAATGTGATATCTCCGAAAGGAACCGCACTGAAGCTCTTGGGTTCCGCTTCCACAGGACAAAAAGAAGCAAATTGAAACCGAACGACATACCATGGAATTAACCAGCGCTTTCAATTCTTCAATGGAAACGAAAGCAGTGACACGTAAACTCAGGCGTCGAGCGAACGAACCTGCTCCGGCAGCGAACGAGAAGCGCAGAAAGCCAAGTCCGACCCAGATAAGCCACGCGCTTACGGAAGAACAGATACTCGACGATTTGATGGTAATAGTTACTACTGTTATTTTATTGTTTGGTATAGTAAATTAGTAATGGTCATGCTTCGTAAACATGAAACTTGGTAAACATTTGCCAGTGATGTCGATTGGTTGACGCGTCTATGTCACAATCGATTTCATTGATGATGATGTTCGCTTTCGGTAATGCGAAGCCCTGAAAGCTGCAAGACATAGTTGTTCTAATATGTGAACAAGCAATAGCCCTGACACTGGAAAAGCTTGACTTCAGTGAGAATAGAAGGGACAAAAGCAGCATGGCAAGCACGTGCAGCTGTGACGACAAACTTGCCTTGTAAAGATCAAATTCCATTTGCAGCTTTGCATTTTGGAGGAATATAGAAATGAGTTACCCCCTTTCAGTCAATCTTTGGCGGGGGTTGGGACAATCACATAATTCATCTGCTTTACAATCACATAATCCATCACATAATATTAAAATCACATAATATTACATTCACATAATTCATCTGCTTCGTTAGTTGCTTAATTCTTTCCTAGCCAGTACTTGGACAAAAATTTACTATTTTTGTGGAAAACGTTTTCTAACATATTCTATGAAAGCGCATACATGTCGATCCGCTACTGTGCATCTAAATGTGGCATATTTGCAGCCATTGTTACTTCACAGACTACATTGCGACGTTGCATGTCGTATTCGCATCAAGCACGTATTTTGTGTTTGGAGCGCCAAATAATGCTGCGTCTCGATCCCAGCATTACTGCAGATTTCCTGGCCTCGTTCCGGCTCAACCAAGACAAAGATCTGACAAAAAAAGGCCTAAAACTGTTTTCAAAGCAAAAAATTAGTTCGTGCATCTGAGAACGTGTCGCGCTTTTTAGCAGATCTGTTATACTTCTACTAGAACAGATTTACTTCTTGTTTTGTTATTTCCAGAGCTTAGACAAAGGTAAGGTGTACAAGCCAATCCGGGAAAGCCAAACGGACAGCAGCGCTATCGGCAGCTACAAAAGTCCAACCGACTGTCGCATTGAAAACGGCAAACTGTTTTACGACAAGCGCTGGTACCACACCGGGCACGCTGTATTCCTGGACCACCACAAAGAGGGGTCGCGCATTAGTGGAATCGTGGCGGCGATCACTGAGCACGAGATCTGGATTCGGAAGACGTCGGACAATGCGAGAATTCGCGTTTTCGCCTCACAGCTCCATCGCGGAAAGTGCAGCATCAGAAAACGTCCAATTCAGTGAGATGACTTTCTTCAAGGTGCTTTCGAACCGAACCCAACACTCACTGTCGACGCAGCGCAGCGATATTTTTATTGTGTAAACTGAGCTGAACGTTTCTTGAGTAGGTGGGAGGAACCTAAAAATGAACGAACAATCTGAAATGGAACAAAGTAATCTATCGGATAAATGGCAACCCGGATGGGCGCTGGTCAAACGCTCTCGACGTAACTTTCAGACTACGTATGAATTTTCGGGTTGTTTGATGTTCTGCAGCATTTGCGTAATATGCAGTGACAAGTCCCCGCCTGGTATTGCGCCTAAAACCAGAGCTGCCAGTGAACACGAATCAAGTTAGTTGGATGGCAAAACGAACAACTGCTGGGAAAATTTGCGTTGAAAATCACTGCTTTTGGTTGTTCACCTCAATTTGAGAACGCGGTGGTAGAATATTTTAAAGTTTGGTAGTGTTGCAAAACGAGTGCGTCGCGTTCTTGGAAACTCTGCGCATGGATTGGTTGGTACAAATGATGCCCGTGCGTTTGGAGCGTGCGTAAGCGATTGATGACCTTAACTGCTCGTTTCTCGCGTTGCACAGAGCAGGCTTGCATCTCTAGCAGCGCAAGTTAACACGCTTGATAGTTGAGCAAGGGCGCGCTCTGAGAAGCTGAAGTCGTGTTTGCGGAAAGCTACCTTATATTGCATGCCTGGCCAACCCGCGTCTCTCTTCGCCCGTTTCGTGTGGCCCTTACGTAAACACCGTATTTCGTCGTGTATAAGACGCAAAATTTTGTACCAGTTGTTCATCTTGAAAGTCGGAGTGCAACTCACACACGAGATGCTACTTCCATACGCATTGCGTGGAAGCGTGCTTGGTGGCTTGTGTAAGCACAGATAGGGTGATGTTCATGATGTGGCTCTTTGCGGTGACACAGTAAGAAATGCGGCTACTGGTCTCTGACCGGTTGGCCACCCCTGTTATAATGCAATGTTGTGGCGTTTCCAGATTAGCTGCCCTCTAATTAAATCCACTAATATTTGAGATTTTTCGAAACCTTTGCGTTCTCAAAATATCGACAAATCAAATGTGCGCAGAAGATAGGTTGCCGGTTGAAACGTGTGGGTCGCTGTAACTGGCAATGTAATTGAAAACTTAACTACATGTAGCTCAACGATGTTGACACAAGTCTGTACGTAGTTGTGGGTGAAGTATTTCAAAATGCGTACGCGCTGTTTCCGGTCATCCCTGACTTTTCTGACATTTCGTTTGTATTGCCAACTGTATGTTCAAGACGCGGTATCGATTGCCCGACGCCGATGGACAGCAACAAATGCGCGAATCTGCTTTAATTGTATCGAGCTGGATAAGCTTGGCTGCCTGGCGCTTCTGTTGAATCTGTTGCCAGATCCTGTCTCACGCATGTGGTGATGCAAGGTTTTCATTTTGGCTGACTACTCTATTGAATAGTGTCATCATTTTTAGGCCGTGTCCTCGATTTACAGCAGTAAAACGGTGAAGCTATAGAAAAAAAATCGCCCTTGAGTAAATGGATTATTCTTTGAGGATAAGTAGGAGTAATCAAAAGCGTCAGATGTGATGACTCAGCTCCGAAAATGACTTGCATACATAGAAATTGTGGCCAAACATTCACAAGCATGTCGGTGGCTGGTGGTTGATGAAACTTTGAGCAATGTTTCGTGGTCATCTCTTGAAATAAGTTGTAAACCGGTGGAGCTTTGAAGCAGTGAATGGTCTGCCATGTTGCGAATTGCACTTGTGACTGTTTAACTTGAATCACAAGATTAGTCGAAATAAGTTTTTCTTGACAAGGTGTTGAGTCATAACCGTAAAACCAGTGCTTCAAATCGAAACGAATATTTTTTTAACTGGAAAACATTTAACTAGTATGTCGCGAATAATTATTTGTTCAAATTGCTTAAAACTGAAATCAGTAAAACGCCAAGCAAAAATTATTTGTGGTCAAGTCCAATGAATCAGGACATGCCTCGAATTCAAAAATCAATTTTTAAGTACTAGAAGCGAATAAACTATTTTTATGTGTCTTGTTTTGAATTGAAGTTAACCTTAGTAAAACCAACAAAAGTGTGCAAAACGACCAAACAGGACTCCAAGAAAGCGACAAGTGGCACAAAAGTAGCACCTGCTATGTTTTAATAATTCCCTCTGCGGCTGTTCGGAGTTCGGACATAACCGGTGTTTCTCGCCGCGAAGCAGAAATGTTGGGCATGCTCAACAGCACGCCAAGTCTGGAACTTTTGCAACGCTACATTGGGGTCACTTCATTTCTAGCCACCGTCCGTTGAGTTTTCGTTATAAGAGCGAATACAAAACCGGCATTGTAGGCGACGCATCACAAAACGCATGCGTTCAGCGCTCATCAACACTCGTCCTTACAGGTAGAAATTCGTAGATTCGTAAACGGGCAGTGGATACCGCGCCTAGGCCTGCTGCAAGCTCCTGTCATTTTGAGCATTATTTTTCTCTCGGACAGTCTTTCAGACGTTAACGTAGTCATCAGTTTTTGCTAAGTGCGATATATTAGCAGGTGGGTCGCTTGAGAAACGCCTATTAGCTATTGAGAATAGCACCAGTCACTGTCTTTAAGGGCTTTAGCACCTCCAGTAGGCCAGTACAGTTCACATCACGTGGGAAGATTCTGGTGCAATGCATGGGACAGTCATCCATTTGTTGACAAGAATCATGGCCACTTAGCCGTGTAGCTACCTTGATGAAAATTTGTGAAAATTATTGTGTTTGTGAAAGCTGTGGTTAGGTTAAGTGGCTGTCTCGCCTGTTTTACTTGTTGCCTTGAGTCGATTGGCAGGCGATTACTGCTGTGTCTGTTTGTGATCATCATGTTTTGAAGCAGATTTTTTTATCTAATTTTGTTTTACAGGCAGTCTTCATGGCCATCTTACACTATTATCAGTTCACCGCTCGTTGCCATAAGTTTAATGCACGTAAACTAAGAGGTTATTTAGGTGATAAACTGGGCGAGTTTTCCTCTGAAATATGTTACAACGTCAGCGTCAAAGATTCAAGGCTAAATGCAGATGAAGAGCGGTGAGTGCGCTTGCCAATTCATTTGAAATGCAAATTTGATTCAGATTCGTGTGTGTTTCGTTGGTCGTTTACCATGAATGAAGAGAACTTTATGCTAATGCTGCATCAGCTTTTATAAAAATGTTCGTTTTTAATAAAAAAATTTTGGATTGTGATGAATATATTCAGTCAGCGTTAAACAGAGCAAATGATAACAACGGGGGAATCGGTGAAAAATTGCTTTGTGGCGTTAAAATGTCGAATGTAAGACTGGCAACAAAAGGTAAAGAAATTGTTCGTTAACTTTAGTGATACAAACTACAGAATAGTAGGCGTTCAGACTTCAGTTAAACCTGCTGTTAACCGTCATTGTTGATCTAATTTCCAATTCTTCAGCCTTTATGAGTGGTGTTTACATTGTGACACTACTTTCTTTCCAGAATATTGCAATGGATTCTCGTCCTTTTTGGAGAAGACGGAGATCTCCAGATAGAAACCTCACTACTTGACAAAGCAGGTGATGACGACACGACAATCATTGAAATTGGACCACGGTATGTTTATCTGCTTTTGCACTGTGTGGTTTTTACGCGCAGCATTAACGACATATTTGCATAAACTCAGTCGTGTTGCATATCATTAATGTTAAGAGATTTAACGTTTCATACAATGGATCAACATCCGTTCTATTGGACCTGTATGGACCTACGGCTCTCATTGCTTTGTCATGCAAGACAGTTAATCAGTTCAAACCAGTTTCTGCAAATCCACGACAAGCAGTTGCAGCTTGCTCTAGGGCAGTGATTCTCAACGTCATCTATTCATAGAAGGTGACTCCGAACATGCCGCGTTGTTCATATGGAAAAATCGTCTCTTGCTTTTTAAGTGGAAAAATTTGATAACACAATCACAAATAACACAACAAGCTACACCAAGTTAAAAATGATTTTGATATGTATTAGTGACGTCACACCATGAAAGAGCAAAATCTGGCAGTTGTCTTAGTGTTTCTTTTTCAGGTGTATTCACACCTCGAGCGACATTTTTAACGCGGTGCTTCAAGTTATGCATTGTTTACCAACACCATTTCCAATGTTTTCCTGACAAGCGAGCAACTGCTCATCTAACTTATGAAATTTTGACGCACCTGAACACATCTTTCTGTGCACGATCGTGGATCGGGTCCCTGAGAGTGGATACTTGTTGCAAACTTGGTTCCATGTCTTTTTTTAAATCAGCCTTGCATTTCCAGGCTAAACCAGAGAACCCCATTTTGCACCAACGCTCTTTCGATCTGTCGAAATGTCGGTCTGCTGATGGTGGAGGGGATCGAGGTTTCGCATCGCTACAGAGTCAGTTGTGTGGATTTGAAAAAGCATGAAAGCGAAATCGTCGAACTTTTGCACGACAGAATGACTCAGTGCAGGTGAGAACAGTTACTGTGGTTGCTGCCCACACACTTTTCGTGGCAGACGCTCTTTTTCTCTGTGACTGTCGAATTGTATAAAATGTTAGAAGAGAGCTATAGCGTAAGTCAATGAAAATATGCCTACGCGTATAGCGGGCATATGATAAAGATGCTTATCTTGATTTGGTGAAAAACGTTTTCTTTCTTGGCATGTTTGCTTGCATGGTTGGACAAATGCAAAAACCTTCAACAGTTTTTTCGAAATTGTAGATGCTGGTGTTTTTGTAAATTATGTGCATTGATCTGATGCGTGTGAAGATAAATTACTCTGTGCGTGTGTTTATTCAAACAGGTATAAGCAGCCGCTGGAAACGCTGACCTGTTCCGTTGATAGGAAGCCGTGGTTTGAAATAGACGTCGTCAACGGAAGAAGCAAGGCTTTGCAAGTAAAAGCTGCTTTTTCAAATGCCCCGTTATTTCTCCACATTTGGTCTCTAAATTCACTAAAGCATCAAACTCCAAGTGCGGTTTTGCACGGTGTGGGATCTTTAGGCTCAAGCCCAAAGTTTCCATTCCACTACAAGTGAAATATTTTCTTGTTGCTGCGTGGTCAGTGCTTATTCTTGCAAACGTTTTGCGAATTCCCTGTCTATCTGATGTACTGCTCGTGAGATCGCAACGAGAGAGCCTTTGTGCATCATTTCAGGTTTTTGTTGCAATAAAAGGTTGGTGGCGATAGCTCAGTGATAGACGGTCCGCTTCTCATTTGGAAGGTTGGGTGTTCGATCCACGGCCACTGAGTGAATCGCTGTAGCATTCCTTGGGCGATAGCGTTCACCTCAACTACCCCAAGCATATTTCAGGCTTCGGCCTTCCGCTAATTGCCGTCACCAAATTTTAAAAAAAATTCAATAAAAGATAAGAAGTTTGATCTGGTCTGGAAACTCGCAAATGCAACGCTGAGTGCTGTTATCAAAAGCACAACGCGACGACGTTGAAGCACGTTTGCACAGACCCGGGGAACAATCTGACCCACTCTGCACCCCGTAATATGTTGCCAAGTGCAATGATAACATGCTTTAACGCGCGCAGGCGGCGAGCGACGAACTCGGACTTGCTTTCGACGACTGGGACATCAAATTTTATGCAAATCTTTTCCGCAACGAACTGAGAAGAAACCCTACGTCAGTTGAATGCTTCGACCTGGCGCAATCCAACAGGTAAACCCCCAGCTGAGCGAAGATCATATCGTTGAGCGATAGACGGTCGTTTGTTACTGAATGAAATTCACGATATGAAGTCGGTGCAGACTCTTCAACGCGATAATTGAACGTTGCATTGTGGGAGAGATAAAAGTTAATTACTTCGCTGCGAGGCTTTTCTTTGTTCGGAAGGGTTGAATGAGAAAGCCCTGAAAAGCATGATTTTTAGAGCTCAGCTTGTGTCTCTTTCAAGCATTGGTTAAAAGATGTCCCTCGAAATCGGTTGTTGATGAAGCTTCAAAATATCTGATGTGTTTAGTGAAGTTGAATTGAAAACAAATGCAAAATGATTGTTCTTTGTATAGAACTGTGCCCCTATTCGCAACATCACCTCTAACGTAGCAGATCCAGAGGTTTGTATTCGCATCAAAAATTTTGTTCTGAAAAAAGAAAATAATGAAAACCTTATGTCAAAAATGTATTGTTTTTAACTGTGGGCAGCGGGGGTTGCAGTAAGTTTTTCAGTGTTTTCCTTTGATCTACATCGTGCAGAATTTTGATCAAGCAGTTTAGTTTTTAGGAGAATCCTTACCCTTACAATAAATGCCTTGCATTAAAATCACCAGTTTGCTTGTCAAAGTAAGGCTGTGGATGCGTGCTTGCAAGTTCTAACTCCTTGATGTCTGAATGGTATTGCAAGATTCCACTATTGTCTTGATGATGTTTTTGTAATAACAATGTATTTTCACGTTCATTTCCTTCATCAGTGAACACAGTCGCCATTGGTTCTTCAAAGCAAAGATCATCGTTGACGGAGACGAGAAGCCACGTTCTCTTTTCCAAATGGTTACTGACACTTTAAAGAAGAGCAATCAGAACAATGTTGTGGCGTTTCGGGACAATGGCAGCGTCATTCGCGGTTACGAAGTCGATAGTCTTTGCCAACATGAACCTGGAAAACCTTCCTCATTAGTCAAGCGCTCAAAATTAATGTGAGTGACTTTCACAGTCCTACTGCTGGCTCATTTTTTAACTGATTAGTACAGGGTGTCCATAAAGTCCTGCACACATTAAAAATTTTTATATCGCAAAAACCAGATAAGGTAGAAACTTTACATTTTCGACAGTGAATTATACTACCATAAAGTTTGTTTGTTATTTTTTACAGGTTATTTTATTGTTCAGATAAGCAAGA
>JGI24021J15306_10010017_pt1 | contig 11731 bp, 15 predicted proteins | sample Ectturendosymbi1_FD_15306 | JGI IMG/M metagenome (IMG submission 15306)
TGAATAATGTGTGGTTGTAATTTGAAATAAATAGCTTTTTAATCAAAATCACAATTGAAATTTTCATGGGTACACATCTTTTTGGGTCACCCTGTATCTATCAGAATAGAAATCAATCGCGTTTTGCGAGTTTGAGAAATAAAAAAAAATTGTTCCAAATCATCTCGCTACGTTTACTCAAGCTGTTGGCTGGTTGAGGCGTTCCCAGCAGATATGGGAGGTTCATGTTGAAATTGTGGCTTTGCACAACCAAGGCTTCAGACAGTGGTACCTACTGTTGCATCAATCAATGCGTCCATATGACGTCAGAAAGAACAGCAGTGCACAGTTGGGCAAGATGATAGGAAATCTCACTGCACAGTCTAGTAAATCCCCCAGAATGAATATACTTTTTGATGCACAAAGGCAAACCAAAACGACTTTGACTCAACTAAAAATGTGTCTATTAGCAAAACAAAATGTCCGAAAGTATTGGAGCGTTTAATGTACAAGTGCTTTGTATTGGAGATTGCGACTTGGTGTGAGGTTTACACATGTGCCCTTGTGTTGAGTCTAAACCCTGTAGAATACTTGCAACTTAAAAATCATAATTAAAAGCTACAAGAAACTTGCAGCAGTCAGGTGTGAAACATCAAGAAAAATCAAAGCAGTTTTAAAAAGTGAGACATCGTAAAGACATGTCACACGACAACTAGACAGAAGCACCACATCAAATAAAGTTATGCAACATGTCAGGCAAAATTATGTACTGTATGAGGCAGCAGAGCATGAACATCATGAAAGGTTTTCAAACAAATGCACAATGTCAATAAATTTGGCAAACCTTTACTTGAAGAAACATGGTTTTCTTTTCCAGTCTTAGACAACTCAACTTGCGTGTCAAATTTTAGTATCACTGTACAGCTTTAATTAATTGAATGCAATGAGACATAGGACAAGATCAATTATGAAACATTTAGCACAACTAAACCAAGGAAAACAAGAAGGGTGAGTTACAAGCATGCAAATCAAGCAGATCCCCAAAAGAGGGATGCATTATGCAGTGTTCGCATAGTTGCCTGTAAACATTCGATATGTGTGAAACCAGACACAAGCAGCCTACTTGAAACAGTAGATTTGATTTTGGAATGTTACTGTTGATGCTATGACTGTGACTGCATGACTGGTAGTAGCACAATCTGACAATACACACAGGCTTACTTACTGTGACATGGAACTGATGCCATCTTTTTCATCATCATCCAAACCGGGAACATATTTCCCTGCGGCTCGGCTAATAGCTCTGTTTAGAACGCCATTGCATACAAGAGCTTCTTTTGGNTGAAAATATTTGTAGTAAACACTTCGCACAACAGCATCTACAAAACACAGAGCGAATGATTCTGCCGTGCTTTNGAAACAAGCACTAAAGCTGGAACACTTCATTTACTGTTTCGGCAGTGGTTTCTAATATAGTCATGAAAGACATAGAATCTAGAGCTATCAAAACTTCCTTCTATGCTCCTAGCTTGTGGAAACAATATGTCGATGATACCTTTGTTTTGACTGAACAAGGGTATTTGATAAATCTTGATGATCGTATCAACAATATTGAACCATCTATAAAGTTCACCATGGAAACTGAAACCAATGGTTATATTCCATTCCTGGATGTCTATTAGTGAAGAGGAACGACAGGACAAATCAGAACATCAGTGTACGGANAAGCAATGCATACATGTCGATACCTANACTATCGGTCAGAACATCCACATCAACAGAAACGCTNTGTTGTGAACACACTGTTACATCGTGCTGATACCATTTGCAATGACGAAAAAGACAACCAAGCAGNAACAGCAACCATCATGACATACCTTATTGAAAACGGTTACCCTTTTTACGTTTCCCTAACAAACGTGGCNAATATGCGCAGAAAGAAGAAACACGGACTTAGCTGTATTACCGTATTGATTGAAAAACTTAAACGTTGCCTAAGGTCCCATAATATTAAAGTGGTTTTGAAACCTATTCGGAAAATTGAAGACATTTTAGGTTCAACCAAAGATTCANTTAACAAGAATTTAAGACAAGGCGTTTTATTCGATTCATTGTCATGACTGCCATNAACATCACATTGGGGAAACTAAACGGTGTCTCGAGACTAGACACAAAGAACNTACGGACGATGTTAAACACTGACGCTTCGACAGGAGTGCTTTAACGCGACATGTTTTTGACTTTGGTCCAAACTATGGATTGGCAACAATCGAAGCTTTTAAAATTTAAATGCGACTTTCATAAACGCCGTTTTATAGATTCTTGTTCGACACTGACCGATCAAGCATGAACGATAAATCCTCTGACATGTCATGTCATGTTTCCAGATATATACCGCTTTTTGATAAACAAATGATGACGTTTTTTTCTTTATTCGTTTTACAGCCTTCCCACTGTTTCACTCGTCCCTATACTGGTTCACCGTTTCATCTGTGTTACTACCTGCTGTGTGTATTAATTAGTTTTCTCCATGGTATCTCTTCACGCCAATCTTCTTGTACATTTTTACCCCGCCTCAAATCATCAGGTCTAATGATTCCGTGCTACTGGTGTGTATACCTGAGGCATCACTCCACTTGACGCGTGGTTAGCAGATGGCGCGTCACTCTAGTTTTTCGCTCTGACGAAGTTGTTTGTATATTCAACGAAACATTGGCACTGTCCGCTTTACGTTTTATCTGATACACCAGTTACGCTTTTAGATAAACTTCATTTACTGTGTTACAGGTTTTACTGCACGGAATAGAAACAATGGTAAAAGCCTGGATTCCTTGGCAGCAGCCAACAACCTTGAGCTGCTGCACAACCCAAAGGAGTAGCCAGCTTCTTCTCTCAACGAAGAAACAATGGCACCAACCCCGACCTGGCCTTCGCGAGTGTCGGCCATGACAACCGACTGCCGGACAGACGTGTTCTAGGAAAGTTCCTGCGGTCACAATACCGACCCTCTATTATAACACACTCGAGGCTCAAAATTCCTGCCCACAGCTATCCGGCAAAGCATTGGAACTTTTGCAAGGCTGATTGGAGTCGCTCGTGCCTTCTTACAAGTGAATCCGTTGAGAGATTGAGATTGACACCTCCGGACACAACAAACATCGAGAAGGCATACCACGAACTATGCGGGAGCCTGCTATTTGCAGCTAAACAGTCCATCCTACGTGACCTTCCAGAACTATGTGCCATGCTGGGACAAAAAAGTGAGACTCGCTATGGTTCCACCCTCCAAGCTGCTGTGGAGACTGACTCTGACAGAGCCGCTTCGTCCCCACTTTCATGGTTTGACCAGAAGCAGGAGTGATGGGAAGAAGCTGTCAATTCCATTGACTTCTCGCACTCCAGCCTCAAGGCGTGGAGAACAATCAACAACTTACTGGCAGGTCCGAACACTCCTCCCGTCTGTGGCCCATCTCAAACTCCATCGTTTCACAACTCGTGAACAACGAGGCACACAAGACGAGGGTCCACGATTTCACAAGGTTCATCAAAGGAGGTGTCCGAACTATGGAAGGTCCCAACACCTAGGGAGATATAGCATCTCTGGCACCTTTACGCCAGAGCAGCTTGCTAACGCCCTCACCCAACTTATAGCCAGGAAAATATCTGGGACTAGAGTCTATTTTCCTGGAGTTTATACTCCATGCCGGATCAGCTCTCAAATCCTGGTTATGCGGTTTCTTCACTTCATGCATATGCCAACTCAAAATTCCCTAGATCTGGACAACAGCACTAGTAGTTGCGATCCATATGCCAAATAAGCCTTTGAGGACCCAAAGAGATACATCTCCACTGCGTGTCCCCTTCAAGATCCTCATCTGTGCTCGTGTCGAATCAATCATCAATCCATTACTCCCGCAGTAACAGGCGGGCTTTCGACACCAGAGGTAAACCATAGATGAGGTCACCTTGCTGACGCTAGACATCTAAGACCACTTTTATGCCAAGAAGGCTGCAGCTGTGCTTGTCGATGTCACAGTAGCCTATAATACTGTATGGCATTGCGACCTGACCTGCAAGTTACTGCGATTGAGGCCTGACAGGCACAGGATCCACTTGATCATGGAGCTGGTTGGTAATCGCAGCTTCACCCTTACCACTGGTAACAACAAATAGAGCAGGTTACGATCCCTCAAGAATGGTGTCACACAGGGATCCGTCTTGGCACCCCTTCTATTTCACATCTACACCTCTGACTTGCCAATCATCGTCTCCAGAAAGTATGCGTATGCCAACGATCTAGCAACCATGCACGCTGATGGAGACTGGCAAGCAGTGGAAGGAGTGCTCAGCCAAGACATGGCGACTAAAGGTAAATACCTCAAGACCTGGAAGCTAAAGCTCAGCACTACAAAAATGGTGTCAGCAGTCTTCCATCTCAACAAGGAAGCTAAACCTGAGCTGAAAGACAATTTCACCAACGAAACCCCTCCCTTTTGTTTCAAGCCCAAATACCTTGGAACAACGTTGGACAGGATGCTCACATATCGCCGACACCTCGAACCACATCACAGAAAGCTTGAGGCGACTGGCTGACTTGGGCAACAACGTTGCAAACAGCCACCTAAACCCTGGTCCACTGACAGCAGATTACTGCGCTCCTGCCTGGTACCGCAGAGCTCACACCCGTCTCATTGACCCTGTCATCAACGCCTTGCGAACTGTGACTGGATGCCTGCGTCCTGCACCGACGGACAAAATTCCTATCCTCGCGGGCATCCAACCTGCTGAGCTTCGTCGCAAAGCAGCCATGCCGTCTTTAACACGCATGCCATGGAGCTTGGACATCTGCTCCACTCAGTGTTCACCTGCCATCGAGTAGGAATGCACAGCATCTCATATCGAGACACCCATTTGTAGCTTCCGCACAACAACTTATCAGTTCATCTGACAACTACAACAGAAGTGTGGCGCTCTGGGCGGATCACCGATGGAATGCGGAGTGGTTGGATAGCACTGCAAGACTCCATACTTTCATCCTCAANATCAGCTCCCACCCTNCTGGAATGGCCCTGCCAAGAACAGCCTGGGTCTGGCTTAACCGCCTCCACATCAGTGTCAGGCGTTTCCACTCCTGCTTACACAAATTGGATATGGCCCCTTCTGCAGATTGTGAGTGTGGCGCAGAAGAACAAACCGTTTGCTATGTTGTCCATCATTGTCCAATCCATCGACCCCCCCATAGACCGCAAGGCCTGACGGTTCTGGATGACGAAACAATCGAATGGCTGCTCAACACCTGCCCCGAGATCTAGTGCGGCATAGCAGTGGATTGAAATAATTCGCTCAAATGTTGAGAAGAACAAAACCTATGGTAAGGAAGCACCTGTTCTATTTTTTATAGAGAAGCTGCAAGTTTTAGCTGAAACAAAGGCAAATACTCAACAGATCGTTATGTTTGGAACTTTCGATGACATTAAGTTGCTAAGGTGCAAGATACCGACTACTCAGGGAAACCCACTGAAAAATGAAACACATGCACATTGCCAGTAAATGTATATTGTATTGCGCTCATGAAACTTACCATTGTTCACCATGATGCCAAAATCCTCCAACAAAAAATTGATGTTGGTATTGAAGCTACCTTCACCACCTTCCCCAAGCAGTACCAACAAACTTCCACCACTCTCAAGGAAGCGCTTCAAATTTTCGAACTATACATATATAATATAAGTACAAGTTATGGTATCAGCTATTAACGGATGTACCAAAATGCACATACATTCCTAGATGTGAGTAAAGCTTTTGATTGTGCTGATCATAATATTCTATTTTTCCCTCAAATTTCTTTCTTCCTAATGGACAACATGGTTGAGTGTAGCAGAACAGCAGAAATTAAATCTTTCCTAACTGTAACATGCGGTGTTCCTCATGGATCTGTTCTTGGACCTTCACCATTTCTGATATATAATAATTATATTGCAAAAGGCTGCACACTGTTTCATATGCTGATGATACCAATATATACTTTGTGCTGTCCCCATTTGGCTCCCCAGATGCATATTGAGCACAATGTGGGGCTTCCAGATGTGGATAACTGGCAAGGAAGATTGTCAAGAACTTTTTGAAAAGGCCCCTGTGCCCAAGGTCAGAGTGCGGTCATTCGTTGCACGTGCAATGACCGATGCACGATAGGTTTCATTATTTTGTGCATTCCATGGTAGTAGTTGCCCAATCCATGCCGTTGGACAGACCGGTCACGACATTTACACAGGAACTTTTCCTATGTCCATGGATACCTTGGGAAGGCATTGCTGCTGGGCATATTTGTGTAGGAATAGTCTTGTACTGAGTCTACTGCAAGCGCAGACATGCGGCAATCACTACACCTGAAAAAGAGAGGTTATGAATATACAGTACTGCTATATCACTTTTCTTAATGGGACAGGGTGGACGATGTTTTCGTGGAGTTGCTTTATGTGGTGAAATGGACATGCTAAAGATATTTTAAGCACGAATAACTTTTAGATTAGCAAGGTAGCAAGCGTTGAAGTCAATTAGCTTTCACAAACTTTTGAAGAGTTTTAATGTTGTAACTTGGAAATGTAATCGTAAAAAATATATAAACTTATGAAACTAAAACACAATGTTGCTTAGAGCAAACCTTCTAAAAACGAAATTCAACTTCAAGGTGTTCCAACAAGTAAAACATTGCAAGCCTTAATTTTAAAAACCATGTCACAGATTTAACAAACAAAAGCCAAACAACACATTATATATATATATCCACTACCAATATATCATTCAGTAACATAACTTTTGAAAATTGCACACTCACTTCAAAAGTGCTAAACTTTTCACGTGGAGCAGCTATAACAAAGACACGAGCTTGACTTAAGCTGTCTTCAGTAATGTCTTCCTTGTGTCTGCAATAATGATATATAGAAGCATAGCAAATTGCAAGTACACTTATTCTATACAAAGATTGAAGAGAGCAGTATGGTGTCATAAAAAGTGATGAAATAATTAATATTGTCTTACAACACAATCATTCTGTCGACAATACAAACAATTATCAACATTGGAATGAAGTACCATTTGCAGCAACAGCAGAAAACTACAAAACTTCCAGTGTTCAAGAAATCATATAGACATCATAGTTATAGGAAGCATTTAAAGATAATATAAAAAATTATATGAATATCAGTGTTCAAAAAATCATTTTAATATGAGGACGGTGAAAGACATTATTAGCAGCGCAAAGGGATGAACTGAAAATAAATGTGCAGAAAAAAGGAAGGAAAAGGGCTAATTGCTGGTCTGGTCCTCTGGCTTCTATCATCTCCTTAAAACTAAGCCAAAGAGACAGATCACTGCAGCCTAAAGCTATGATTATGTACAAAAATCGTCAGTGTTAAGGGACACTTAACTAACGACAAGGAAATTGCCTATGACTACCATGCAACCACTGAAAATTGTTCTTCTGTGCCATGTGGACATTGTGCCTTATGTGGCAAATGGTAAGCATCGCAGCATGACTGAAATAGAAGACTACATCTCCATACACCCACAGGAATAATCAAGCTGACCCATTGTCTGTCTTATGCAAAATATGGCATCACAACACACACAATTAGCAACAATAAAATGCAGTACCATTTGCAGCAACAACAGAAAACTACAAAACTTCCAGTACTTTGCCAAGAACAATATGTGGAACAAACAAAAAATAAGTTTTACATTACATGGACTGTTCATCAGATACATGCTTTACCAGCTGGGATGGGAAGATGTGTTATTTCTTGCTTTACTTTCTTTTAAAAATGAAACTGATTTCGCTCAATGTGGTCAAGTTTTGTACGTTTTTAACACAGTCTTACCATGTAACGGAAGGTTTTATGATGCTACTTTGGCTAGTATGTATCCTGTGACTTGTTGCCAACATCCATAGAGCTACCATGTGGCTGTGTCAATGTATTCTTGCAAGCACGTCATATCACTTCGACATTCTGTAACCTACTGGACTGTTATTTTTGTTACATCACTGTACACTTGGTAGTTTGTTGTGCTTAGTTGTTCCTACTGTGGCCTTTTCCTTTCCTACATAAAGTCGACAGTTGGGGATGCAAATATATTCTCTTAATTGGTAGCTCTACTGTTTGTGGGTTTTATTCAATTCTATTTCATATGAACATGCACTTCACCAAGCTAATAGAGTCCTGCACAGGGTGAGTTGACCTTGGTGCAGTTTGGATCGGGCTTAGGATAATAATTCTTTGTGCAGGTAACTGAATATTGACCCAGTGCATGAGAAAGAAAATCAGTGCTACAAAGAACTAGCAGTACAAGGGTTTCTCCGGTGGTGGCGAGACCAAAGTATGGAGTTTCCAGCTCTCATTGATCTTGCAAGAAATTTGTTCTGGATGATGGCAACTGGCACTTCTGGTGAATAAGTGTTTTAGTATGACTGGGCATGTCATGAATAGCAGAAGAACAGATTTAAAGAGTTCGTCAGTGAACAACACACTCTTTTCCAAGTTTTCAACACAGTGCTTTTGAAGCTAAGAACGAAGTGCTCCAGGTTGACTAAAAGGTTTCACAATCTTACTTTGCAGTATTTTTAACACTTCTGTGTCTGGTCTAAATCAACTGGTTCCTGGGAAATCAAGCTGTTCGCACATGTCTTTGCAAGTTCATAGGTCCACGGCCAAATGCGCTAGAGCAGGAGTCACCAACCTTTATGTAAGTGAGCGTACTCCTTAGGTACCGATTAACGCTAAGGGTTATTAGTTTGATGCACACTTCTGAAATAAAAATTTTGCTCAATTTACCTTTAGCTTGTCACTAATGATGTTAATCTATGTGACGATACTCATCATCTTAATGCAATTTTGAAAACAGGCCCGCGGGTGACCAATGTGGTCCAAAAGTTGGGGTAACACTACCTATGTTTTGGTAGATTTACCAATCTTTGGTAAAATTACCAATTTTATGTTTTTAGGCCATAACTTTTCAACCAGAAATGCTAGAGAGTTGATCAAGGCTCAAAAGACTCAGATTCTAGCCTAGTTTCCACTGAAATCTTCAGTGAAATACTTCCGTCTAGCGGTCTGGACCCAGGACCGGCAACATGAGCCAAAAATGGCTAAAAACCTACCTTACTTATGATGCTACTCACAAAAAACAAAACCCTGCATACTAAAAGACTTGTCGAGTCTTTTGAGGGTTTGAACAGCTCTCTAGCACAATCAACTGGTGAGTTATGGAGTGACAAAATGGCATGAAATTAGCACTTAATGCGTGATTGTGAAGTACAATATACTTGTACCCTGGACACAGATGTGTTAAAGAGATTTTGTTGGCTTTGTGATAGATCACTGGATAAATTGTCACAAGGGATGCAACATGTTGCGTGAGTTCTTAGTGGTTTTCTGACACAGTGACATGTGCAGGTACAAGACGGAAAGAGAGCAGGTGGGACAGGTACAGGTTAGAAGTCTGCGGATGCATGGCAAGTTAGAAGTCTGCAAACGCCGTAGTGGGTAAGATTTTTGAAATTACTGCTGGTGCACTGGTGCAGGTTTAAATTTTGCAGGTGCAAGACAGGAACAGGCAAAAATTTTTAACCCATGCAGAACTCTACTACCTAGTAGATGAAATGTATACTACATATGATCTAATTGTCTGATTCTTTGCTGGGAAAGAATTCCTTTCTATATACAAAAATACCAATAACTTTCTGATATTATTAAGACAATGACTACCAATCTAATGCTACACTTACTCTTAACCCAAAATCTGACTAAAACGACTGGCAGATGTGAGATGGATGTAATTTTAAAATACAAAGATTAAGAACCTTCTTGCATCAGCTGCCGAAGATGCAACTCAGTTTTCAATTCACATGGGATGCCTGGAAAAGTTATGGTTTTTGATCATTTCATACCTAAAGTTATGCCACCAAATATATATATTTTCTGATTAAAAATTTTGCAAATGTTTTTATTGTTAACTTCTGCAAGCATACCAGATCCTAGTTTTTTCACATTCATACACTAGAAGTTAAAGCAATACTTTGCCTGCAAAGTGATTGCAAGCAGCTTGTTTTCACATCACTTAGCTACATGATTAAGTTTGATGAATGGCAGTGTTGCAACCCATGCCACGTTATGAATTTATGGAAGAATGAAGTGTCACAATGATTACAAAAGACAATTAAGTTATAAAAATGTTGTGGTACTGTAGCAGTACCAGCAGCTACTCTCAGCACCAAAAACCATAGCACTGTGTCATGAACAGCAAATCTCACTGCCTGCAAAGATACCTGGGCAAAAAATTAATTAAATCACATCTTCTAGGATTAAAAAAGCTGACAGGTAGATCCAAACGTTCTTGAAGACACAAGAAGGAATTTGCAACTCATGTAAGTGTCATGCACTTGTCAAACAATAGAGTGAACACAATTTTATTTCTTCAAACCCAAAACAGGCTGTCTGTTTTTTGAGTGTGTCAAGGGTCAGGATAACAAATGCCACTTCTGATTTCCCAGCTAAAACACACATAACAAAAACAAGCTGTCTTTTCCTGAAACAAGAACATAATTTCCTTTTTGTAACTATTTACATTTTATTGGGCCTGTAGCCAGCCTGGTTTTCTAAGATAATCAAGAAACAAACTGGGACCTGATTCTAAATACTGGGGGTGTCCTATCCAACTGAGATGCATGATTACTTTATCAAGGGTTTACACTTGTCATGGTCAACACAATAACTATGACATGGTAATACAGTATTTACAATTTTTACAATCAGAACAGTACCAAAATCTATGTCTTATACATGAAATCATAGCATTGTGTTAAAAATGAAGGTTTTTATTTTCGAGAACAATTCCAAATAATACTTTTAAAATGCCAAGTCTGGAAGCATAAGATGTTGCTTCTGAGCTCATTCGACAAGGCATGTTTCACTAAGTGCATCATAACCAGGAAACCTGTATCAGTCAATACCAGGGTAGTTGTAAAAAAATGACCCAAAGAAACCCACCCGGGTTTTTCTAAAAAACCCACGTAAAAAAACAATGAAACCCACCAAAAACACTCTTTACTTTTCCTCTGAAAAATCTACTAAGTGAAAAATGAAATAGGCAGGACACTTGTATAGATAGCTGTAATTTTTTTTAATCCTACAAAATCAACAGCAACAAAATTTAAAAGGCTTGAAAAAAAGAAAAGAATAAATCAAACAGTCGGAGTAAATTCTAATGGTTATCTTCTTCAGCTCTGCACAATCGGTATATTTTAACCAATTTTACTGCCTTCTCCGCATCTAAACGTTTTCTGATTTTGGAAAATACCAAATCATATATTGAAAAATTACATTCTATGCATGCTGAACTAGCAGAGCATACACATAAATATGATGTGAAACTGCAGAATTTGTGTGGGAGTGGTTTTTCTCTGTTCGCTGTGCACATGTTTGCCAAGTCTTACCACATAGGTTCCCGACCCCTGATCTAATGTGTAGAAAATGGCCATCTAAACCTTGAAAGTTTTAATTTTAGGGAATCATGTTAACACCTTGGCGTCTGGGTGGTTTTGGCGATTTTCGCAAAAAAAACAGCAGTTTTCGGTTGCCTTGCCAACGCCCTTGCTCCTCTGCCGATTGCGCTAGAGAGCTGTTCAACGGCTCAAACGGATCGGCCAGTCTAGTAGATTGCACTCGAAAAAAAATTTTTGCCTGGGGGGTGCGGGTTT
>JGI24021J15306_10010019_pt1 | contig 11731 bp, 3 predicted proteins | sample Ectturendosymbi1_FD_15306 | JGI IMG/M metagenome (IMG submission 15306)
CCCCCCTGCGCAAAGATGAAGGCCCCCATGGAAGACTTTCTGGCGACTGTTCTGCCCAAGCCCGTAGACACGGTGGGGTATTCGGGGGAAGTTACCCCAAATCTTTTTTGTGCCCTCCATATTTTGTTGTGCTCTGAAAAATTTGTTTCAAACATGTGATGAAAATTAAAATATTCCCCCCCTAAAATTTATTTTGCGCCCCCAAACCTTAAAATCTGGCTACGGGCCTGGTTCTGCCAAAATTGTNTCTGCAATTAGAATATTTTGTTTTGAAGTCCATTTGNCNTCGANATGTAGCATAACATACCTTTTTTTATAAATCACCATTANGGGGGCCCTTGTAAGCATTTTGGGGGGGCAGACTTGGGCTGATACGGCACTGCGCGTCAGCACTACTTTCGATAGAAAGTGTAAGTCTGCGTGGGCATAACGTCGGGCCTCCGATTGCTTCCAATCGGGCCAATAGGCCAAAGGCCGGCCCTGATCAAAGACTAATTAAGATAGTTCATCAAAGAGAACAGTTGTTCGCAGACATAAGTACTAGCGCACAATGACATGGTCTTCGATGCCAATCATTTTATTTGGGGATAGGTTGTTCCAATGTATCGATAAAACGTTTTGATGTTAACTTTTTCAAATTTAGATTTAAGAACACTGTTGCACAGTAACTCATTTTGCTCCATTTGATATTTTCTGGCACCTCTTCAGCACTGACAGAAAAAGAAATACCAAAAATTGCAAAATCACGTTACAGATATTTGAAATCAGTAAATCTTTCTTCGAATGCGTTGGAAATTCTTCGAATCATCATGGAATCTGTACAACCTCCTGTTTTTGAACTGAAGAAGTTTGTTAACCTTGGATTAGCCTATTAAGTCGTAATGTCGCGTTATGACTACAAACAAAAATGTAACTCTGCTATGACATAATAATAAACAATAAAACATAATTCCGTCAGACCTAATGCAAGCACAAAACTGACATGACGCGGGCCACAAAACGGGGCACGGATTAGGCCCACGAGCCGCCCGAAGTTTGACATGTCTTAGGGTCTAAGACACCGACTTCCGAAGTTGACCTTCTATAAAACTTTTGCGCACATAAGAAATTGATCTTACTGTCGTCCAATTCTTGAGAGACTGATTGACATGTGCAGCTGATAAACGTAAACGATAGAGCCTTTCAACGCGTTTGAAAAATGTTTGAATTTTTGATAATCTGTACAATGTTTTGGCTACGTTCGACTTATTCCGTAAAATCTTCATAGCTACTACAAACTTACTTTGTTTAAATTGTTTGGTGAGACTTTCCTGAATCAACTGATTTCATTCAGATATACAATGGAATTCAACTGTAGATATAATTGTAACCAAAGTATTATAAAATTTACTGACCACGCTCAGCTTCAAATAGAGGTAGCTTAGCACTACACGTAATTAAACTTGTACAAATCACGCGCTTCTAGAAAACACAATAATTTGCCTGCGAAATTTGAAGTCCTGATGGGAAAAATTCAATTTAGTTTCATTTTAGTCACATGCACTTTCCCGAGAAGACAGATTACAAGCTATCCGCAAGTAATGGTAGTTTCAATGCCCTCAGCACTTTCAAAAGAAAAAGCATCTGCTACTCACGTTAGATTTTGCTGCTGACTCTTCTCGTTGTAGATGAATAGTTTAAAATATACGGAGTGATAGGATGATAACTGACATCAGATGAAAGTTGAAGCACTTTGAGACTGTGCACAGCAGGTCGGACTGCGATGAGTTGAGAAGACCGATTTTTTACTAGCCGGCACGGTAATGGAAAATCATAGATGAAATCATTAATGCTCCACATTAATTGTGATTGAACTGTCACAATAAATGTCATCACAAATAAATATCTGGAATGAATGCTAATGTTACTAAACAGTGACTATGGTGTTTTAAGAAGACCGAGGCCGAATCGATTCTTAACCAAAGTTTGAGATTCAAGACTTATAAAATGTATATCACCGCCAATATTCACGCATTAAGTTTTAAAACTCTACAAAAACAAAAATCCACGATATTACTTTTAAGGCTACGGGCTACGGCTGACCCTGCAATTAAGCATAAGTTATATTTGTAACACGACTGGGCTATCAGAGAGGAATTTTGCGATGGTCTTGAAATAAAACTCCCACGACCATTAGCTGGGATACAGCAAAGCTGGTGCGCCAGAAACAGCTGCGTAAAGCGTTAGGCCTACTCATTGTTTTTACTTGCGGTTAGTGATTACAAGCGGTTAGATACGAGTTTGTATTTCACAATCGTCAAATTCCACACGGAGCCTCAGGTAAAGGTCAGCCATAATACGACTTCCTAACACTTACACTTTAAACAACACATTTGATTAATCATGGACAATTGGTAAAACACACTGTCTTGATCAGGTTCGACTATAATTTAAAGTATAAAGTAGGTTCCTAATTTAAAGTATAAAGTTTCTCCATCAGTTTCGTTGATTTGTACTGAAGTATCTCTTTTGCTTTCACATTTTAACCTGAAAATATTTGAATATTTGGTGCAACTTTTTGTAATTGGGAAGGGGCATTGACCCCGTTGGCCTCCCCTGGCTACGCGCCTACTGTTTGGCTGTAGAAAAGAATCAGGTAGGCCGCTTCAGATAATAAGTGTTTTGATTTAGTCCCAATCGACTCTTTAACATCTGAAGTCAGTCAGTGCCTTTATTATGTAATAATTCGTATTATGATATTGGCTGTTAACTCAGAAATCGGTATTATTGCACAGGTCATGGCCTAAATGAGCTAAGTTAGCCCCACAATCTTTAAAACCTGTTAGGCTACCAGAACTATCATTTGCTGTTTGAAAAAGTCTGGTTACAATTCATGTACACGAGAGTACACACTCTTCATGTCTTCTTCACAAGAAAAGAAGTGTCACCAACATAACGGCAAAGAAAGAGAAGCTTCACGTAATTCAGGTTTGCGAGTATAACGATAGGCCTACAACCAGTGTTGCCACTTCTGATGTTTTAACACCATTGTATATNTGAATGAAATCAAATTTTGAGAGAAATTTCTGATGTCTGATGTTTTGGCATCTAATCTGAAATTGACTGAGCTGTTGTTTTTTTCCCCAACATTTCTATGCTTTTAGGATAAAAAAGAGTTAGATTGATGATTTTTTAGTTTCTTTCATGAATTTCTCACTCTCTTGTCTGTGTTTGGTAATTGTTCCAAACTCAGAAACTGAAGAAGCTCTCTTCATAGCATCGGGAATAGGAATATCATACACATGTTATGCAATGCACAAATAACCGGTTTTTCCATTTAATGACGATACTTCTCTCTGTTTTGGATTTAACGTGGGTTATCGCACTTTGATTGTTAGGTATTGGTGATGCAGCATTTACTAGCTTGTAATAAACTGCAATGTAAAAATCTGATGTTGAAAAAGGCAACAATCTGATGTTAACGTGACTGACCCCAGTGGCAACACTGCATACAGCAGTTTTGAATTGAACGAAAATGAGTCCCTCTGGGTCTAAAACTGTCAAATCGATATCACATTCTTCATATGAACGGACTGTTCTCTATTAGATGTACCTTTTTTCTAATGTTTATTAAAGTAGAGAAGTACTTAATTTTACTTGCAAAATGCTTTCAATGTATATAGCCTACCCTGTTATCAGTGGCAAGATAATATTGTTAGGACAGTAGTTGGGCCTGGGAACTTGCGTGTCCTCGGAAAACCCTGCGATTTTCAGTCAGTATTGTGTTTATTTAAACCGCTGCAATTTTTGTGCCAAGTTCAAATTTATTTTGTTCATGCTATTAAGTAGGCAATAAAAATAAAATTGTGACTTTGACAATAAGCCTACACTAAATGGTCAAACTCAAAGTGCTATAAAAGACATTTGAAAGGGCTTGCTGCACGGCAAACCGCAAACAAATGTTAAATATGTCAACCTTTTAAACCACAATTAGGTACCATTTAAGCCGCTCTGAAATGCACTGCATTACACTTCCTACTTGTTTGTTTTTCAAAAAATAAACGAGCACACTATTCACGCGACAGCTTACCACAAAGTTAAAACACACCCAAATGTGTGGACAACTGCAAATTACAACCTTGTGGAAATTTCGAGCGAGCAAGCTTCTTTGAAAATACTGTAGTTTGATTTGGTAAGATTTTATCGTTTTGTTTATGAATCCATGATTTCTACATTTTTGTATCAATTAAACCTCAGAGGACTCTGATTCTTCTATACAAGTCGAAAGTAACAGCTTTCCTAAGGAACCCTTTAGTTTATTAGGTGGCGTTCACTTTATTGTAAATGCAGATTGAAAGAATTACTCATCGTTCGTAAGCACTCAACAAGAAGCGGCGCGTTAACTGAACAAGGAAGTCAAAGTACACTGTTTGGGCTTAATCCATGCTTACGAAGAAGCTTAAGGAACGAAAGCAAGAGCAAGGTGGTGCAGGAAACTCCACTAGTAGCAAAGCTAAGGCAAGTTTCAGTCCTACATCTTGTTGGATAAAATAAGTGTGGGCCTTGTAAATTTGAGTGGATGTGAATGTCAGCGGAAGATTATTTTACGTCAGTAGTTTATTTCTCTCTTTTTCTTTTCTTGGCAGTAACCCCCATTCTAGGATTGTTTTGCTGTTGGGCATAGCATGATTATTTTGTGCGAGCGCCCATAACAGCATTTCAAATAGGTCGTTTTTATTTTTGCCAAGAAAATTTATACATGTGTAACAGGATCAAGTACATCAAGCACGAACATCGATTGAAAGAAATGAATCGCAAATCGTGATTCGTAACTCTGGGGAATTCTTGCAGTGAATTATTAACGCAGTGGAAATAAGTTTTAAAATACGGCAGTGGAAATAAGTTGATAAGCTACAGCTTATAAATAGATAACGTCGCAAAATAAACACAAAGCATTGCTGCTGATGATCAGATCGTTCGTGTCTAGTTTTCATGCAGGTTTCCTGCAGCAAAATTGTCGCCCATCTAGCAACAAACTCGCCCCATCTAGTATTGTGCAACCCTAAGCCCAGGACCCAACCTGTAGTTTTCCTGCAGTATACTGTTTGAACCTGATTTGTATCACCTTTGCCGGAATGTTTTATCCAAAATGTAACCAAAAGCAGCTTGTTACAGATCTTTATAATTTCTGGCAAACTTGAGCACACTGAGTTGCAGATTGATTAGCAGATAAGCTTTTAACTGGCTGAACAATTATAAAATTCTCAACTTTTGGCCACGATTGCTGACCTTGTGTTTTTGCCAAATATGATAAAGTGAGCTCTGAAAGTTAGCTAGTCGGAAAAATTTGTCATCGGCGAAACCTTAACCACAGTTTTGACTTGAGACAAAAAAATATTTACATAGAAAGCATATTTTAAAAACATTCACCAGAAAAGCTACAAATTATTGAAAACGATTTTTCTTGCTTTCAGTGCTTCATTTTTATATCCTATTTCCGCTGGGGAGTTACACGGGGGCAGTAGCCCTAGGAGAACCCGAAATATCTCGCGGTTTTTAGCAATATCTGATAGTTTTTGCTTGCTTACAGAATCAAAATGACGAAAGCGGGTCATCCTCAGTCGAACAAAAAAATCCTGGAGGAATGCCTAAGCCATCTCCTCCAAATACCAGAAAAGATGTGTTGTGCAGGTTAGCGTAACACTGGATGTACAGTTAGTATCTGTACGAGATTGCTACTTTTTCTTCAGTCAAACAGCGCAATTGTGGTAGAGTAAACGCGTTAGCAAGCTTGTTGGCTTTGCTTTATCGAGAAATTTGCAGCAGTTTCGAAATATATAGTCTCAAAAATTAGTCATTCAGTCAGTTTCCGTAAGCGTTGTAAGGGGAGTGCAAAGGGGACCTTTCCCCGTAGATTTTGAAATTTGATATATTCCTATTCATTTTCTTGTAGAAAAGTATTATTTTGTTAGTTTTGAGTTGGCGAAATGAAATTTCACCATGGTTGGGCCCCCTGGAAAAATGGTTTCGGTCACCATTTGAAAAAATCCACTGTTGGCGCCACTGGAAAAAATCCTTCCGATGCCAATGTCGATTTCAACTCGTGTTTCTTGGAAGGGTTAGGGGGCAGTAGCCCTAGGTCTTCTCGATTCACAAAGCAATTTCTGTTGGCTGCACACCACGGTGGGCCCAGGCCAGGTAAGAAATGTGATCATGCTGTGCGGTACTGAAGCGGCCGCTGGGTTATTTTTTTCAAAGAAAAACTCGCTCATGGGTAGTTGGTTGCCACATCAAATGATAAAAGACAAAATGTACATGATAAAGCAGAGCGTTTGCTCCAAATACCGACTAGTTCGCCTGCAATCGAGAAATTTACTAGCATGGTTTTTATTCCAGCTTTGAAATTCGGTCAGTTCAAAGCAATGCTGAGAATTCTGGCATACTGCTGTCATACTGTCTAACACTTGGGTATGATATGAGGTGTAATCGACAGCAGATTTCCAAAAGTATTTTTAAACTCACGCCATTATTGTTTTGAAAACATCAAAAAAACTTTTTCGTGAAGTATGATACAGCAGATATCCAGCGCTTCGGACACTTTAAAATCGACACACCGTTTCATACCAAACATACTTCGTTGAATCCATGCTCCAGTTAAGTTGAAGCAAGTTTTCGACGCATTAGCTTAGCATGCAGTTGCAGCATTCGTGATCATCCTATGTACGACAATCATCATTGCTTGCATTTAGTGAAGAGAACAGTTCCCTCTTTAAGGATTTGGAAAAGCATGTGGGTGGTATGAAAGCCAATTTGTCGACCTTTGATGACCTCATGGAAGGATTATATATGAATGACTTGACGGAACTGGAAAAGGTGAGAAACTCTCTGCTACCATTTCAACGATTTACCGTTATTGTGGAGTAGTGCGATCTAATACCGCAAATTAAGCTTCCTGTTTGAAGCCAATCTTTAAAAGCAGTTTTATTCGCAACCATGGTTGTTTGCAAAAACTAGTCTGTTTCTGTTTGGGACAAGTAAACTTTCTTGTAACAGCAAATGTGTCTCTTTGAAAGCTTTCACTCTTAAGTATTTGTTTTGCGTATAAGCAGCAAGACTCTCTTTTTATGTTTGATTCATGATGCGTTCCGCTTTGTTTTTCAGGTTCGCATTTTGTTTCTTTGGATCACTGCGCAGAATCTCGAGACTATCAAATTCTCAAAACACATCTCTGTCGATTCTCCACTCGGTTTTCTCAAAGCAATATATGACAAAGAGGAATCTTACGCTGCGCTATTTTTACGTTTGTGCAGGTTTTTCAAGTGTTTGTTTCTTAAAAGTTAACTGTTTGTTTTTTAAGATGCGCAAATACGACAAGACAATTCGTCAATCTCAAATTTAGGTTCTTTGCCCAATTTTTACTTTCCAGATTTTCAAGGTAAGAAAATTCGCAACATTTCACGAAAAAAATTCTGAGGATCGTCATAAATCTTTGACTCTCGCATTTTTTCATTAAGTTTTGTTTTATTGACATTAAAAGAAGTTCGCTACTTTGATTTTTAATTTTTCATCAATTCGCAAATTAAGAACCCGAACGCTCCAGACCTGCTGATGAACACAATGAGAAACACTCTTGAGGACCGCGAGAGCTTAAAATTTTTGACTTTTGAGGCAATTTTCGAACATAAATCTCCGGCCGATCGCGGGAGGAAGTCAATGAAAAACAAGTAAATTGGGATTTGAAAATTTAGTAGGCGTCACAATGACGTCACATAGACGACGTGGTGACGTCGCATTGTCACGCAAAATTTCTAATGCAAAGGCACCTGTTGCTTGTTTATCAAAAAGTGCACGAAATTCTGCTTCTTATGATGTCTTCATTGACTCTATCTAGCGCGATCGGTCGGCGAGTAATGGTCGAAATTGCCTGGAGACACTACAGTGGCTCTCGCGGTTCCTAAAAGGTTGCCTTTAATTTTAACTTTTTTTCAATAAGATATATCTTGAAGGTCCCTATGCTCTGCAGTTGAACCTTCGCGTGATGATGGAATGTTTACATGAAGCAGGTGGTTCATCTCAATTATCTCAAACATACTTTTGCCATATTGTCAAAAAGCTTAATTGGCAGAAATAAAATGTAAACCCTATTGGCGCACCGACATTTTTCATTTTATTTTCGCAAGTTGGGTCTTCACGCAATAGTTTGTACCTGTTGGCTGCAGACCTGTTCGAATCTAGTTTTTTGTTCCACCAACTGAAACATATTTCTAGGGTTTTTCTTTTTTATGCAATGATTACTCACAAAACCCTATATAGCTTTACAAATTCAAATGTCTTTATATATCACTTTCTTTAGCGCTGCTGGTCTCTACGCTTCCACAATCACAGGATTTGTGAAAGGTGCCGGTTACTGCCCAGATCATCACTTCAAAGACGTTCACGAGAATTTTCGCGGTAAATGGAACGCAGTGTTAATCAATGGTCAGTGGAGATTGGTGGACACTCACTGGGGATCAAGGCATGTTTCTGGAGGTAGGCTTGTTTCGACATTCAACATTCGATGGTAGGCTTGTTTCGACATTCGAAAAACATTTACTTTGCGAGATAATAGTCCAGTTGTTTCATTGGCATGGTGAAAAATCCACCTGAAGGCTACTTTGATATCACCATTTGCACTTACAAGAGATTTATCTCAAACTTTTTTGTCAATATCCGCTGAACAACAGGTATTTTTTAAGGAAGTTTCAAATACCTAAGATTAGAAATACGCTATAGATAGAAGCATGTTTTTTGCTTCCATTTCTTCTTAGGAGATCAGCTGAAGAAAAAAAGCACAGAGAAATAATGTTGTTAAAAATCAATTAGAAATGTGAATCTGCGAAAATGAAATTGCAAAGAGTGTTTATTTTGATTGTGCGCAATACAAAGTAAATTCATGTGATTTGTTCTTGTATATGTTTTTTTCAAAGAAATTCAGTTTCTGCACTGAGTTTTAGCTATTAGACTTTAAAAAACTAGCAGATGATCAACGTGCCTGTGTTTGAATGAAAGATAAAGAATCAACATTCAACTACCAGAAGACCAATCTCCTACGCAATTCACTTTTTTGGTGATTTCTTTATATAAATAAATTTAAAAATAAGAACTTTGGTTAAAATTTGCAGGCCAGCTTGTTGGTACTGTCGTAACTTCTCTCACACTTCAACAAAATTATGGACTAGTGAATATTGTCTGGTACAATAGCTCTCAACACTTTTATCGTATTCATTTCTTGCAAATCCAATGCACTGTCATTTCCTCGCCACGATCAATCTCGCAGAATGATAAGTGCCGAAATGAAAAAAAAACAGTTTTTGTTGCAAATACGCAAGTTCATCAAACAAATCAACCACGCAATACTTCATCTAAAACTGTGTGTTTTGGCATTTTGTAGCATTGTCAGTCTCTATGTTTTGGGGACTGTTTTGTCACCAATAAAGATAAAAAACTGTCTATTATACTAAGTTCAGATCCAAATCTATTTTCTTCTGCAAGAGAACAAAGTGTCAACAAAAGTATTTATACATACAATATTTAATTTACTTCCGTCAAAATCAAGATCATTCCAACCAGCTGATACCAAGCTTTTGTAAGTTATCCAACAGGCTCAATCTAATCAGCAACACTTTTGCTGAAACAATGGAATCTGCAATGTGGATGTTTAGCTCAGCACACCAGCAATTGCAGTACGCGCTCGCCATATCATTAAAATCCCACCAATGTTACATCAAAATATTTACTTGTCAGTCTTCACACGCCAAACTTTGTAGTTTACAAAATTTTAGAAAACAGATAGGCGTAGAATCTAATTATTATTAATATTGATCTACAAATTACCAGTTTTTCTAACAACTAGCATACAAGCTAGAAATGAAAAAAAAACATTAGAATTGCGAGAAATATCATACCTTGTGGAAGCATAAAGTTAAAATGTTAGAATTCATTTTGTTCCTCTCCAATTCCTCCCTTGGGCAAATTTCTCGCCAGGAAATAAAAATCCTTTTGCGAGCCAAGTGGCTCCGGGTTGAAAACCACAGGCCCAGTAGATAAGATTTTAGTTTTTGTATCTAAGCTTTCACTATTGCTCAGACGAAGATGACCAGGGTCAAGAAAGCAGTGAAAACGCAATGTACAAATTTGAAGAACATTGGTTTCTCACTGATCCGGAAATATTTATCAATTCTCACTTTCCCGATGAAAAAGATTGGCAGCTTTTGCGATATCCTGTGAGACTTGATCAATTCGAAGTAAGTTTTTTCATGGTTTTCCAAATACGCAAATTTTTCTTGGCCTTCAGGAAGATATGTTGTGAACTGATTTAATTGTTGCATGTTTAACAAATGGTTATAAATCATTTTATTCATTCCTGAGTTGCAAAATCTGAAAACGTTTTCACTCATTGTATCTAGAATATGTCCATAAATGTTACTTTACCTGTTCAGGATTCAACTTTTCTCGAGTCTATTGGATAGCACAAAGTAAATTAGGAAATGGCAAGGTTTAGTAAACAATTTTGGTCTGTTTAGACCCTTAAAAATCATTTTTATCGGTGATTGCACCATTCACAAGGAGCTAATTTATGTCTTGAATTGAAGGTTATTGACAAAATAAGCCTGATAGACTGGGAAGACCGAGCAATTTATGCCAGACCATAACACGTCATAAAAAAACATACACTTTGCTGAATCAAACTATTTTGAGTTCATCAAGCGGAATTGTTTGTGTCAGTCTGCAATGCATAATCTCGAATAGAAATCCCTGCGTATTTGTTAATCAGCATTTTCAAACATCGGAATTCCGGGATTATATAATAATCAAGATATATTTTATCCGTCTTGTACTTTTGCTTTAAATAAGTTTTGTGTGCACGAAAAGCGGAAGTGCTAAATAGCCTCATAATGAAAATCACGGCCAAAGAAAACGACACAAACGACATATTGCAAACGTTTCGATAACTCCTCTTATCATCATCAGTGCATTCATCAGTGCATATCATCATCAGTGCATGCACTGATGATGATAACAGGAGTTATCGAAAACGTTTGCAATATGTCGTTTGTATCGTTTTCTTTGGCCATGATTTTCATAACAAGTTTTGTGTGAATCCTCATATTGTATAGCGTCCAACTTCAGACATCTGCAGCCGTCCACTTAAGTCCGTGAGTGGAAAAGATATTTCTCATGTGAATATATTTTTCAACTTCTTGGCACATCATCTAAATATTATCTCACACTACAATTACCAGATTCTCTAGCTGATTTAAGTCGTTCTGCATTCACGACCTATTGAAGGATTTCTTGTTTTTACTATTTTCATTCACATGTTGGGAATAAGAGTTCGATTTCTCTGATTTTTATTCTCGAAACAAGAGTTATTTATTTGCGCCTAATACAACGGTCAGTACATACAACTGATGTTCCAAGTAGAAATAAAAATTATTTGAATTTCCATGGAAATAATTGGAAAATACTTTTTCCATGACATCTATAGCAGTTCAATCCAAACAAACTCTTGCTACGAGCAGATGTCAAGTTTGTCTTAGGCAGCTTGATCATATAGTCTTACCGGTGATTGCTGATGCTGTCGCTATCGCCGCCTGTTCAAAACTATCACTGAGTGAACTTGAAAAGAATTCTAACCAGAACCGTCGCCAGAACTTCATCAATAGGGGGCTTTACGTTTGTGCCGGGGGGGCTTTACGTTCGTGCAGGGGGG
>JGI24021J15306_10010023_pt1 | contig 11727 bp, 3 predicted proteins | sample Ectturendosymbi1_FD_15306 | JGI IMG/M metagenome (IMG submission 15306)
AAACCATCATTCTTGATTGTTCCAGTACTGTTTGAAGATTTTTTCGCGTTTGGATTGTCAAAACTGTTGCGGTTTGCATTGAAAGGCTCACACCGGGTGCTTTGTTGACAGATTGCAGGTGAAGGATGATGAAAATCAAAAAGTAAGCAAAGAACTTGAAAGCTTCAAACAGCGATCAGCGGAATTAGAACAGGTTTGAGAGTGGAGATGTGGGTCGATGTGGATCGTTTAATACAGTACAATGTTCTGATTTTGTTTTCCATTTTTTATGAGAAGTTTTAAAACTAGCAGCTTTTATAGGAAACGTCGTACAAGGTTTTTGGCCTGTATCTAGTTCTTCATGTTCCTTGACCCCCTTATATTAAATGCGCTCTTTGAGTGACGTGAACAGATGTTTTGCAGAGAGTTTTGATGAAGCATCCATCGCTGCAAGGAGCCTCAATAGCGTCAGAATCATACCTCATACATCTTCTGTCATTTTGAACCTTGTTTACAAATCACCTTAACTTTGGTGACAAGCATTTGAAGTCTAATAAATTCCATCGCAATACAAGCAAGCTTCGCTTCTCCCACCCTGTCCTTCCGAAAGCGCAAGCGTTTTGCATGCGTCAGTAACTTTGTTAGTCACGATGGGTTTGCCATAAAGCAACCTTGGCAAGTTGTACGTCGCTGACTGAAGGGTTTTTGCAGGCGATTCAAAATCTGAAAGACAACTACCAAGCCCTGCAAATGCTCAGTGATTCGTTCGAAGCGAAGTTGCGCGTGAGCCAGAGTGAAAATCACGACCTGCTGGATCGAATCAAAAAGCTCAAGGACGTTCAGGTCGCTGCGTTAAACGCGGAGAACGAAGCTTTCAAAAAGTCAGTGCTTAATTTTGCGTATGCGCAAAATCCAGCGTCAGCGCCGTCAAGTAGTTTGTGCATTCGCGATTCTGCTGATCTGCGGCACTTATGGAAATCGTATAGCTGCCAGCTGGATGTTCTTCCTCCATATTCGCTCGTATCTGCTTTAAACGCCTTTTCTACTCGTGTTTTTCATCCTTAAAATTTTTGTTCGAGTAAAAAGGTCGACGTGCGGCATGAACGGGTAGAGGGGGTGGCCATTGGCCGATTTCATGCGTACGTGGGGTCACTACCGTCACGTTTTCGTCCCTGCCAATATCCCCAATTTCGACTCTCAATAAAACACGTAATTTTATTCGGGCACACCGTGGTCTGGTTAGATTTAAAACTTCACTGTGGAATATTAAGATCTGTAAATTTAAGCTCCGCATCGAGAATCACATGAGGCTTTTTGCGATGTGACGACAATTTCCACTTGTTTCGATTATTATAAGAATTTCAACTGACGAGGTTCTTCGTTGTCATGATGGCCCGTACTGGTGTGTGATATCGCCCCGCGCTGATGGCCGCGTACTTTCGGACATTTATTCGGACATTTAACGTTCTGCGAAGAACGTGTTTTTGTACTGTCGTTTGTTTCTGCTGTCACTTGATTNCACCCGTTCCATCGTCTTATGCTAAGTGCTGTGAAGTGTAAATGTGCTGATGTGTGTGACGTTATACATCCGGGTGTTTTGTCAGTGTCGCTCTGTATCACTGTCGATTGAGAAAGACCTACATGATTCTTATCATTGCTTAGTTTATATAACCGCAACACTACCGGCGTGGAAAATAGTATCCGAGGCAACGCCCATACTCATGCGAAAAATTCGTTCTCGTTTTATTTCCGTGCTACAAACACTCCGGGCTGTGGGAACTTCTAACTGGCTAATGCCATTTAAATGGGCTTTTTCCAAACAGCGGAATGCTTATTTCTCAGCCTTGAACAAATTATCGTGGCGTTGATGTCATTTAGCGTCGGTCGTTTAATGACCCGATGACGCTCGCCAAGCATCCGGTGCCTGTCTTAGTTGATTGTAAACAACCTCTGTGTTTGTTGTGTTGGCAGCAAGCAACAGCAGGAATCCTCGCCCGCGGTCCCGAAATCCGCTCCCGCCAATGACGTCCGGCGACCCAGGTGATAAAAACGCGACTGTGTTGCTCACAGGTTTTAGAGCTTCAGAAAAGAGTTTTAGCAGGGGGACGCTTCTGACCTCGCACGACAACAAAACTCAAGCTACGTTTGCTTTTCACATACGTTGCACGTACTCTGATCAAAACGAAAGTGTAGCTTGGTAATCCATTACTGGCGCACGTGTGTACTTCGCAGGTCTTTTGTCGGCTGGTGGCAACTCAAAGATTTGCATTAAGTTTGCAGACTAAGCGTTGTGTCCCGAGTTTTCAACAAAGTCAGCGCTTTTGTTACTGGATGTNACTTCTGCCAATTTCCCTNTACCTTGATCAGGTCGATTTTTGTGTTGATGCCTACAGCTTAATTTAATGTTCCAAAGTTGACAATCTCGACATCCCATCGTGNAATAAGTTACCTATGTCAAACAACGTACCAGAAGTTTGATTGCTTTTAGGCAAGAAGCAAAGCTATTGACAATGTGTGGCAGTCAGTGCAAGTTAGCAATTGGTGACTCGTCTAGTTGTCTTTAATGTTGCTTTTTTTGCAGTTCAACCAAGCAAGTTGGTAAAACAACAACTCCTGAAAACACAACGTCCGACCCACTGAAAAGGTAGGTTTTTCAACAATAGGTGACAGGTTTGTTTCAAAGTCGAGTTACAAAGATGTACATCGTGAGACCTTGTTAAGAACGCTTCTATAATAGAGACGTGGACAACACGAACCTCTGAAATGCACAAACATAGTTTCACTGTTGGTTATCTGGTCTGTGAACGAGTTAGTCAGTCAGTTGCTAAGGAAAAGATGCGTAAGCAGATAATTGTTATCATGGGAACTCGCGTTCAAAATATACTCAGTTTTCACAGATCCATTTGATTTTAAGGTAAAAAAAGTTGCAATGTATGATTTTGTCATTTTTTATAAGCAAATCTCCTGTTCTTGGGCTTCGCACTTGTTAATGTCACAGCGTCCTTTTTTGTTTTACCCAGGTTTCTCGACATCTTTAGGTGAGTTTTTGTTACGCTGCTGATTTTATGGCTGTACTGTGCTTGTGCGTGCTGTCGGCTGTGTGTACTGTGCTTGTGCGTGCTGTCGGCTGTGTGTACGTGTGATTTTTCACAGTTCAGTTCCTATGGTTCTGTTCTCTTTTAGTTGCTTGTTTGAAAACGAACGTGTAGTCAGTTCGTTGCGTCAGTATCGCTTTTCTTTGCTGCGCCGGTTTCCAATTTCGTTGTTCGTTCGGCCTGTTTTCATTTAAAAGGCGTTTTGGGTGACTAACGCGTCGACCGGTTGGTTGCTGAGCAAGTGCATCGATCTGTAATTGAAAGTAAACGTTTCTGTCTGTCGCTGTTCAAGTGTTGCAAGGTCTACCGGAGCAACCAGCAACGACACTTGTGTTTCAGCCCGTTCCCCGTGCGCATTTCTGTATCTATCCAAGGGTCGGCAACCTTCTGCCGGCAGTGCATTGGCTTGAGGGGTCAAATCATTCATAAGTATTTTTATACTTGAGTCAAGGTCAATTTTCGTTCTGTGTGAATCGTAAAAAAACTGATACGTAAAACTTGAAGCTTCTGCGTGCCACTGGAAATTATTTGGCGTGCCAAGTGTGACACACGTGCCGTGGGTTGCGGACCCCTGTTGCTGTATAGCGGTATTTGTGAATATTCAACCTGTTCGAACGTTTGGTCGAAGGGCGCGGAGCGCGTCTGATGACGACCGAGAATGCTCAGTGATGCACGGATCTATCGGTTACGGGTTCGTGGCCGACGTAAGACGGCCCCAAGAAGTGGTGTGCAAATGGGTGAGCAGTTGTTTGCTTGAAAGTGTCCTTCGACGTAATCTCTATTCGTGGAAAGTGCCATGGCTAGTGTCGAATCGGTGTGATGTGTATTGTTCAATCATTACTTGACCATAAACTTTAGGCTTCTTCTGCCAACCCCAACTTTCAAAAGTGTAAATAGATTGTAGTCCTGCGCCTACCTTCGTGTTCAACCATACCAGACTGTCCCGCGTGTAATTCCAATGAGTGAAACTTTGATAAAATACGTATTTGCGGTGGTTTGCTCAGTGGCAAATTCGTTAACCTGGTATTGGATTTCTCGACCTTGGATTAGCAGCCAGCCGCCCTAACAGGGGCAGTGCACGAATGAAACCGCTTTGCAGCATTCGGGCGTGTGTTTGGCGGCGATCAGCTCAGACAGCGTATTTATTTCACTTAACGCATCAACCATTGCCTGCGGAAAAATCGTAAGTAGTCTTAAAAATAACTAGAAAATCACGGCGGTACATTGTTATGAAAAGCAAGTAAACCCTGTGCAAGATCACGCGACAAAAAAATAATTTTCAGCACGTAGCCCTTGCACTATTTTTTTATTAATTTATCGCAGAAGGCTTGTCAGTCAAACGCGACCATTTTGTTTACAAAGCATCCCCGCTCTATGCGCCTCGTCGTTCCATACACAATGTCATTTTGGATTCTTAAAAAGCGATTTTCGTTGATACTGGGGCTGATGTCTGTTTTGATGCAAACCGGTTTGAGTTGTCCTGAGCAGTTGCTGCATGTATATTTATTAAACTCTTACTCGGGAAACCCATTGCAATCATGCGTTTCGCCTGCCACGCGGTCGCGGTAATCCACTCTTGACTCACTAAAACAACTCTCTGAAGCCTTAAACCTCAATCGGAATACCTAAAAAATGATCTTGAAGTCGGGGAAATCCAAAACTATTGTTTGCGGTTGTGGTTCAGTTCAGCTTTTGACAGAATGAATTCACCCTTTGCGAGATTGTAAGGTCTTGGCGTTAGCGTTTATCATATAGCGGCGTGCTCGCAATTAAGTGCATTCTTTCTGATCTGCGTGCAGAGAGCTCATGAGAGTGAAGTTTCCGCTGTGAAGTTCTCCGCCTCGGGAGGCATTCTTGCCACTGGCGGTTCAGACCGCCTAATCCACATCTGGAATTTTATCGGAGGTTGGTGAGGATGGTTGCTGTTTATGCCATATCGCCACAACGTAGGTGCAACCCTTGTGCAGATTTGTATGTTACCGAATCATTTTTACTGAAATGAAAACGTTGAGCATTTTTGACTCAACTGCTTCTCAGTTGGTTTAATGTTGAGGGAAGTTTAGATAAAAAGAAATTGTAAACGTGGTTTGTTCTGTTTTCGGAAAAACGGAAACGTAATCGCACCGCTTGTGGGTTGAGGAAACCCATGTGTGTAGGTAGGGGAAAGAGACTATACCCCCTGACTATGTTGTAGGGCAAAAATAATACCAAACATTAAACATTTTTGTATCAACACCTCGACTTTTAGACATTTTTGAAAGGAAAGAACTTGCGAAATTGTACAATTTTAAATGTCATTCCACTCATAATGAGGTCATTCTTGTGAGTTCACAAGAATGTTTTAATTTTGGTGTTAAATTTGTATGTTCTAGGTTTGTATGTTGCTATGGATAATGACGTGTTTATATTGCTTGAATTTTCAAATCAATGTGGTAACTTTCCTTGTTCGCTACGTATATTCCTTCTGCGGCACTGGTTTTTCTTAACTGCCAGAACTTCTGTTCGTCTGAACTTCGTATTGTGTGGATTTGAAAATCTGTTTGGAATGGCAGCTGTTTGATAATTAATGAGCACGAGTTCTTCCAATGCTACTGATTTGTACAGAACCGTGAACGTTTGCTGAACTATCGTTAAAATCTTGCTTTGCTAAATAATTGTAGGGCCTAATGTTGTGCGGAATGCCGAATCTGTGTAGCGGCCGTGCACATCGTGCATTGGTCCCTGTGTCATCGACACTTCATCACTATCCACTTAAAGTTCCGATCGAAGCATTGACTCACAGTCTCTTGACGCACTTTCCCTTCACCATTCCTTGCGTGCATCCTGCGCGCGCGCTACAGTTATCCGTCGTCTTGCATGTGCATTGCGCTTGGTGGCCTGGTTCGATTGATTGAGCACCTGCAGTGGTTGCCGTTCCAACTGATTATTCCATTCCACTTGATCTCGCGCGCTGGCCGGCACGCGTGCGAAGTGTTTCTGGCCTGCTGTCAAGCAGACTGCATGTTCGCTGAGCGCGTATGGAAATAAAAGGTTCCTGTTGCTNAATTCGTGACTGGCGGAACTTCAAGCAAGAAGCAACAGATACAAAGGGCAGCTAAGATTGCGGGCAGCTATCGTCGGCCAATGAACAGCCGTTAGCACATTCACCACAGCTGGTCCACTTTACTGCGGTTGGAATCTTTTCAAAAATGTTATTTTTGATCTTTTCTGACATTAGTGGGGTGAAAATTGCATTAGATGGGTCTTTTGCTGCTTACGCTTTGGAAGTTACCTTCTTGGGCATGGACATGCATCATCGGGTAAAGCGCTATAACCGCTCCAGACTTTTGACCCCTACGCCTTGACGACCCACCCGGACCACTGCGTTTTCAAAGAAACCATGTCGACCGGCCGAAAGTAAACACGCATGCTGCTAAGTCAGCTTCCATCAAAAGAAACGGAAGTTTGTCCAAGGTTAAAGGTTCCTGAAAGTCTGAACGGAGGTTTTGGTACTTTTAGTCGTCAACGTCTCTCGTACGTAGGTTTTGATTTCATAAAGCTATGATGTACATATATCTGTAATAATCACATCCATAGCTTTTGAATCTATTGTTTTGTGATTCGCTGTGTTACTTTTCAAAAAAGATATTTCTTAAAGATCGCTGATTAAGTGTCTGACGTAAAGGAAGTTCCAGCGTATTCCCGTTGTACCCCCAGCTAAGGGGTCACGAGTGATTTGTCGGTCTCCGTCTCGTCTTGCATTTGTACATTTGGGTCCGGCCGCAGTAAAAGCAGCAATTCTGACCAATCCCTGGCGGCACGGCGCGCGGAAGTCTCCCTTACTCCAACCCATCAACGCCCAGCATGAGGCGTTTAATGCTTTTGCTTTACTTTGCAAATAAACCCTTGCCGAAATTGGTTCCCACTCAATGTTTTTTAAAGGTTCGACCTTGGTGACCGCCAAGGAATTTTGAAAGACCGTAGCTGATCAGAGCATAAGCGTTGATGTTGCTACAATTTACCTGAAATAATGCACAGACTATAATGTACAAGCGCATGGCGGTGTCAGTAAATTCTTTCAAGTACGTTACATAACGTACGCATCCTTAGCCTACTGCATTGTTATTTTTGTTTGTTAACTGCACATTTGGTAGTTTGTTTTGTTGTTCCTTCTGTGGCCTTTTCCTTTCCTACGTAAAGTGGGCAGCTGGGGTTATAATCGTTTCAATTAGGTTAAAGGAGTCCTTTTGCTGTTATTTTCCACCCAGATCTGTTTTTTTCGATTCGACCCGGGTGTCTAGGTTTAATTGTGAAAAATTCCGTTAAATCTATTTTTTAACATATGAATTCAGCAATAAATAACTACACTAAATCTGACAGTACAAATATGTACTCCAGTTATTAGTGTTCGCATGCACTCAGGTGAAAAAAAGTATGCATGCCGGATGNAACAAACCATTTTCAATCGGTTTCATACCTTACACCNGTATCAATATCAAATAGGTTACATGCGATCCGGTGCAGGCAGCCATGCAGCTGCGTGCAATAAGTCTAAGCCGCGCGGTTGCGCGTACGGGAAACAGTGAATAAATAAATTACAAACAGTTACAATAACACTTGAAAGGTTTGCATTTGGGTGGACGATGTGTAAGGTTATCGTCTCGGATTCCAATGAAAGAAATTTATGAAACTAGGTTTTAAAATGATTGCTTGCATTCTTTGCTTGCCACATACAAATATTACAAAACTGTTTCCATCATTTAAGGAAGGAGCTGTTGCCAGCTTAGGGATTTTTGAACCCGCTACAACTTAAGTACCATACTTCAATAGTAAATATGGCCCTATATTTTTCCAATCTTGTGCCTGAAGATCAGCTGGATGTTTTGGACGACAAAGAAAAGCTGTTTTGGCAGTAAAGTTTTCTTCTTTTCCACTGAGTCTAGTCATGATAGCATTGTCTGCGTAATGTCAAACATGGCTCAGAATTGGAGCCCTGATTAGATTCTCTTGGTTGGTTGCTTTACTGTTTGTGAGTTTAATTTAATTATATTTTATACTTCATGCACTTCGCTGAGCTGATGATGCCTACCTAGTTAGGCAAAATATATATTCTGTTGAGATCTTAGTGTTTGGTTCTTAGCTGCGAAGGACTATAACGCATATTTAGAAAAGTCTATCTTTAATTACGCAAAATGTTTTTTTCTACTGTACCACATACAAAAGTGAGAGTTTTACATTCTAAGAAAAATCCGAAGTCCATCTAGGCAAGCTTTCAATGAGGATAGTACGGGCTAGCAAATACGGTTGTTTGGCTGGAATTTCCATCCCCGAAACAATAAAAAAGCTAAACTGCCACTTACACTGACGGTTAGTGGAAGGAGTTTATGCAAGTTTAGGTGAAATACTATAAAACGTGTTACGACAAATTAGGTCTGGAACAGTGGTTCTGGTTCTCAACCATTGTTATGAGAACCGCACGCGGCTCTCCCAAGCACCTTTTGTGCGGCCCTCAGTCTTTTTATAAAACCTCCAACATTTTGTGTAACAGACTTCGTTCTGCTATAAAATAAAACGTGTCAATTCACTTGTGTTGACATTTCTTTAGTGCGACTCTCTAACGAAGTCGTAAGTCTGGATTTGGCTCCCTTCAGCGAAAAGGTTAGGAACCACTGGTCTAGAACCTCATTAGCTGGCTAGTCTAACCACACGAACAAGGCTTAGGTTAGGATAGTGGCCAGTCAGTGTCTGCCGCTTGGGTTACCTACAGAACATTCCTACTGATTTTTTGCTAGCATATGGTGTGGCGTAAACGTTAAAACATGTTCAACTCGTATCAGTCTTCGTCACACGCGCTGAAGCAGGAAGTAACATGAAAGCAGTACCACCAGGCTGAAAAACTCACTACTACATGCTTGCTATCCGTTTGCACCAGGCTTTAACTACTAATTTTCTGATGTAGTTGCACTGCAAAGTTTTTGAATAGAAGAGAGAACGTTTCGGTCTCTTGAAACGCATTAAAAAATGCTGCACCCAATAGCGCCGAGCGTAACACGGCATAGACGGCAAGTACCGTTTTGCGTGTCTTCGGCGTGACCCGTGACTGCGTGCACTGTTACTGTACCACTCAGACTTGCATTTGACATGGAAAGGCGTCAAGTTATTAGCCGCGTGCAAGAAGTCAAAACCTTCCATTATCAACTTATGGACGTAATGAGATCGACCTGTCCTGTGCTGCCAAACCATCGCTTTGTTACGTTTCCGGCCGAAGCCTCGAGTAAATCCCGGGTCGTTGCCGTTTATGCGATTGCTTTGCGTAATACACTTGTCTTAGTACTGTCCGTGGCACGTTTTGTGTATTCGTGACCATTTTTATCGTTTTTGATGCATATTCCTTGTCACACTCGAGCAAAATCAACTCATGATGGCAATTACACAATTCTCTTGAACAGACTTTTTAAGTGATGCTCTTAAAACTGCCGCGCCTGTCGCGATTGGTCAACGCGGTCATTGACGTCACGTTTTGCAATCAGAAAGCGTAACTAGTTATGTTGTTTTAGGAGCATGTGAACGTTTATGGCACATAATACGGACTGCCATGCTGAAACGAGCTCCTCGGTTTAGACTGAAATGTGATTCCAGTCCTGGCGCATTTTTTCTCTTCTGATTGGCTTGTTGCTGCGCGCAGACAAGAGCCGACTGCAGCACACTTTGCGAGGCAGCAACGGCGGAATCACGAACATCGATTTCGAACCCAGCGAGGAGGTCTTGGTCGCCAGCTCGAATGACTACGCCACCAGGCTGTGGACAGTCGGCTCGCAACGTCTGAAGGTGAGTTTTTCTTTTTACTGTCTACTAGTGCTTGTTGTGCAGTCGGAAACAGGGCAAGGGCGAAAACTTTCTGCAGTTGACAGTTGCGTCGTTTGAAAATGGTGTGGCGTGGTGATGGCATCTTATCGCCTAAGTTGAACAGTTGGTTTTGCACATTCGGTAGCGTAGCGCAATATCCCAGTTCAGGATGCACAACAAGAACTTGGCGTCCGTGCCTCACCTCTCCGGCAAGCCAAAGCACGGTTTGAACACTGCGTGTAACTATTTAGTTAAAATCAACGGCTCTTCCTAAATTCCTCCCCGTATGTCGATTTAATAGAAAATTAGGAGCAAAAATTTTGTTTGAATTTGTTCCGTCGTGCTGTGTCGATAGAGCTGTCGCTCGCACCCGCTTGCAACTAATGTGCTACGCCTTTTGCCATTTTCAGCTGACCCTCACTGGCCACGCTGGGAAGGTGATGGCCGCTCGGTTTCTCGGTTCCGCAGTGAGGCTTGCCTCGGGAAGCAGCGACCGGACTGTGAAGGTTAGTACGAGGCTTCTAAAAACTGTTGTTGTGGTCGACCGTTACGTTGTCCATCCCGTAACCACGGGGGCATTCGGGAACTGTGCTCGCCCCAAACCTTGCAACCTGGCTACGGGCCTGTGTCCATCGCGACGGGCCTCGGGTGCTTGTTAGTTTCATGTCGTAGTGCTGAAGTCTAGGTTTTTCTGCTTGTACATTTCGGTCATTTGTTCGAAATAGCTTAAACTTTCCGTCATCTTTCATTTTCGGACATTTTTTGACCGAATTGACTCAGTTAGTGCACCCTAACGAGTGAAGCCGGTGGCGACCCAGCGCTCCCTTCGCAAGTGTGGATCATCCTGCAAACACCCTTCTGCGACTGCATCGCTTGTTATCTTTTCCACATGGCCCTTTCATTAACTGAAAAGTGTTTTGTTGTTAGCTTTTCTAGGGACACCTGAATGTTTTTTTTTCGGTCTCGTGGCAGACTGTTTATTTTGGAAGTGTAAATATATTACCTTCCATATCGTCAATAAACTGCTATTCATTAAAAAAATATTGGTCAATGGCCAAAAAAAACAAACTGAAGTTATAGCTTCACTGAGATTTTGAGATCCACATCTTTATCAAAAAGCACGTGTGTGCATGTTGGTAACCACTTAGCGGTAGTGATGATAAGCGTTTTATCCTGCTGTAAAAAAGTCCCACTAAAAGATTTTGTGTTAGTTTTTTAGAATGGCAGACTTACACTTGGCGTCAAATGATCAGCACAGGTTTTATTTTTCATTAGTTTTTTTTAATTAGTTTATTTAACTACCATTCGGTCGGTCATGCTTGTAGCAATAATCGATAATTAATCGACTGAAATGCAATTAATTTTGACTTAAGCTACAGACCATTTAAACTTAAGCAACGAACCCATATTGACTTAAGCTACAAGCCCATTTTGACCAGCAACTGACCTAATTTGACTTAAGCTACAGGCCCGTTTAAACTTAAGCAACCGACCCATTTTGACTCAAGCTACAGGCCCATTTAAACTTAAGCAACGGACCCATTTTGACTTTAGCTATAGACCATGGTATTTGCTTCTGTAGCCGTTGTTGTTTTTGTCAGGTCGATCGCTGTGCATGATGGTGACGAGTTTTCGAGTTCAATGGATAGGTTTGCCTGGCTAGTCTGACGTTTATTTTTCGCCCCTTCGGTTTTGGAAACATCCTGTGACTGGATGTGAGCTCACGTCCCAAATTACGAGTAGGCGGATCCTGTGCACCACCACCCGTTTAGTAATACCAAACCTGTTTGGCCGACGTCGATGATTTGTTGTGGAGGACAGTTTTGGT